>VOFC01003577.1_pt1 | contig 34566 bp, 55 predicted proteins | sample 5384161 | NCBI WGS metagenome assembly VOFC01 (sample SAMN12384722, study PRJNA508395) | human gut metagenome | isolation source: healthy gut B | host: Homo sapiens | reverse complement strand
TACTATATCACATTAGATGGTATATTTCCATATTTTTGTTTTAATTTTGATAAATTTGTTTACTTTTTATATTGTATTTTCGCAATTTTTATGGTATCCTTTTATTGTACTTGTGGGTATAATTTAGTGGTAGAATGTTGTGCTTCCGACCCAATAGCGCGGGTTCGATTCCCGCTACCCACTCCATATTTTTAATTTTATTATGTTTTATTAAATTTTACTATTTTTGATTAATTTAGAAAAAGCCTATTTTCAAGGCTTTTTTACTTTTCTATTTTTATTATCTTTTGTTATTTTTGATTAGTTATTTATAAAACTGCATTAAAATTTAAAATATAATTGCATTAAAAAAATAAATTGCATTAAAAATTGAAGTTCTAATAAAGAAGATGGTATATTATATGGCATGCCACATAGCGTATTTCTATTTACTATGCTTTAGGTGCATAGTCATCTTTATGTTAATTTCTTGTCATTGAAGTTTTGAGTTCTTATTTAGAACTCATCGCTTCCATATCTCTCATGGTATCAAATATAAAGTAGGGCGAGAACCATAGTTGCTGCCGGGGTTGGTGAGGGGTAGGATCGCTGTAGTCACGACTAGTAGCCGGATCGAAAGAGCCATTGCAGTTATAGTAGCCTCCTCTGTAAGCTCTGAGGTTGGTGCTGCGCGCTTCTTGTGTCCATTCCCAGCAATTTCCAGCAAAATCATAGATATTATTTGCCTTCCAACTTTCACTGAATCCAGTAGTTTGTTTACTTCCATGTCCTTTGCATATTAGTACTATAATTTCCCCAAGTACTTGAATTTGTTATGTCAAATTTAGAAGTTAGCTAACCATTTACATGTTGCATCCCACTGCAATCCCCATATCATTCTTGTTTTTTACTTTTGAACCTACTGCTAATGTTGTACAATTTTTATATACAATGTATACCAATCTACATCTGTCTGAGTAGCTCCTGTCTTCTCTCCATTTGCTGTTAACTCATATCTTCCTATATAAAATCCTTTATATTTTTCTAAACTTTTATCATCTCTTCATAGTCGTTTTTCCATATTCTCTGCCATATTTGCTAAACTACTAAATCCTGCTGTTGCATAATTTGTATCATCATAACCTGAATCCAGTTAATATATCTGGCTCTCTATAACTACTTGTATCTCCTGGTTTTTTACCCTCTTGTTTTTCCACTTATTATAGCTGAATTTGTATATTTTGTAGTTTTTTACTCCTGTACTTCCATCTAAAGTGCTTGTCCTGCATCTACTGTTGTATACAAGCTACTTGGTGTTTCAACAGGCACCCAAACCCATTGGTTTCCAGCCAAGTCTCTTCTTACATTTTCTTTTCCTTTGTCTAATTCCTTATCTGCTACATTATCTGAAATTACTATTCCTTTTGCTTTTGTTCCTCCAACGTAATAGTATCCTTCTGGTATTACTACATTTTCTACCGTTGTTTGTGAACCTCCAGAATTTCCTCCGTTTCCAGAGTTTTTCGTTTTTGATATTAAATCTTCCATTTTCATCTGTTAATGCATTTACAGCTTTTTCAGTATTTATTGTCCCTTGTGTTTGGTTTCTTGCATCTTGTGCTCTACTTATTATTATTCCATTTTGTCCTAGTACTAAATTTAAGCTTATTCCCGCTAATATTAAAAGTACTACTATTGTTACGACCAAAGCAACTAGGGTTATTCCGTTTTTCTTGTTTTTTGTTATATTTTTATTATATAAATATAAACATTTTTGTTATCTTCCATTTTCTTATTCCTTTCGTTTAATATTTCTAGATTTGCTTTCTAGATTTATTCTTATTATTTGTATTTTGTATTTTTTTATTCTTTTTTTTTTCTTTTTGTTTTTATCTTAGTCATATTATGACTATTGCTTTTAAAAAAATTATTTTCTAACCAATATTTTTGCTCTAAAATTTAATATCTATTTTAAAGTTTATGCTTTGGTCATACTTAATTCTATAAACTTTTATAGATATTAAATACTTGCTATTTATTTTTATCACACTTTTTATTTAAAAAATACAAGTATATAATTTTTTATTTTTATAAAATTATTGTATGTTAGTCAATCATTTGTTACAAATTATTTAAAATATTTAATTATAAATAAACTTCCTTTTCTGATTTCAGATTCCACTCCTATATATCCATTATTGTTCTCAATTATAGATTTAGATAAAGCAAGTCCTATTCCAACACTTTCATTTGAAGAATTTTTACCCTTATAAAATCTTTCAAAGATGTGTATTAAATCCTCTTTATCTATTCCTACACCATAATCTTTTATTTCTATTTTTGTATAAACATTATTTTCTTCGTAAAATATTTCTATTTTTGAATATCTTTTGAATGTTCTACACAATTTTTTAAAATATTTGTTATGGCTTCTACTTGCCATTTTAAATCACAATTTATTTTTATTTGTTTATTTCCATCTACTAAAATATCAATATTTTTCAAATCACATAAAACTGATACATTTTTTATTGATTCTAATATTATTTCTTCCACATAAACTTCTTTATTTATAAAATAAACTGAATTGGCGTCTAGTTTTGATAATTTTAATAATGAATTTACTAAAAAATTTATATTTATTATTTCTCTTCGTATATCTTTTATAAATTCATTTCTAGTTTTACTATCCATCTCTGGATTATCCATTATATTATCTACCATAATAGACATTGATGTTAGTGGTGTTTTTTAATTGATGTGATATATCTGAAAGAGAATCTTTTAAATTCACTTTATCTTTTACAGAATTTTCTGCAACTTCTTTTAGCATTACAGTTGTTTTATATATTTCATTTTTTAATATTGACAATTCATCTTCTGTGTTGTCTTCAATATCTAATTTATAATTTTTATTATTTATTTCTTCAATATATTTAGTAATTTCTTGAAGTTTCTTATCTTTTGAATTATTATATTTTATAAATATTATTAGCACTATAAATGCTAAACCTACTATTAGGCATAAATTTATAATTGAAAATTTTATGAATAGTTTATCATTTTTAATGATTATAGAATCTTTCTCTAAATTTATGCCATATTCCTTAAATATGTCTGTTTTTTCATCAGTTTCATTATTTATTATTTTCATTATTTCATTTGTATCAATACCAGGATATTGACTTTCAACATTTGTTATTATCATTTCAATCTTTTTTATTAAAATTATTTGTGTACGCTTTATATTGGTAAATTAAAACTAATTGAAATATCACCGAAATTAGAATTATAGTCAAACAACTTATTACTATAGCTTTTTAAATTCAATTTTATTCTTCATTCTCTATCCACCCTATATCCAATTCCTTTAATTGTTTTTATAATATCAGAATCCAATTTTTCTCTTATTCTTTTTAGATATACTGTAACTGTATTATCATTTATATCGTTTCCTGTCCATTCCCATATTTTTTCTATTATATCTTCTCTTTTTTTTTACTACTTTATTGAGATTTGTAAATAATAAATTCAATATTTTTAATTCTAAACTCGTTAAACTAACTTCTTTAGAGTTTTTTTTAATACTACCATTTTATCTATATCAAATTCTATATCTTTTATTTTAATTATTAAGTTTTGATTTTCTTTTAAAATAATTCTATTAATTCTTGCAATCAACTCCCTTGTAGAAAATGGTTTTGTTATATAATCCTCTGCTCCTAATTCTAATCCTTTTACAATATCATCTTCATCATCTTTGGCTGTTAAAAATATAGTAGCGATTTTTCTTTTACTTATTTCTCGATTATATAGATCAAATCCATCTCCATCTGGAAGTGAAATATCTAAAATTATTAAATCAGGTTTCTCATTAATTAAATAATTAATAGTATCTTTTACATTCAAAGTATGAATTACATTATATTTATTTTGTTCCAACAAATACACTAAACCTTTTGCTAATGTTTCGTTATCTTCAACTAATAGAATCTTCATTTTTCATTTTCCTTTCCACAGGTATTATACAATAAATTAAGGGAGATTTCTACCTCCCTTTGCTTATATATTTTCATTTCTTATTGTTTCTATTGTATTTTGTTTATTTATTTTGCTCATAGAATATTTCATAATACAAGTTATAAGTAAAAAAACTGCTACAATTGCTATTATAATTGCATTTATTGGAATTGTAAATTTTAATACTTTATCTTCATCTAATGCATAATAAATTAGATATGAAAGCCCTATTCCAATTGGAATACTAAACAATAACGATTTAATTCCCATAAATGCAGTTTCAAGTCTTATCATTCTATTAAATTCTTTGGTTGTCATACCTACTGATTTTAACATTGCAAATTCAGGCTTTCTAAGTTCCATATTAGCCGTTATTGCATTAAATATATTTGTTACTCCAATTGCTGTAATTACAATTATAAATCCATATAAAAATATTCCAACTAAAGTATATAATTTTTCCATCATACGAACATTTTCTTCAACATTGTTTATATTATAATTATAATTGTTTAATAATTCATCTATATCATCTTGTAATTTATCTGGATTAGTTGAATCATAATATATCATTATATTATCAGATTTAAAGTATTTTTCAAATACTTCTTCAGAAATAATCATAAAGTAATTTGATTCTTGATTAAATCCAAACGGCAAAATGTCTGTTGATAGACCAATCTTAATTTCAAAATTTTTTCTCATCTCGTGTTTTTGCAATTTATAGTGTCATTTTCTTTATAATCAAATACTTTAAGATTTTTTTTTTTCAACATATTTTCCTTTTTCTGAATCGTATTTACCAATTATTATATTATCAATTAATATGGCTTTATTTTTCATTTCTTCATAATCTTTTCCTAATTCTTTTTTATATATTCTTTATATTGTTCGTTATTTACTGTCCTAACATTAATATATCCATCAATTATATCATTTCTTCATCCGAAGTTACATTCATTAATTCCATATACTCACTACTATACTTTGGATTTGTAATATAGCAACTATCATATTTTGACACTGTATAATTTTTAATATTTTCTAATTTTGTTGTTTCTAATACTTTTTGATACATTTCTTCATCGTTCTTCATATTTATTGATAATGATAAATTATAATCTTTTAAATTTAGTTCATTTTCTACTGCATCAAAAGCTAAGCTCATAAAATATGATAATGCAATAAATACAAATACAGATACTGTTATTGATGTTACTGTAGTTCTATATTTTTTTTCTTATTTCTCTTTAAATTTTTATAAGAAATTTCTCCACCAACTCAAAAATTTTTTTGATAACTTTTGGGCTTTTCAATTTCTTTGATTTGATTTTTATTTCACTGCTATTTCTAATAGATTCAATTGGAGAAATTTTTGATGCCTTTTTTGCGCTTCTTAATGCAGATAGGTATATTGTAACAATGCCCAAACCTATTGCAACTACAAAAGCTATCCAAGAAAATGATAATACAAGCTTTAATCCTCTTGTAAACATATCTTCCAAAAAAATAAATTACTAATTATTATTAATATAAATGATGCAATTATTCCTAATAGTAGTCCTAGTGGTATTCCTAATATTCCTAATATTGATGCTTCAAAAAATACATTTTTCTTTATTTGTTTTTTAGTTGCTCCTATACTTTTTAACATACCATATTGTTTTATTTTCTCCGAAATTGATATATCAAAACTATTTTTTATGCAAAATACTGATGTAAATACAATAATACCACAAACCACTGCCACAACAGTTCCCAGTCCTCCAACTGTATTATTATTTAATGGACTTGTTTCTAAATCAATTAAATAGAAATTTATGTTATAATTATATTTTGCTTTTTTCAATTTCTCCTCTTTCATTTATAGACATATCTTTTTGTCAAACTCTCCTATCTCGAATTTTCTAAAAATTTCTTCATCTACACCTAATATATTTGCTGTTACATTTATATAGTCTTTCGAACCTTCCTTCGTATATTTACAGTATACATCAGCTTTACCTGAAATATTTTCTTCATTCATATATGTAATAAAAGTATATCCTGGTGCTGAATAACTTTCTATATTTGTTGCAGGTCTTTCAATTATTCCTACTATTTTTATAAGTTTTAGATGTAGTATCTATTATTTCTTCAGGAACTTCTTCATTAAAGCTATTGTTTTGATCTAATTCATAACCATCACTAACTCTCTTTCCTATATTTAATGTGATAGTATCTCCAACATTTAATGTAACTCTTCCATTAGTTTTCAAATGTGTTGGAATAACAATTTCATCTGCATTTTCTGGTAATCTTCCTTCAGTTAATTTTACAGAAAGATTTTCTAATGATGTTTTAGTAAAAGCTTTTATAAAAGCATAAGGTTTATATTCATTTTTTGAATCTTCTAGTTTAGCATATCCAATATCTTGCGTTAAAAAATACTTCATCTATCTTTCTATTATTTTTTAGATTGTTAATTTCATCTAATGGCACGTCATAAAATGCAGCATGAAAATCTCCTTTTTCATATGTTTCAAATTCAATTAATGAAGATATGCTACTACTATACATTGTTGCGACTGCTGTTATAAGGGCAACTGATAACATTATTCCTATTATTGTTACTATTGTTCTTTTTTTTTTTATTTAATTTTAAATTTGTTTATTGTAAGTTTTTTAATAAATCCATTATACTTCACCTACAATCTTACCATCTTCAATTTTTATGATTCTATCTGCCACTTTTGCAATTTCCATATTGTGAGTAATCATAATAATTGTTTGCTTATAATCTCTATTTGATTTTTTAGTAATTCGACTATTTCATCACTAGATTTTGAGTCCAAATTTCCAGTTGGTTCATCTGCTAAAATTATTGCAGGATTTGTTATCATTGCTCTACCTATTGAGGTTCTTTGTTGTTGTCCTCCTGATAATTCATTTGGTAGATGGTTTCTTCTGTTTTCTAATCCCAAAGTTTTAATTAATTCATCTAACTTATTTTTATTTTACTTCTCTATTATCAAGGCTTAAAGGTAATGTTATGTTTTCTTCCACATTTAGTATTGGTATTAGGTTATAGAATTGATAGATTAAACCTACTTGTCTTCTTCTAAATATTGCTAATCCATCATCATTAAAATTATAAATATCTTTTCCATCAATAAATACTTTTCCCAGATGTTGGTCTATCAACTCCACCAATTAAATGTAAAAGGGTTGATTTTCCACTTCCTGAAGCACCTACTACCGCCACAAATTCTCCTTTTTTGAACATTGAATGACACATTGTCTATTCAATAGTTTTTTCCATGAACATCAACATATATTAAATCATCTATTTCCAGTTATTTTTTCGAAAATATTTATATCAATAAAATATTCTCCAACAATGATAATTTCATCTTTTTTAAACTTTACAATAATCTCTATTAAAGTCTAATATCATATCCTTCTCTTATTTTTTTATAAACTTGATTTAAAAATCATGTATTTAATCTTATCATTATTGATATATTTTTACAATTTAATAGCTTTCTATATGGCATTTCCATTTCAAATATTAAATAGCATTCAGTTACATTTTATCACTATTTTTTCTTTAAAATAATTTCTATAGCTTCCTTCTCTTCTTGACTTAAATATAATATATTTAACTTCATTTTGCAATTTCTATATGGCATGTTTTAAATATAACTATCCCTTCAAAATTCATCTGCTAATTTTAATGCATTTATAAATGCTTCTTCTTCTGATATATTTTCATTCCATTCAGGATTACACAATTTTAAAAAATCTGGTGATATTTTGTTTTCCAAATATTCAATTTGCATATTATCTGTTGCATCAATATATTGGATTAATTCTTTGTCCATATAGTTCAAAAGTTTTATCTATACTTTTTAACTTCTAATTTTTTTAAATATTCTCTTCCAAATCTTTTCCATAACAATCCTATTGATGAATAATAAATTCCATTTTTTCTTTTTTTCCATTTCTACTCTTTTTGATGATGATCAAATTCTCCGCAACCCAATATCATATATCAATTTATTTTTAAATTCAGATTATTATCTATAGTTGAAATTCTTAATAATATAATATTTTTTAAGTTTACTAAGAAAAATCGTAGATATAACATCATCTACATGAAATTTACCTGAATGTGTTACACAATTTGCTTCTTCTATTTTTCCGAGTTAATTTAATATTTTTATATTGATTTGTTTCCATATTCACATTTCCTCCAATATCATTATACATTATTATTAATAAAAATTTTTATCTTTCAAAATCTTCTACTACTCTTAACTTATTATTTTTCGGAATATCATTAGATTCTTTTTTTAATCGTGGAAGTATAGGTGATAAGTCAACAAAAAGATAATTTTTCTGGTAAAACTACTTTTTACAACAACAATTTTTTATTGGATTTACAGTACCTGTAATAATATCATTAAATAATTCATTACTTCCATCATCACTTAGATATTGCTGAATTGAAATATCTTCATTAATTCCTACTTCACTTACTGGAATAAATATTAAGCAAGGCGTTGTATCCTTATATTTATCCCAATTTTTTTTTTTAAAACATTAGTACCTCTTTTGGGTCATTATAAGCGTTCTTACATTTTTACGTTGAGCGCTCATATCAGTATTAATTATATATTGATCATCTGATATAACATACTGTTGGAACATTTATTGTTGTATTACTCATAATTTGTAAGCCTACAATACATTTCTCTAACCGTTCATGACTATTGAAAAACTTTATAATATGATTTTTAAATAATCTTACATTATTACTATAAGAATTAAAACATATCAAATCATTCTTTGTTTTTAAATAGTCATCAATCATGTCTAAATAATTATCCATGTTAACTGCTCCTTGTGTGAATAAATAAAATTACTATTATAGTATACCATATTATGTAAATTTGTCAAATCAAGAGTCTACATAAACTATCTTTTATGCACTTTATTTATATTCACTTGTTTTCTTAAATTCCTGATATTCCCAATCTGTTATATTTGAACATAAATCTTTAACTTCTCCAAATTTTTATCTATTAATGTTTGGTCTGACTTTTTCTGGCTGTTTTACTTTTATAAATTCTTCTATATATCTATATTATCCAATGTTTAATTAACATAATAAAAGATGAGCATATTCTATATACCCATCTAAATGTTTATATATTTGTTCAAATTTTAAAAAATCAATCTCAGCGACAACTTTACTATTTTTCTAACTAATTACTAAATTGTAATTTTTTATTCTTTTGTATAGTTTTAATTTTCTAAATTTCTTAAATTCATTGTATCAACAGCATCTAATAAATCTTTTAATGAGTCTAAATGAATGCCACCTCCAATTCTATTCGCTTGATATTCCTTTGGTATCTCTTTTACTAACCTCTCTTCAATTTTATCAATTTTGTTTTTATCTGTTTCATAAATTATAAATATTCTAGTAGTATCTAATACACCATAAGAATCATATGAAATAACAGATTGGTTTACTCCTCCAAATAATATTCTATCAAATTTAGGTTTTACTTTCCAATGCCTTAAAAATTCTTTCTTTAAATCCCTTTGTAGTTTGTCCTATATATACTTGTTTAAAGTTATCTAGCACAGTCATATAAAGTCCTGTTTGTTTTTGACATTCATTTAAATTTTTTATTTCTATCATATTATATTTTTTACAGCTTTATCGATAGCTTTATTAAACTCATTCTTGTCTAATTTACTAATAAACTTCATATTTAAATCATAGTTTTGTAAACACATATCTTGATACCTTTTGCAGTATTCATCTGATAATATTAGTTTATTACCTTCTTTTTCAAATTTAAGTCCTGGCGGACATGTTCTAGTATAAATTCGTTAAATTTTAATGTTTCTTTTGTTTCTTCCAATCATCCCAGTTTTCTAAAATTTCCTTATGTAATAACTTTCTTTGTTTGGGCAAAATCTATCAATTCTTTTTACTTTTTAAAACCATTTGCATTTATCTCCAAATAACTTTGTTCTATCAATTCTTTTACTAAATCCTCGTCCACCTTTTCATCTATAATAATTGTATTCCAATGTTCCTTATTCATGTGATAAGCAGGTATTATATAATCATAAGTATTTCTCAATATATCAGAATAATTTGGATCTGTCTTAACATTAAGGTATAACTTATTATTTACATTCATTAATAATGCAAACCATTTTTTATTTTTTACAATGTTTCATTGTTACAGATTCAAAATCATCTGAAAAAGGACAATCTTTATATGTATTTTCTAATGTTAAACAATATTTTATTATTTCTTCTTTATTCATAACTAAATCCTTATTAACTTTTACACTATTTATTATTTAATTATCTGTAAACTATGTCATCTACTTTGTATCAATTAACAATTCCTTTGGGTAAGTCCACTAGATGCCGATTGCTTTGCTATTTGTTTTGTTATATTTCCAGTAACTTTATTTAATATATTATTTCATCATGTTTCCTGTATAAAGTGCTAAGAACATGATCCTATATAAGCAGGGATAGATATAAATACTAATTCAACAAATTAAATTGTCCAAAAATTCTTTACCTTGATATTCCTAATGTATAGAAAAATCTTTTCATATTTCTTTTTTTCTAGCATTCATCCATAAAAGTAATAATAGAATGTAATACCTGCAATATTAATGAAGCAGCAAATAATTTGTTTGCTATTGAATATATACCAGATATTGATTGTTTTAGTGTTGATAATTTGTTAACTTTTAATTAAATTGTATTGCTTCCAATTTATATCGTTTTGATATTTTAATGATCGATCCACTTTATCACCTTACAAAAATGTTGCATCTTGACATACTGCAGTATCTTCTGTATTTCCCATTGAACTTTTTGGTAGGCCAGTATCTAAATCTGTTATTAATGTATTTTCGTAAAGTTCCCAGTAGAAGTTACACTACTTTTTATTGTGGCTTAATGAAAAATTCCTTTTATTTTTACTTCTAGTGTTTCATTTGTTCCTTTTTTTCATTATCTGGTACTCAAATAAATTTGACTTAACTCTTTATTTTATCTCCAATTTTCAAATTGTTTTTCTCAGCTAAGTCTTTGCTTATTAAAATTCCATTTTTTGTCATTTCTTCCAAATGTTCTCCTTCTATTAATTTGTAAGCTCCTGACACAAATTTATTTTCTTTTGATGTGAATCATTAACTCCTGTTAGCATAACTGTTCTTTTTTAAAAATTTTCTGGCTCTTCTGGTGATTGATTTGCAATTGTTTTTTAGTTTCTATAATATCACATTCCAAGATTAATCCCTTCTATTTATTTCCATAGAAAAACCATTGTTTATATTTTAAAGTTTCTTCTGAAGCCTCTATTATAGTATCTTTAATTGCCAAGCTAATCAGACTATGTTGACATAGCTACAATAACCATTGGTCATTATTATTGATTTTAAACTTTTTTCACATATGCAAAGTTATTTTTATCATCAATATCCTAATTAACTTTATCATCTTTTCTTAATTTTTGTCACTTAATTCCTAAAATAATATCAGCAGAATTTGCAACTTCATTATGTGTTACGACTATTACACATTTATTTCTCTTAGCCAATTTTTAATATTTTTCTAGTGTCATTACTTGTATTCGTCAGCCAGAATTTTGTTCTGATGCTAATATCCTCACCACCAGATTTTTTACATTTCTATTTATGACCTTTTTGTCCCAATTTTAACAAAATATCTTCTGATGCCTTTTATTTACTAATCTAACATTTTCAATTGTTAATGCTATATTGTTTTTTCTTATGGATTCATTATACCCTTTTGTTCTGATTTTCTCATTTTTGAATGAATTAATTATTAATGTTCACTTCCCTTTGATTTACTATTATTGCATAAAATCTGTCCTCAATTTTTGATTTACTCAAAAATCTTGAATTTGAATAATTATATATTTACATTTTTTATTTCTAATATATCCATTGCAATCTCTAACTTATCTTTGATAATATTTCTTTTGGTTTTTTACTAATATCATTGCACTTGCAATAATAACTATAAACAATAATTCCTATTAATATTCCATAACTTTGTAAAAATATTGTAATATTTGATATTAAATTATCATTTTTTAGTAGATTATTAATATTTATTGTCGAATTATCAGAATTGATAAATCCACCTATTATTTGATTTTAATATCACATTTCCTAAAAATAAAGATGCTACTATAGATGGTGAGTGATATAAATATTAACCTCAAATATAAATTGAGCTATAATTTTGCTTTTACTTTATTCCCATTGACAATAATATCTCTGATCTTTGCTAAATTCTTCCTTGTTTCACAAAATTAATAATAATTTGACAAAATCATTATTCTCCTGTCATAATTGAATATGTCATAACTCCCCTATTATATGTTTTATCCCTTCTACAGATTCTAAAGTTTCTTCATATACTTTTTTTTCAATATTGAATTTTTGACCAATCAATTTTATTTCTTTAATTTTATTTAATACTATATTTGTATCTTTTGAACTATCTGAAAATATTTCAAGTTTATTTACAACTTTATTATTTTTTCTTGTTTTGTTTAATGCTACTTCTGGCTCTGATTCATAATCAAAAATACCATATTTTCGCTAAAGCCTGATGTCATTCACTGTTATTTTTTCTTGTTTTTTTTCAGAAAAAAAAATCCCAATAATCTCTATATTCATATTCTGTTTTTTATTTCATTATTGTTTAAATCAAATAGTTCAAGACGAATTTTATCATTTAATTTAAATTATTTTTTGTGCCAGTTCTTCATGTATAATACTTTTTTTTCTCTGTCATCTTTTTCAATATGTCTACCTTTTTATAAGAGTAAAAAACTCCACTATTAAATCTGATAATCCTAATAAATAAATTGCAACATCCCTTCAATTCACCGCCCAAATCATCTTTTATTCTTTTTTTCTTATTTACTACACTTTACTGAATATATCAATTTTTAAGTTAAAATTTTTATAAAATTTAGTAAAATACAGAGTCCCCCTCCCCAATAAAGAGGCAATTTTTGAGAGGGTATGAAATTGTGAATTATTATGCTGGACTAGATCTTATTAGATGTCCAATTTTGCAGATTGGACATAAATTAAAGTCTTTTCAGACACTTTCTTTAGTATTTCGAGATGGGGAAATATTTTCTTTAGTTAACACTTTTTGTATTTGTGAGAGATTTACAAAGTGTTAATTTTTTTTGTTTTATTTCTATTTCCCAATAATCCAAAGTACTTATTTTCATAAATTTTATGGTAATATATGTAATGTGAAATCTTCTAATAAATTCTTCTATTATTACTGTCATTTCTTTTCATTTTGTTTTTATCTTTGTAATCTCTCCATTTAAATGTTACTTTTCCATCTTCTATTTTTACGACTCTTTCATTTGATATTGCTACTCTATGTGTATATCTTCCAAATATTGATTACACTATTTGCATTTTGAAATGGTGGCTTACAATATACTATCCATTCTTTATTATACATTTTATTTATTAGCTCATTATATATTGCTGGATTTTTAGTTCTTTATTCTTTCCATAAAATTCTAGTTTTTGTTTCTCTTAGATAACTTAAAAATTTTCCTCTAAATTTTCTAGACAATACTTAACATTTAATACATTAAACTTTTGATTATATATCTATTTTTCTTTTGCAGAAGTCTGACATTTAGGGCAGTGTCTATTTCTACAAGAGTTATAACTGATTTTTTTTTTATGACCACAATGGTCACATATATATTCATGTGCTCCCAATTCTGCTGTTCTACATTTTTCTATTGCATTTAATGTTTTCTTTACATATATTGGTAAATTGTGTTTTTCTTTTATATTGTTTTTCCATATTGTACTAATATATCTTGTAACTCAGGCATTTTCATCACCCTGACCTATACAGTCTATCTAAAGGACTTACAATATCTTTTTTCTACATTTGCAAGATGTAAATATTCCATTGTTGACCTTATTCCAGAATGTCCTAGTAACTTTTGTAAATGTAATATGTCTAAACCATTTTCTATTAAGTCAGTAGCAAAGTTGTGTCTTAATCCATGTACTGTTACTTTTCTTTTTATTCCTGCTTTTTTCCTTATTTCTCTAAATGCTATTTCTGGTCCAGATACAGTATATTTATCATTTGTTTGTTGCGAAATGAATAGATAATTTTCCTTATGAGTTGGTCTATATACTTTAAAATATTCTCTTAGAATGTCAAGATTTGTTTGTGATAGCAAAGTATATCTATATTTACTTTCTTTTCCTTCTCGGACTAATATTCTCATATTTTCACTATCAATATCTTGTATTCTTAAATTACACAGTTCTGATATTCTAAGCCCACCACCATATACTACCATAAACATAGCTTTTATATTTTAAACCGTAATCTTTCATTCTCACAAGCTTTAAAAAATCTTTTTAATTCTTCCTTTGTAAACATTTCTGGCTTATTCTTTTGTATTTTAAACAGTGGGATTCTCTTTAAATTCAATACTTTATTTAGTGTTGTACCATACATGAATCGTATTGCACTATTGTATGTATTTACATCTCGTCTTTTTTTTTACAATCTTCTACTAGATATTTTAGAAAACTTCTAATATCATCTTCTGTTAATTCTTCAATATTTTTTCCTTTGTGAAAATCCATATATTTACTAACTCGCCAAATATATGATTTTTTTTTGTTCTTTCTGCTAAACCTCTAAATGTCATGTCTTCTTCCATGTGTTTTATTATTTCTTCATTACACATAAAAAACTCCTTTCAATAAATATTTGTAGTTTTAATCTACATAATATCTATTTTAAAGAGTTTTTTATTCTTTTGCAAATTTATGTATAACTATACTTTTTGTTATCCACTGAAAATCTAATATTTTCAATCCTTTTTGAACATATTCATTTTTCATAAAGTAATTCCATATAGTACTATTCAAATAGTTTTCTATCATTACTAATTCTATTCCTTTATCAATTCCAATATATTCTTTTTTGCAAACCAGGATTTAGATTCTTCTAAATTATATCCATCTTTAAGTCCATATTTTCCCCATAATTTAGGATAATTATTATAATAATATTCCATTGCTTTTTATGCTTTCTTTTGGAGTAAATACTATTGAACCAATTGCACCACATGGAGTTACAGTACCATCATTTTCTACATTTAAATCTACATCACATGGCTTTGCACCACAACTTATATATCCTTTGGGAGATAAACAAGTTGTTAGTCCCCATGAATTTTCATTATAAGTTTTAAAACTATCCTTATTGTCTATGCAATATTGTCTATTAGCTTTTGTCGCTTTAATTGAATTTTTAAACCAATCAATATTATCTTTATCTTTTAAATTTTTAAAGTTAATCCATGCATGTGAGAATTGATATGTAAATAAAGTTCCACAATATGTATATATTATATCTTCTATATTTTTATAATTTGCTTTTTTTCTTTTAAAATCATAATACATACTCTTATCTATTGGAAATGTAGGTGAACCTGTACCTAAAATATATAACATTAATTGCTCTGCATACATATCCCAATGTCCCCAAAAACCTTTTTTCTGGAGTATATCCCATATAAAAATAATTTGTATCTTTATTTCTATACCATTCCCAATTTATTCTTTTTATATAATGTTTCTGCTTTCTGCTTTACTGCTCCTCCAAAATATTCTCCTGCTGTTATTGCACCACATATAAATATTGCTGTATCTATTATTGATATTTCACAATTCCATTCTCTCTTACCATTTTGCATATTTACAAAGTGATAATAAAATCCATTTTCACTTTCTACATAATTTATAAATGTATCTAATGTTTTATCGGCTCTATTGTATGCATTTTTATAACTAATCCATTTGTGTTCTACTCCAATTATCAATGCCCCTAAACCATATCCTACAGAAGCTATGCTTGCTATATCATTTGCTAATATTGTTTTATCTCTTATCAATCCATATCCCAAACTTTTTTATTAATATTAGCTTCTTTAATAAAAAAGTTATAACTCCTTTTAAGTTCTTTTAATATAAGTTTTTTCCCATAGCATTTAATTAATCTCATAAAAACAACACATCCTCTATAATAATTATAAAGTATGTGTTATACTAAAATCAATGGTTATTTATGGTAGTAGCATTATACTATAACTTAAACGACCACTGTGACAGCAGTTTAGTGCAATTACTATTTATTTATTTTAATTTTATCCTTTTCTTGATTTTTTATCTTTAAATAGCTTATAATAAATATAGGAAATGACAAATCCACAAACGTGGTTTTGCCAAATTAAGTTTGAAAAAACTCACCTAACTCGCCAAAGTTACAGATGTGAGCTTTTTTATTTATGTAGTTGCTTATCAACCAGTTCTTATACAGAACTGCTGTCAAGGCAACGTTTAATGTTAAAGAAAACATTAAAGATAATATTAAAAAATAGTATCACTTTAATTTATAAACATTACCATCTTCTATCTTCTAAAAGCGTTTTCTCATCATTTCGCAAAAAATAAAATTCATGTTTTTGTAATTTTTTTATATTTATATTAAATATTGAGAGTAACCTATCTCCATTTTGCTGAATCAAATTGTCCATTTTTATAATAATTTTGAGGTTTTCTTATATCTATCCCTTTGATATATCTCTTTTATATTCATTATTGTATCTAATATATTTATATCATATTCTAAATATACATTACAAAAAAATTTGATTTTTCTGTTTATTTTCTACTAGGGCTTACTCCTGCATCATTTGAATATGCTGTAATTATTAGATTGTTTTTTCTTTATATCATTTTCACCGTGTTAACAGTTGTGTAATGGCAGATATTGGTGCATAAAATCTTGTTTTAACCCATTTACCAATGAGGGAAACTTTGTGTATCACATACTGTATGTTTGAATACTCAAATTTCTTTTCTGGTAACATAATTTTTCAATACATAATGATAATATAATCCTGCTTGTGCTCCCCAACAAATATGTAATGTTGTTTTACATTTTGTTTGACCATTCCATTATTTCTTTTGAGTTCATCAATAATCTACTTCTTCAAATTCCATTAATTCAATTGGGGCTCCCGTTATTATTAGTCCATCCACTTTTTGTTTTTTATTGAATTAAAATCTTCATAAAAATTATCTAAATGTTCTTGACTAACATTTTGTATTTGTGATTGTCAGTTTTCACAAATGTAATTTATGCATTCTTATCCGTACATGATAATTTTTTTCTCGAAGTAGCTGTAATTCTGTATCCTCCTTCATTGGCATTAAATTTAAAAGATTATAATTTGTATTGCCTCTTCTTTTCTTCTGTTTGCTTTTCTTTTAATTTTACTCCTTCTTTTTCCAAAAATTTTGTTATAGGCGTCCTGCTTTTGTAATAATTGGCATGTCTATCACCGTTTCATTATTATTTTTGTTAGGAGCCATAGTTATACTGCCTTTTCTATAATACCACTAATGTTAAAAAAACTCAAGAAAAAAATAATAATGAACCTAAATTTTTAAGTTCAATATATTTTTTTCTCTTATCATTATGCTGCATGGAAATATAGTTTTATTCTTTTTTTAGTAACAGTCACTCACTATGTAGAACCCATTCCATTATGTCCCAAAGTCACACCTTTTCAAAAATTTCTTACTTTTCTTTTACTCAAATGTTTTATTTTTCTTTCCATGGGTAGAAAATAATTTTGGTTCACTGTCTTGTGTTACTACTTTTAGGGTAGATTAATTGTTATTTTGTCTCGCTAATTCCCACCATACTTAAATGTGAAAACTTTTTCTCTGTCGCCTTTGAAGAAGCCAACACTTGATAAAAACCTGTTCAAAATCTGTCATTATTTTTCCTCAAGTATTCTTCTTTTCTTTAATCCATATTTTGCCAAATCATTTCTCATATATTGAATAATATCTCTTTGAATTGTTGTTCTTGATACTCCCAATTCATCTGCAATTGCATAATATCTCTCGATTCTGATTTTTTTCATTTTGATGTCCTCCTGCCTTAAGGGTACTACTGGGTAATACATGATATCTACCTTATTGTTTGTCAAATTACTAAAATGTAAAATTCATTGCTCAAGGCTTAGCTCTCAGAATTGCAAGCGGAAGTGTACCAGCGAAACTTTTAAACAAAGAAGTTTATCTATTAGACATGACAGCTGTAATTGCTGGAACACAGTTTAGAGGCCAATTTGAGGCTAGAATGAAGGCTATAATAGACGAATGTAGAAATGACGGAAATATTATTTTAGTAATCGATGAAATTCATAACATTATAGGAGCCGGAGATGCAGAGCATTCAATGAATGCAGCAAATATTTTGAAACCATCACTTGCAAATGGCGAACTACAAATGATTGGAACAACCACGTTAAAAGAGTACAGAAAATATATTGAAAAAGATACTGCTTTAGAGAGAAGATTCCAACCAATAATTGTAGAAGAGCCATCTGTTGAAGATGCAATTTCAATATTACAAGGAATTAAGCAGTATTACGAAGACTATCACCATGTAAGAATTTCGAATGATATAATTAGACAGATTGTAAATATGTCTGAGAAATATATTCATGATAGATTTTTACCAGACAAGGCAATCGATATATTAGATGAAGCGTGCTCAAAGATAAATTTAAATGATAAAGATTTATATGACTTAGAAGTGTTGAATAATCAATTAAAAGAGGTTCAAGCTAAAAAGGAAGAAGCTGCACAAGCCGATTCTACAGAAGATTATCAAAAAGCAGCAGAACTTAAAACACAAGAGTGCGCATTACTAGAGCAAATTGATAATTTGAAAAAAGAGAATGCAACCTAAAAGATTTAACAACACAAGACATTGCAAATGTAATAGAAAGCTGGACGAAGATTCCAGTAAACAAAATTACAGAAGAAGAAACAAAAAAATTGTTAAATTTAGAAGACAATTTGCATAAGAGAATTATAGGCCAAAATGAGGCAGTTGAGGCGGTTTCAAGAGCAATAAGAAGAAATAGAGTAGGCTTAAAGAGTACAAAAAGACCACCATCATTCATATTTGTTGGGCCGACAGGTGTTGGAAAAACAGAACTTGCAAAAGCATTAGCGTATGAGATGTTTGGAAGTGAAAAATCTATAATTCGTTTCGATATGTCTGAATACATGGAAAGCAACTCAACAGCGAAATTGATTGGTGCACCTCCAGGATATGTTGGATATGATGACGCAGGACAACTAACTGAAAGAGTAAAGAGAAATCCTTATTCAATAATATTGTTAGACGAAATTGAAAAGGCGCATAATGATGTATTTAATATATTATTGCAAGTGCTAGATGATGGTAGATTAACTGATGCACAAGGAAATACAGTAAATTTTGAGAATACAATAATAATAATGACATCAAATGCAGGTTCAAACTTAAATACAAATTCAATAGGATTTGGTGGAACATCTGAGGCTTCTAAAAATAAAATGCTTAGTGCATTAAAGGAATTATTTAGACCAGAATTTTTAAACAGAGTCGATGAAATTGTTGCATTTGATTCATTAACTAAAGAGCAACTTCTACAAATAGTAGATTTGATGGTATCTGATACTCAAAAAGTGTTAAATGACAGAAACATAGGATTAATACTTACAGATGAGGCTAAAAAATATGTATTAACAAAAGGAACAGATTTAAAATATGGTGCAAGACCTTTAAGACGTGCAATACAAAGATATGTTGAAGATGAATTGTCTGATATGATATTAAAATCTGAACTAACAAATGGTAAAAAAGTATTGGTTGAATATGATAAGGAGCAAGACAAATTAGTATTCAACATACAATAATCTAAAAATAAGAAGGCGGAGGTATTTGGCTTGCTTGTTCTTGTAGTTCTTGCCACTCTTCTGTACATTCATCAGTCACTTTTCTGATATTTTATTTATAGTACTTTCCATGTTACTATTTTTTATCATTTGTCTTTTTTTTGTATATAAAAAATTGCAGTAACCATCCCTATTATTACTATAGCAACTTCATCAAAATTATTAACCAATTTCTTTTCATAAATAATTGTTCTCTAATTAATCTCTTTTTATCTTTATCTATTATTTACAATTTTGGTAAAATATACAAAATAATCAAAAGCAACACTGCTATATATTAATTTAATCTGTTCTAGTTAGTAGAATGTTTTTTACAAAATTTTATTGTATTTCCATTTGTTAATATGGTAATCTCCCCATTTCGTCAGTTCTGTAAATTCGTATATTTTTAGTCTCTAAATTTTTGAATTTGTGATATCTGCTGGGTGACCAAAATTATTTATTATTTTTACCAACTCCTATTATTGCATATTGTGGATTTACTGCATTTAAAAATCTTTTGTAGATGATGTTTTTGAACCATGATGTGCCACTTTTAAAAAACTGTTGAATTTAATATTGACTTTGTTTTTATCTGATTTAGAATTAAGACTTACATTTGAAGTCTGATTTATATTGTCGTGATTTTTAAATATTTAGAAACAATTGCTTTTTCTGCCACTTCTTCAATGTCTCCTGTAAATAACATAGAAAAATTTTTATATATTAACTTGCATACCAAGGAATTATTATTAATTGCATTTTTTTTTATCTTATTTTCTCCGGTTTGGCCATAATATTTCAAAATATAAATTTTTTTCTATATCTACTTTTTGTCCCGCTTCTACAGTAATAACATTTATTTTTTATCTTCCACTATGTTCTTTAAACTTCTCATAATTTTTACAGCTTTTCATACTGTTTACCAATTATTTTTTTCACATATATTTCTTGCATTACATATAGCAATCCGACCGAACATGGTCACTATCAAAATGACTAATTATTATTGTATCAATAGTGTTATATCCCTCTATCTAAAATATATGGTAATAAAGTATTTTGTCCAATATCATAATCAGAATTTTCACTTCCACCTCCATCAATTAAAATAGTTTTATTATGTGGTGTTACAATTAAAGTAGAATCTCCTTGTCCCACATCAATAAAATATATTTTTTAAATTTCTAGGAATAAAACTTATAACTATTATTACTACACAAATAATTATTATTAAATTTTTTACTTTTTTTTTATGTTATTTTTATTTTAAACTTTATTAATGCTATTAAATTCTTTGCTCTTATTTGTGTCATATTTGGTTTTTTAGTCGAATATATCTTATATGTAACAAGTAATATAACTATAATAAAATAATATATAAAAATTGAAAATAAAGCTTAATGTTGGAATATAAATATTTGAAAATGGTAATTTTCCTATTTTTGATATATAAATTAATATTTTTATTCCTATCTTTTTGATTGGTTCTATAAACAATTTTGTAATCTGATAATTTATTAAAATAACTATTATGAATAAAAATCCTATTATAATAATTGGACCTATTACTATACTTAATAATAAATTTGATATAAAAAAATATGGATTAAATGTATTTAAATTTATATATAGCTATTGAAATATAAATATTTGAACAGAAATAGATACTGAAATAATTTCTTTTATTTTGTCTAAGGAGTTTTGTATTTTTGGTTTTATAAAATATTTATATTTTTTATTTTTTATCTTAATATTTTTTAATATAGATAGTATTGACTTATTTAATATAATAATAATTCCTATTACTCCACCATATGATAATAATAATCCTAAACTTTGAATTAAAAAAGGATTATAAATTAATATTATAAATAGTGATATTGATAATGCAGTATAAATATCATTTTTTCTATAAAATATTTTGGATAAAATCATGATAATTCCCATTATTCCTGCTCTTGTTACTGAAGGAGAAAAATTTGTTATAAACATATATAATATTAACAACACATATACAAAATATATAATTTCTTCTTTTTTCCCAATATTTTTTAATTATAAGACTTAAACCTAAAATTACATATGTTACATGCATTCCAGATACTGCTAAAATATGTGTGCCATTCCTGCACTCCTAAAAGTTTTCTTCTATATTTTCATCAATATCATCTTTATTTCCTAATATCAATCCCAATAAAATACTAGATGTCTCTTCATCCTAATGTCTTTTTTTATTTGAAACAATTTTAGTTTTGATTTCATTTTGAAATTTGAAAAATTGATTTGCTTTTCTTTTTTTCTATTATTTTACATTAGTTATTTTCATTGTTCCATATATTTTTAACTGTTTAAGATAATTAGAATAATCGAATCCTTTATAATTTCTTTCGTTTTTCTGGTCTAATGTATTCTCCCATAAACTCTATCTTATCTCCATATTTCAGTTGTATATCTTTCTTTACCATTATATATAATCGTATTTTAGTATTATTATATTTTGTTTCAATTTTATATTTATTACTAAATTTTTTTTTTCTTTATTGCTTACAACTACTCCTACTAAATTTATCTTTTTTGTTGTTTTTCTAGACTATTATAAATTTGCTCATATTTTTGTTTTGGATAATAATTATTGAATTTGAAATTATTGAACTAATTAATATTAAAAAAATAATTTTTGAATTTATATATATTCTTATATATCTAATATATCTTTTTAGAGATAATAATTTTAATTTTTTCTAGTTTTTATTTTCTTTTACTTTTTTATTTTTTCTACTTTTTATATCATTTTTCCTCTTCTATTTTATCTCTTTTTGCTTTATAAATTTGTTTTATTTTATAAATTGCAATGACTAAAAAACAAAATGGAACTATACTTATTTTTAAGTATAGCCCCACTAATATACCTATTATATATCCTATCATTGCAATGAGTATTGGTCTTCTCAAATGTACTCCTTTCATTGCATATATTTAATTAAAAATTCTTCTTGCTCCTACATAGTTAGTTTTATAATATCCACTTGCTAATGTATCTGTTGTTACTCCTCTTGATGAATTTGCTGCATGAATAAATGTATTTCCACCCATATAAATTCCTACATGGTTAATTCCAGATTTTCCAAACATTACTAAATCACCTGCTTGTAAATTAGTTACTGAGGTTCCATTCCTATATTGTGCAGCTGCTGTTCTATTCAAGCTTATTCCAAAATGCTTATATACATATTGAGTAAAACCAGAACAATCAAATCCACTTGGTGTTGTTCCACCATATACATATTTATTTCCTAAAAATTGTTTTGCATAATTTACAACATTATTTCCGTTTCCTGATACTGTAGTGTTATTACTTGTTGCTGTGTTTGTATTCGTTGTATTAGTCTCATTTTTATTTGTACTTACTGTGTTTGTTGTATTTGTATTTACAGTATTATTTTGTTTTCTTTCATTTAAAGAACTTCTTGAAGTCGTACTTTTTGCTGTAGATAATAAATCTTCTGAGATATAACCTTTTGTACCATTTTGCTTCTACATAACTCCATCCATTTTCAATTGATATTACTTTTACTTCTGTATTTATAGATAATTGAGTTATTATTTTTTGATGTTGTTTTAGCACTTTCTCTTAGATTAACTGTTTGAGAATTTATATACATTGTTTTAGTTGTATTATTTGTTGTTGTATTTTTACTTTCATTATTATTTGATGTCTCTTGTTTTACTTCTGTTGTCGTTTTTAATATGTTGTTTAGTATATAATTAATCTAAAAATTGTCAAATCACAAAAATAATAGACAGGATTTTTTTGTTCATCTATCTATCTTTGTTTGTTTTATTCTATTTTTTCCTAATTTTTTAAATGTTTTTTATCTATAAATGGTAATAATTGTTTTTTTCTTGAAACAACACCTTCTAAGAATACTCTATTGTTTTCTAATTTTTATTGAAATGCTTTTTCTACTGAATCTACTTTTTCTCCTAAACTATTGCTTCTGAATTACTATTTAATATATCTGTTATTGCAAAACAAATAGGCTTAATCCTTTTTCTGCAATTGTTTTATTAATTGCTTCTTTCTTTTTTTGTCTTTTTTAAAACATCATCAATACTTACTGTGTTAACTTGTGCAATAACAAATTTTTGTTCCATTTTTGTCTAGGCTTTTTGCGTCTAAGTTAATTAGTTCTTCTGCTGAAAAATCATCTAAGTCTGTTCCTGCTTTTAACATTTCTAATCCATATTCTTCTATATTTATATTAGCTATTTTTCCTAATTCTTCTAATGCTTTTTTGTCATGTTCAGTTGTTGTTGGTGATTTTTTTAATAATAATGTATCAGAAATTATTGCACTTGCCATTAATATAGCTTCTGTTTTTTCTATTTCAATTCCTTTTTTGTAAAAGTCTTTGTATAAAATTGTTGCTGTACATCCATAAGGTCTTGCTGTATAATATAGTGGTTCTGATGTTTCAAAATTTGAAATTCTATGGTGATCTATAACTCCTAATATTTTAGCATTTTCTATTCCTTCTGCACTTTGATTAAATTCATTGTGGTCAACTAATATTACTTCTTGACCTTCTTCTACTTTTTCTATTAATTCTGGTGCTTCTAATCCTAAGTAATTTAATACATATTGTGTTTCCTTGTTTACATTTCCTAATCTTACTGCTTTTGACTTTTCACATCCATTTTTTTTATTTAATATTTCTTTTACAATTGATGAGCAAATTGTGTCTGTGTCTGGTTCTTATGTCCAAAAATTAAAATTTCATTTTCATTTTCATTATCTCCTTTATTGTTGATTTTTATCTCATTTCCTATGTTCACTACTATACAACATTTATATCTAAAAAACAAGCGAACACTTTAATTATTTTTTTTTTTTCTAATATATCTTCTAATTCTTCTTTTAGAAAATTCATATTTTTTATTACAAAAATGACATACTAATTCTGCTTTTCCATCTTCTTCTATCATTTCTTTTAATACATTTTTATCTAATGTTGCAAAGATGCTTCTGCCATATGTTCTTTTGAGCAATCACATTCATAAATTGGTGTGATATTCTCTTCTATTACTTCTATATTATTATCTCCTGTAACTTTTTTGCTATTTCTAATAAAGATAATTTTTCATCTAACATTCTTGAAATAGCTCCGGCTTTAAAAATAGATTGTTCTATTTGAGATATTTCTTCATCTGTTGCATCTGGCATTGGTGTTATCATATAAATAAATGCCCTGAAAACTGATGTCTTCTCTGTTGTATTAGCACATATAGCATTTTTTCCATTATTGTTGATTATTTTATCATATGGTAATACAGCAATATGTCTTCTGCTCTTTATGGTAACTGCTGTAACTGTAATATCTCTTTGATGTTTTGCACAACATCCTGTTGTTCTTCTTGGTAAGATTTTTCCTTTATCATTAACAAATTTCTTTAATTGATCTGGATTTTTATAATCTAATTCAAAGTTTTTATCACTACATAAGATACAAACTTTTTTTTTTTTTGTTTTCTGAATTTTGGATTGTAATCTTCATCATAATTTTTATTATTATTTCTTTTTTGTTTTTTATCTGCCATTTTTAATTTTCCCCCTCTCGCTTATAATTAAAATGGTAAATCATCTGCTGATGATGTCTCAAAATCTGAACCCATACTTCCTGGCATTGTATTACCAAAAGTACTCTCAAAGCTTCCAGCTCCCATGTCGCCTTCTCTTTTGCTATCTGCAAAATATGCTTCTTCTGCAACAACTTCTGTTACATAGTGTTTTACCCCTTGATCATCATCCCATGTTCTTGTTTGTAATCTACCAATAATTCCTACTTGTTGACCTTTTTTAAAGTATTTGCTGCAAAATTCTCCTAATTTGCTCCATGCAACAATGTTAAAAAGAAATCTGCTTGTCTTTCTTCACCTTGTCTAGCAAATCTTCTGTTTACAGCTATGCTAAAAGAAGATACTAAGGTATTATTTGTTTGTGTATATCTTGTTTCTGGGTCTCTTGTAAGTCTTCCCATTAATATTACTTTGTTCATTTTTATCATCCTTTTCGCTATACTATCATAAAATTTTTATTTTATGAATCATATCTTCGTATATTTTAAAGTTTCTACTTTAATTTAGGTCCCACTTTTTTTTTCTTTTAATTATTTTTTTTTAACGATAAATTTGATTATATCATCTGTAATTCTGTAAACTCTTTCTAGTTCACTTATTGAATCTGGATTTGCTTCGAAGTTAAATAACATATATGTACCTTCTTTGCATTTTTTGATTTCATAAGCTAATCTTTTTTTACCCATGTTTTCTACAGATTCAACTTTTCCATTTTCATTGATTAATCCTGTAAATTTTTCTTCTAATGCTTTTACACCTGCTTCATCTACATTTGATTAATAATGATAACACTTTCGTATTTGTTCATTATTCTTTCACCTCCCTATGGATTAATAACCTAACTTTTCGTTAAGTAGAGATTTAAAATAGCTATGCTTCTTTTAAAACATAGCTATTTTATCATATTTTTGGACAATTTTGCAACTGATTTTGGAAAATTTGCAAGATTAATAGAAAATTTACAAGATTAATTTTGTTGTTTATTTTTATATAGTTACTTTATATTTTTAATAAATCGTATTTATTTACTTTCGATTACTCTTTTATCTCATTAAATTCTAAATTATTTATTTCCAATTTTTCTAATTTAGTTTCATTCATTTTTTTTTCTGTAATTCCATTATAGGAATTGGTAAAAGTGAAATTGTAATCGTTATTAGCCATTGTACTCCATTTAAAGGAACAAGTTCAAATATATTTGCTAAGAATGGTATTATTACCACTATTGCCTGAACAAATACTCCTAACACAAAACTTCCAACTAAATATTTGTTTTCAAAAATTCCTGTTTCAAAATTGATTTTTCGTTTTTTACATTTATACTATGAACTAATTCCAAAAATCCTATTGATAAAAATGCCATTGTTCTTCCTACTTCTAGTCCAAAGTATTTATTTCCTATACTAAATGACACTAAAGTAAGCATTCCAAGCATTATTCCCTCAACTATTATTTTATTCCATAATCCATCTGCAAAAATTCCTTTTTACTATTAACAGGCTTTCTTTTCATTATATCTTTTTCTGGTTTTTCCAATCCCAATGCAATTGCAGGAAGTGAATCTGTTACAAGATTAATCCATAATAATTGTATTGCAAGTAATGGTGATTTCATTCCTAAAATTAATCCCATAAAAATTGTTACTATTTCTCCTATATTTGTTGCAATTAAGAAATGTATTGCTTTTTTTATATTGTCATATATATTTCTGCCTTGTTTTACAGCTTCAACAATTGTTACAAAATTATCATCTGTTAAAATAATATCTGCTGCATTTTTAGCTACATCAGTTCCGTTTTTTCCCATAGCTATTCCTATATCTGCATTTTTTAATGCTGGGCTATCATTTACTCCATCTCCTGTCATTGCAACAACAGCTCCATTTTTTTGCCAGGCTTTTACTATTCTTACTTTATGTTCTGGAGTAACCCTTGCAAAAACCGAATATTCTTTTATTTTTTCCTCTAATCTCTTTTGTGATATCGTATCTAATTCTTGACCTGTTATTGCTTTATCTCTTTTTCTCTAATATTCCTAAATCTTTTGCTATTGCCTTTGCAGTTTCCAAATGATCTCCTGTTATCATTACTGTTTTTATTCCAGCTCTTTTGCATGTTTTAACCGCTTCTTTTTTACTCCTTCTCTAGGAGGATCTATCATTCCTATCAAACCAACAAAAGTTAGATTATTTTCAATTGTATTTGAGTCTATTTTATTAGGTAATGCATCTAAATCTTTATATGCAATTGCAATAACCCTTAGCGCATTTTGTGCCATTTTCTGATTTTCATTTTTTATTTTATATTCATTTAGGCTTTGAATTCTAATTTGTGTATTATTTATATTTAAATTTTTCTCATTAATTGCTATCTCCTTTGTGCATCTTGCTAATAGCACATCTGGAGCTCCTTTTTGTAATAACTCTATATTTATTTCCTATTCTATGAATTGTTGTCATCATTTTCTATTTGAATCAAATGGCACCTCATGTATCCTTGGGAAATCCTTTTTCTAGCTCATCTTTTCCTTTTCCTATATTAACTCCCTCATCTACTATTGCCTTTTCTGTAGCTTCTCCTGTAACTATCTTTTCTCCATTTTCCACAGAAATATCACAATCTGTGCATAAACTAGCTAGTTCTACTGCAAATTTTTATCATTTGATTTTACTTCAACAACTTTCATTTTATTTTGTGTTAATGTTCCTGTTTTGTCAGAGCAAATAACGCTACTACTTCCCAATGTTTCTACTGCTGGTAATTTTCGTATTATGCTATTCTTTTTTTGCCATTTTAGTAACTCCTATTGATAGCATAATTGTCACTATAGCAGGAAGTCCTTCTGGTATTGCTGCAACAGCTAATCCAACTGACGTCATAAACATTTCTACTGGTTCAATATGTTTTATTAAACCCATTGCAAAAATAATTACACATATTACCAAACACGCTATTCTAATATTTTTCCTACTTCTCCTAGTTTTTTTTGTAATGGTGTTTCTGGTGTTTCATCTTCCATCATCATATTAGCAATTTGTCCTACATTGGTGTTCATCCCAATATCTGTTACAACAGCTTTTCCATGTCCATTAACTGTAATGCTAGCCATAAATGCCATGTTTTTCTGTCACCTAATGGTATATCTTTTGAATATGTCTGATTTGCTTTTTTAATGATGGTTCTGTTTCTCCTGTTAAAGATGATTCTTCTATTTTTTAAGTTATAACTTTCTAATATTCTTGCATCTGCTGGTACATAATTTCCCTTTTGCTTCTAAAATGATAATATCACCTTTATACCAATTCTTCTGGGTATAAAGAATACAAAAATTTCTTTAGGCGCAAATTTGATATTATTTTATTTCATTTCTTACAGCTTGCTTTTCTGTTTTTTGGAAATGTTTGATAAATATTTTGCCTGCTTTTTGGTTAATTTATTAGGTTCTATTATTTTAATTGGTATGGGTGCTTATATTTTGTTTGAAGCTTTGAATAAAAAGCTAATAATTCAAATGTCTTTAATAACCCTATTTCTTCTGATTTGGATAATTCACATCTTATTGATTATAAAGAGGCTTTATTTCTTGCTATTGCTATGTCTCTGGATAGCTTTTTGTATTGGAATTGGTGGAAATATGATTAATTTAAACAAATTTGCTTTTCCTTTTTTGATTAGTACTTTTCAGTTATTATTTTTGTCTTTAGGCATTTTTTTGGGAAAGCATATTTATTATTTTTGTAAGTTGCCAAAAAAATGTATGGTCTATTTTGTCTGGTTTGTTACTTATTTTAATTGAATTTCAAAATTTTAAAAATTTATTGATTTGAATATAAAATACAATGTTGCATACATTTTGCATACATTCTCAAAAAATTGCAATAAAAAAAGCCCTCAAATGGGCTAATTTATTGGTAGCGAAGGGGAGATTCGAACTCTCGACCTGCCGGGTATGAACCGGATGCTCTAGCCAGCTGAGCTACTTCGCCATTTCATTGACAATAATTATTATATAATGTGTTTATACTTTTGTCAAGCAAAATATGATATTTTTTATACTATGTCCATAATTTTTTTTATGAATAATTAATTTCTAACAATAATTCAGGCTCCAATAACCTTATGTTGTTGAAGTCTGAATTGTTTATTTGCTCTTTGACTTTCAAAATATTTATAATGATATTTCTTTATCATTATTCTCTTTGATTATTTCTTTTTTTCTACTATTTGTGTTGCTTCAATCTTAGTCTCATTAATGCTATCTTTTTTGTCTTTTACTTCTACCTTTATTACTTAATCCAATGCTGTTAAAATCATGTAATAACTCAGCCATTCTTTTGTGCTTCTAATTTTGCTTCCTCTTTAATAACTTGTTCTAATGTTATTGATGATGTCCCATTGTTTTGTTGATTATGATTTTCTTCTTTATTACTTGCAAAAATTCTTTATTATATCCTTAAATGTTTTTTTATAAAGTCTTTTGCTGATATTTTATAATCTATTTGTGTTGTTTTTTATCCATTTTTTATCTTAAAACTTCGCTGTTTTTAAGTTTCACCTCTCTTTAAAATAAATCTCTATTTATTATACCATTTTTGTAAAAATAATGCAATAGTTTTTATAAAATCTTATGTATACTTAACATTTTTTTATTTTTATGAAAATATCAAAATATAACAATATATATCATATAATCTCTTTTAGTCTTTTATATTTCTAATTTTCTTTAATAAATTCTACTAACAAATTAGCAATTCTTTTGAGGCAATTTTTTAAAATTTATCGAATGTTATAGCATTTTTACCATTTGGTGAATCTGATATACTTCTCATAACAACAAATGGTATCTCATTTAAAATAACACACCTGAGCAATAGCTGCCCCCTCCATTTCTACACAATCTGCATCAAATTTAGAATATATCTTATTTTTCATTTCTATATCAGTACAGAATATATCTCCAGAAGCTATTATACCTAATTTTATCTTATAATCATTATCTTTATTATTATGATTTAATTTTTCTAATTTATTCTTTAAATTTTCATCTGTTTGGATAAAATCTCCAACTCCTGTTATATAGCCTTTATCATGTCCAAAAGCTGTTATATCAAAATCATGTTGTATTAATTTTTCTGCAATAACTATATCTCCTATATTTAAGCATAGGGATTTAATGCTCCAGCTAACCAATATTAACAATATATTCTATGTTATATGAATCTATTAGATTTGAGTTACCATTGCTGCCTACTAATTCTTTAGCTTCTTTTAATCCTAATCCTGTAGCATCTCTAACTACTTTTAATAACTTTTTATTTTTTGATCTCCAGCTTCTGCTAATACAACATCAAAAGATGTTTTTTCTTCAGCTGCTGCTCCTGCAGCTGCTCCTGCAGCTGGTGCAGCTGCTGCTACTGCAGATACTCCATATTTTTCTTCAATAGCTTTTACTAAGTCATTTAATTCAACTACTGTTAAGCTATCTATTTCTTCAATAATTTTTTCTATTTTTTCCATTTTAAAATCCTCCTATAAATTTAATTAGTGAAATAATTCACTTTTCTATTTTTGGGTTTATTTTTATACAAGTTAAACCTCTTTTCTTGTAATAATATTATTCAGCTTTTTCTTCATTAGCTGATGCTTCTTCTGTTACTGCTACTTCAACTTTTTCTCCAGCTTCTTCTTTTTGTTTTTTTACTTCATTTAATGCAACTGCAACTTTTGAAATATTTGAAAGTAATGCCCCAGCAAGCATAGATAGTAAAGTTTCTCTTGATGGTAATTTTGCTAATGTAATGATTTCATCTGCAGTCATAACTTTTCCATCAATAACTCCACCTTTAATTTTATAATATTCATTATTTTTGCTGAAATTATAAATTGTTTTTGAAGGTTCTAAGTAATCTTCACTGCTCATAATTACTGCTGTTGGTCCTACTAATTGTTCTTCTAATCCTTCAATTCCACATTCTGCTAAAGCTCTTCTTGTTATATTATTTTTTATAACATTACAAGTAGCATTTGAATTTCTTAAATCTTTTCTTAATTGTGTATCATCTGTAACATTAATTCCTCTGTATTCTGTTAAAAGTATTAGTTTAGAATTTTTCATTTTTTCTGCTAATTCTTTTACTTCTGCCTTCTTTTGATTTAGTATTGCTTCACTTGCCATTTATTTTCACCTCCTAAATTTAATTACTAATAAAATAAATAACACTCTTTTAGTACCTACCTAAGTTACTAAAAGAGTGTATTTACTCTTTTGCATTTAACCTAGGTAGGGCTTATTAATTTGTATTTATAAATACTATAATTTATTTGCCTACTGTCTTTGGCTTATATTAAATTTATTTTTGATTAATAAATATACTTGGTCCCATAGTTGTTGTTAATGCAACACTCTTTATGTATTGACCTTTAGCTGCTGCTGGTTTAGCTTTTATGATAGCATTCATGATTACTTCATAATTTTCTAATAATTTATCTGCTCCAAATGAAACTTTTCCAAATCCTAAGTGAATTATATTATTTTTTATCTAATCTATATTCTACTTTACCTGATTTAATTTCACTTATTGCTTTTGTTACATCCATTGTAACTGTTCCAGATTTAGGGTTTGGCATTAAACCTTTTGGTCCTAATACTTTACCTAGTCTTCCTACAACTCCCATCATGTCTGGAGTTGCTACTACTACATCATATCAAACCAATTTTCATTTTGGATTTTGGTATTAATTCTTCTGCTCCTACAAAATCTGCTCCTGCTTTTTCAGCTTCTTCTGCTTTTGGTCCTTTTGCAAAAACTAAAACTCTTTGTGTTTTACCTGTACCGTTTGGAAGTACTACTGTACCTCTTACTTGTTGATCTGCATGTTTAGAATCAACTCCTAATTTTACATGTAATTCGACAGTTTCGTCAAATTTAGTTTTTGGCATTTTTTCAATAATTTCTATTGCTTCTTTTGCTCCATATTCTTTAGTTTTATCAACTAATTTTGCACTTTCAGCATATCTTTTGATATTTTTCCCATTTTTTTACCTCCTTTGGTTTTAACGAGTTAAACTCTCCCAATAAAATTTAAATTTATAAATATATATAATATTTATCTTAACTAATCAATTACTACTACACCCATAGATCTAGCAGTACCTTCTACCATGCTCATAGCACTTTCAATTGTAGCAGCATTTAAGTCTGGCATTTTTGTTCAGCAATTTCTGTTACTTGTGCTTTTGTTATTTTAGCAACGTTTTTCCATATTTGGTTTTCCTGAACCTTTTTGGATTTTTATTGCTTTTTTAATTAATACTGCAACTGGTGGAACTTTTGTTATAAAATCAAAAGATCTATCTTGATATACTGTTATAACTACTGGTATGATCATTCCAGGTTGATTTGCAGTTCTATCATTAAATTCTTTAACAAATTGCATAATATTAACACCACTTGAACCTAAAGCTGGACCTACTGGTGGAGCTGGTGATGCTTTCCCTGCCTCTATTTGTAATTTAATAATATTTGAAATTTCTTTTTCTGCCATGTTAATGGCACCTCCCTTTTTATTTAACTTTTTGTACTTGTTGAAAACTCTAGCTCTACAGGTGTTTCTCTACCAAACATTGAAACTAAAACTTTTACTTTATGTTTTTCTTTATTAATTTCTTGAACTGTACCTACAAAGCCTTCAAATGGACCATTCATTACTTGTACTTGTTCATCTACTTCATAATCCACATTAACAGGAATATCTTCAAATCCCATATTTCTAATTTCTTCTTCAGTTAATGGTATTGGATCTGTACCTGAACCTACAAATCCTGTAACTCCTCTAGTATTTCTTACAATATACCAAGATTGTTCTGTTACTATCATTTTTATTAAAACATAACCAGGAAAAACTTTTTTTAAATTTGTTTTTCTTTTTCCATCTTTAATTTCAATTTGTTCTTCCATAGGAACTATAATATCAAAGAAGAAATCTTCTAATTCTCTATTTTTTATAGTTTTTCTAGGTCTGTTTTAACTTTATTTTCATAGCCTGAATATGTATGAACAACATACCATCTAGCTACCATATCATAATCTTTTTGAGACATTATTTTTTAAGCCTCCTTTAATTTTGTTTATTGTACATTTTCTTCTACGTTGTTGTCTGTGTTTTCTGTGTTTTGAGAATCTTCTGTACTTGTTTCATTATTTGTATTTTCTGTAGTTTGATTACTTGTTGTATTATCAGCAGTTACAGTATTATTAGCTGATACAACTTCTTTTATTTTGTTTACTCCATGTTTATTTAGAGTTTCAAATGTTAAAGAATAATATCCTCCATTAGCATATGATATTAAATTACATTTCTGTATATCGAAAGCTCCATTTTCATCGATATATTCATCAGTTACATTTACTGCAAGTACTTCAGCAATAAACATATCATGACTACCTAATTGTTTTATTTCTTTTACTTTACATTCAATTGATACAGGACTTTCTTCTATCATAGGACATTTAACAAATTTTGCTTTTTCTTTTGTTAAATTCATTTCCTTAAATTTATCATATTTACTTCCTGTCCTGCATCCGCACCAATCAGTTGCTTTTGCTAATTCTTTTGTAGTTAAATTTATGACAAATTCTCCACTTTCTTTAATTAAATCATATGAATATCTTGATGGTCTTACAGAAATATAACACATTGCAGGATTAGAATTTATTGTTCCAGTCCATGCTACAGTTAATATATTTGATTTTTGCATTGTACCACATGATACCAGTACAGCAGGCACTGGATTTATAAATGTACCTGGTTTCCAAGTAATTTTAGACATATTTAACCTCCTATAATAAAACAAAATCCTCTATATTGTAATATTGTATTAAAATTTTTAGTGAAATTAGAATTATATTTTTAATTTCATCTTTATGTATTTTGCTCAATATATATTTTTATTTTAGTATTTAATTTATTATATTATAATTCTTTAAATAATGTTATATAATTT
>VOFC01002531.1_pt1 | contig 34575 bp, 56 predicted proteins | sample 5384161 | NCBI WGS metagenome assembly VOFC01 (sample SAMN12384722, study PRJNA508395) | human gut metagenome | isolation source: healthy gut B | host: Homo sapiens | reverse complement strand
CATAGCCTCTGTCTGGTCATGTGTTACGTAGATGATTGTTGTTTACCTAATCTCTGATGTAATTTAGCGATCTCGATACGCATCTGTACACGAAGTTTTGCATCCAGGTTTGATAAAGGCTCATCCATAAGGAATACCTTAGGGATTACGAACGATTGCACGACCCATGGCAACACGCTGTCTCTGACCACCTGATAAAGCTCTTGGCTTACGATCAAGGAGTGGAGTCAGGTCAAGGATCTTGGCTGCTTCTTTAACCATCTTGTCGATTTCTTCTTTTGGAACTTTTCTTAACTTAAGACCAAAAGCCATGTTATCATATACTGTCATATGAGGATACAGAGCGTAGCTCTGGAATACCATGGCGATATCTCTGTCCTTTGGTTCTACGTCGTTTACTAATTTCTCACCGATTCTTAATTCACCGGAAGAAATGTCTTCCAGACCTGCGATCATACGAAGTGTAGTAGATTTACCACATCCTGAAGGTCCTACGAAGATGATGAATTCCTGATCTGCGATCTCAAGATTGAAATCTTTAACTGCTTCAAATCCGTTTGGATATACTTTACATACGTCTTTTAATGATAAGTTAGCCATTAAATTTTCCTCCTAAAATTATGTTTGGTGTTATTCTGTCACCCGATAATGGTATTATATAATACACTTCTGATTTTTCCTATAACACAAGTACACAAAGTTTTCAACCTTTCTTATACATGTTGCCTAATCTGTCGGATTTCCTGTAAAAAGATGCGAAAGTCCACTCCATCGGTGTGTAGGAAATCCCTTCTTTTGTGCACATCCGGTCCGTGTCCGTAAACCCGATCTTATGATAAAATCCCGTCGCGTATGGCGCTGCATTCACGGTCAGGGAAGACCTTCTTCCTTCTGCAAGAACCAGCTCCCGCAGACTGTGCACCAGCTCTGTTCCGATCCCCTTTTTGTGGTACTTACTGTCCACAAACAAAAGCGAAATGTGATTGATGCTCCGCATGGATGCCACGCCAACCATCTTCTGACCGCAAAAAGCTGCCATGACAGGGTATTCTCCTATCATATGCAGCTTCTTTAATCGTTCATCCGTGATAAAATCCAGAAAGCTGCGGACACCCTCTTCTTCATAGTCACACGCTTCATATTTCAGAAATGTGCGCCAGACGAGTGCCATCGCATCTTCCCATTCTTCTGTTCTGATATTACGGATCTGCAATGTCATTTACTGAAACAATCCTGCAAAAAATCCTTTGATCGCATCACCGATCTTTGCAAAAAAGCCGGATGCTGCACTTTTGGCAACTTCCTTGGCGATTGCATCCGTATCAAGATTTTTCAGGAAATCCTTTCCAAATTTGCTGTACAGATCTTCTGCCTGTGCAACCAGTACATTCGGATCCAGCCCGAGCTGGTTGATCTTCTGCATGATGGCAATGATCTGATTGATCTCATCTTCTGTCAGTGTCACACCAAATTTATCTTCGCCTTCTTCGATGGCACTTCTGATCTGGTCGTCGCTGTCCAGTCCGCCTGCTGCCACTTTTGCCTTAACAAAAGCGATCAGTTCTTCAATATCCTGACTGTCCGCATCCTGCATGGCGATCTCACCTGTCGTGATCAGCTCATTCATGGCTGTATCGAGTGTCGTATCGGAAACGGATTCTCCCGACATTGCTTCATAGCCCTTGATCGCTCCGATCAGTGCTGCGGTTCCGGAAATTTCCGTCGGACCTACGACCAGAATATCCGCATCGGAAACGCCTGCTGTCAGAAGGGCATTCCGGTACATACCGGTCGTACAGTAATTGATGTTTTTTGTTGTAACAAGTACACCATGTCCGCTTTCTGCAGGCGTGATCTTCACGCTGGAAAGCGATTTGGAACCAATTACGGATGCATCCATATAAGCATCCAGATACTGATGTTCCATATCGTTGGTGATCGTAACGACCTGATAATTGGCAAGATCCGCTTCCGTCACATCCATAAGAGATAATACAGTCGCTCTCTGCTCTGCGGAAAGATCTGCGCCAAGTGCGATGATCGATTTGGACGCGTCAATATTGACGATCCTGCTCTGATCTACTTCTGCTGCCATAACAGGCATCGAAAGCAGTAAAACTGCGGAAAACAGCAGTGTGATTAGTTTCTTCATACGATTCAAACCTCCTGTGAAATAACCTGCTGCATTTACTGCAGCTCATTTAACACGATTTCCATCCAGTTGTACAGTTCATAATAAACAGTCTCTTTGATCTTTTCATTTAACAGCTCATGACGCGCGCCGTTATACAGCTTCAGCGTTGTTTTGGTAATGTCCAGATGCAGGAGTGTGTCATAAAGTGCCTTCGGCGCTTCTCCTCTGTCACCAACCGGATCTTCTGTACCTGATACGATCAGAATCGGTAATTTTTTTGGTATTTTTGCAAGATTCTCTTTCTTCTGCATACGATGTGCCAGCTCATACAGCGTATGGTAGCCATTGACGGTAAAAAAGTAAAGCCGGAGCAGAGCGGATCCTTTGCGTAAGCCTCCTGCACTGCCCGATCAGAGCAGAGCCAGTCAAGCTCCGTTTCCATTCCTTCTCCGCTCATATAAGCCTTTTTGTACTCATCTCGTTTACCAGCTTGCTGACATACGTATCACCCTTCAACTTCCCAAGGATTGAAGTCAGCAGCTTACCACCCACAAGCTGGCTCTTTTTTGGCGTTCCGGTGCCACAGATGATCGCACCGCTGATGCCCGTTCCGTATCTGGTAATATAATTACGCAAGATAAAAGAACCCATACTGTGTCCCAAGATCAGATAAGGAAGTGTCGGATAGTCCTGCTGTGTCAGCTTCTTTAGTCTGTGCACATCCCTTACTATGATCGTCGCCGGATCATTTTCACAAAAATAACCGTGAGTGCCCCCTTCCGGAACACTTTCGCCATGGCCGAGGTGGTCTTCTCCCACCACGACAAAGCCTCTTTCCGCCATATAGGCTGCAAATGCATCGTAACGGCGGATGTATTCATCCCATGAATGATCTGCACCAGAACCATAACCTTCTTACCAACCATTTCTTCTTTTCCCGTCACGTATAAATGTAAATTCTTATCAAAATTATCCCCTTTCAGTTAGCAGATCTCTGCGCCTACCAGATACGATCTGCTTTACCTGACTGCCGATCTTTACCTGGCTGCACAATAATTTCTTGGACTTTGGAACTGCCTCACAGGCAATGATCTCGCCTACCTGGAACTGCAGCTTGACAAAAATCATCATATGTGATCTCAGCCTTTGGTTCAATGTCAATGACATTCTCATCTTCTGCTGCTTCCTGTGTCTGTCCGGCTGCGGCTGCCTGCTTCTGCTGCAGCTCTTCTACCTTAGCCATAACTTCCTTCCACATCCAGACGGGCAAAGAGAATCTCCGGAGTTTCCGTTACTTTATTTCCAGATGGATACAGACCGAAGGTCTTCACAGAATCGAAGTCTCTTACAGTTGTATTAAGCTGTGCTGCGATCTTCTGTGCTGTCTCCGGTAAATATGGCTCTAATAGACCAGCTCCGATAGAAATGCTCTCTACCAGATTGTACAGTACAGTAGCCAGTCTGTCCTTCTTCGCTTCATCCTTTGCCAATACCCATGGTTCTGTCTCATCAATATATTTATTGCAGCGTTTGAACAGTGCAAAGATCTCAGTCAGGCATCTGCAACTCTCAGATCCTCCATCTTGACTTCTACCTTATCATAAGTACCTGTTACAACTGCCTTGAGATCATCATCGACAGATTCTGCTGCATGTCTGTCCTCTACTACACCGCCAAAGTACTTATTTCTCATGGAAATGGTTCTGTTGTACAAGGTTACCGAGTGTATTTGCCAGATCGGAATTAAGACGTTCTACCATCAGCTCCCAGCTGATCGCACCGTCATTTTCATAAGGCATCTCATGTAGCACGAAGTAACGGACTGCATCTACGCCGAAGAATTCTGATCAGATCTTCCGCATAGATGACGTTGCCCTTGGACTTACTCATCTTATCGTTCGTTCCTGTAACAGCCATGGATGCCCAAATACCTGCTTAGGCAGCTCTTCGCCGAGTGCCATCAGGAAGATAGGCCAGTAGATCGTATGGAAACGGATGATATCCTTTCCGATCAAATGCAGATCAGCAGGCCAGAGCTTCTTGTACTGCTCAGTACTGTTTCCGTCTGCATCATAGCCGATACCTGTAATATAGTTGGTAAGGGCATCCAGCCATACATACACAACGTGTTTGTCATCGAAATCTACCGGAATACCCCATTTGAAAGAAGTACGGGATACACACAGATCCTGCAGACCCGGCAGAAGGAAGTTGTTCATCATTTCATTCTTACGGCTGACAGGCTGGATAAATTCCGGATGTGTATTGATATGCTCAATCAGACGATCTGCATATTTGCTCATTTTGAAGAATCCGGCATTTATCTCATGAACCTCAGCCCATCACCTTCGGTGATGGGCTGAGGCTTATATCATGTATCTTCGATACATGACAGCACAGTTCGGGTGAAACCTTCTATCACCTGCTACGCAGGTTATTTCGCCGTACATTTGCTGCGCAAATATACGACAATGCTTGGTTTCCTTCCTCTTGCAAGCTCGAAAATCCCGCTACTTCGTAGCGCCGCAGCTTCGCTGCTCTCTGATTTTCTCGTTGTACGCTCGGGTGAAACCAAATGCCAGCTTCGCTGTCGCTTGGTTTCCTTCCTCGCTACAAAAAAGCCTTCTGAAGGTTTCCCTCCAGAAGGCGAATAAACGCGTTACCACTTCTGTTTCATTCCGGGCTCACACCCGAAACCTCAGCAAGTATCGATCCTTTCGATACTCCTCCGCTATAACAGGCGGAACCTGTCGCAGCCTAAGCCCTGTGACCTCGGTGCGCTGCTCAAAAGCCATCTTCCAAGTGCATTCCATCCATCCCTCACAGACCGGACATTTCCGCAGATCAGAACTGTTTCTGCTTCCCCTGTCCGTAGGATGTTCTCTGAAAACTTCCTGCAAATGTACTCTCTTTCTCACTGCCTTTTTATGAGTATACCCGATATGTAATAAATGTAACACAGCAGATATTAGATGTCAAACCCATTACCTGCAGAAATCCCCTCCTATCACAGAAATCTCCAATTGGGCAGCCATGGGATCACCTGTCTGATATAGACTGTAGGCACAACAAGCCCCGATATGACAGGGTAAAAGACCACAAATAAAAGAACCGAAGCTGCAAGCAGTCCCCAGTAAGCTCTCTTTTCCTGCCCACCTTCTTTCTGGCTGACACTGTGGCAGAGTAGCAGAATGAGCACAACCGAGCAGACGTAATACTGATAGATAAAAACTGTCCGTCTGATAAAGATCCATGGAAGCAGCATGACCGTATAATACAACACAAGCACTGCTGCATTTTTATCCCTGTGGCGGAACGTACGCCAGAGTTCTTTTCCATATGCATAAAGCCCTGCAAAATACAAGACCGGATTGCCAAAGGTTGCGATCACGCTGACCTTATCCCCCGCCAGATATTCCCTGCTGTCAAGCAGCGGTTTCCAGTCAAACAGCCAGCTATACCACGGTGAAGCATACGGATGATCAAAAATCGTTGCTTTGTGATAGGAAAGCATCAGCTCTCCATTGGAAAGTACATGCTGCAGCAGATTCTGATCCGGATAGATGCGGACAAACGGAATATAAGACAGCGTATAAATTGTGAAAGGCAGAAGTATAAAACAGCCGATACACTGCAGGCAGAGCCAGGTCCAGTAACGCCTTGTTTTTCTTCTTTACACCGATCTTTCTGATCTTTCCGATCATCCAGAGAAGAAAAACGACAAAAGTCCACACAGTGCATAAATCCCCGTCCACTTCGTTGCACAGCCAAGTCCCGTAAACAGACCGGCAAGCAGCAGATACCGCCGTTTTTCCGACACCACAAATGCATACATAAAATAGAACATACCAAGAATAAAAAACGCGACTATGATATCGATCGTGGCAATTCTGGAAAGTGTAAAATGCATAAAATCCGTTCCAAGCAGGACTGCTGCCAGACAGGCATATCTCGTTTTTCCTGTCAGACGCAGACCAAACAGATAGATAAATGGCATCATCAGGCTTCCGAAAACGACACACATAAACCGCCAGCCAAACGGATTCATACCAAAGACCGCAATTCCGACAGAGATCAGTGTCTTTCCGAGCGGCGGATGCGTATTTTCATAAATAGGCAGTCCATGCAGAAATTCGTAGGCAGTTCTGCCATGATAAATCTCATCAAAGATCGTCTGATCCTGATAGGTTATACCATCCTCATAAAGCTCCTGTTCATCAAAAAGCGCCGGATATTGCATGGCATTCACCGGTAAAACAGGCTCTCCATTCTCATCTAAGCAGACCAGCTCCATTAAATTCACCGAAGTATCCGAAAATACCAGCCCCAGACAGGTTGTCCGATACGAAACAGGGATTTCATTCCATGCGAACACGGAATCCAGTTCTTCCCCGCTTTGTACGATCTGCCAGTCAGCTCCTGCTGCAACAGACACCGTCACTTCCCCCGCTGCCCGATATCCGATAAACAGCAGAAGATCCGAAAGCTGCTGCCCTTCTTCAAAGTAAAGCACTACCTCCTTTTGCGCCGTCCCCGCGCGCCGAAAGCTCCTGCTCCGTCTGCGGAATGCTGTGGCTTCCAAGCCCCCAAAGTGCAATACAGAAAAAAAGCCGATTGTGAAAAGACATACCAATATGACATCTTTTCTGCGGATTTCCATTTTCATTCCGGTCTATTCTCCCTTCCTGTCCCTTCTTATAGCATGATACCGGGGTCAAAAGTTCCCGGCTTTGATGCCTGCGGATCGTTCTGTGCTACGCACTCCCACAATCCTCATCATAGCGTAAGTATATCAAAAATATTTGCGCTTTGACAGCACTTTCCGTTCATGATACAGTTTTTAAGGAGGGTTCTTCTGATGAATATACACAAAACAGGGTCAAAATCGAATATCAAGACTTTCTTTTCTCCCCGCATGATCTGTATGCTTTTCCTGCTTCTTGGCGCAGCTGCACGCTTTTTCTATGCTTATGCGGTTCCTTACTATAATACGAACCACGACCTTGGCGATCTGTCTGACTGGCAGTCCATTACCTATGGACATCTTGGCTACATCCAGTATTTATACCAATATCACCATCTGCCGGATTTTTCACCGGAATTTATGGGACAATATTACCATCCACCGCTATTTTACATAGTTGGTGCCATTATTTTGCAGCTTTTTTACCATGGTACAGATAATCTTAATCTGATAAATGCCTTTGAAATGCTGCAATATGTCAATATGGTATTTTCCGTGCTGATCTCCGTTTTTCTATATCGTATCCTGAAGCAGCTTAAGATTTCAGAAAAGCTGCTCTGTTGTCTGACTGCCCTTGTATCCTTTTTTCCGACCTTATTTTTTCTGGGTGCGCAGCTGAACAACGACTGTCTGATGACGCTTTTTGTGTCATGGCTCTTTTTTACACACTGCGCTGGCATTCTGATCCCAATACCGGAAACATCCTGAAAATTGCTGCTGCTATCATTTTTGCCACCTTGTCCAAAACATCGGGCGTCCTTATTGCGCCCGGTGTCGGTGCTGTCTTTCTGTACCATTTTGATTAAACAAAGGATAGAAAAGCGCTGCTTAAACAATATATCTTGTTTGCCGTGATCTGCATTCCGCTTTCCCTTTCCTGGGTACTCCGGAACCTGATTCTGTATGGTCTGCCATTTTCTTATGTCGTAGATGCAACAGGCTATGCCACCTGGCAGAATGTGGAAGGCTATGGCTTTGCCTACCGCATGGGCTTTCCCACACTCCGCATTTTTACAGCACATACGATCGACTGGTGGGATCTTTCAAACAGTGCCAATATCTGGGGACAGACGATCCTGACGCTGCTTTATGACGAAGGGATCCTTGTATTCCGCACTTCTTTCTGGGAAATGCTTGCGCCTGTTTTCACACTGCTTGGCTTTGCCCTGTCCCTGATCCTGTTTTGCACAAGTACCTCTTACTGCTTTTCCAAAGCAGGAGATCCTGCCATCAGACTTCTGATCGGTGTCGGAAATGGTGCCCTGTTGATCAGTTATATCATCTTCTGCTTCCGTTATCCGCTCATCTGTACCATGAACGCACGTTACCTATTCAGCGGCTATGCTCTTTTGTTTCCGGGCTATGCTCTGTGGCGGATGCAACATCCCGGCAGAAAATACATACTGTTTGAACTGCTGTTTCTGTTTTTTAGTATTCTGTCCCTATTACTTTATCTGTTCTGTCCGGTATAGCAATACAGATCCTTATTCACATATTCCGGCTTTGGACTTCCACCCGGACTCATACCACAGATCTCTGTTTCCACACATTTTCTGCAATCCTGCAGGCTTCGTTCATCCCTCATATCTGCAGACAGATCTGCATAAGATGAAATAACATTTCCTGCAGGAGCTTTTCATGTATCCCAAGAAAAAACTACGTTCTTCCCTGTTTTTAACCGCTCTGACCTTCGCCTTTCTGTTTTCCCCTGTATCTTATCCAAAAAATTCCCCTGAGGAGAAATTTGCCCGTTTTTCGGACAGCTACCTCCAAAGTGCTTATGAAAATGACAGTCTGAGCCTTCATTTCACCCTGACAGATCCTTCCACATTCGGGATCGATCCGGCTGTCTGCAGCCTGCCCTGCTACGACCGGGAAACCTATCTTGCCGAAGGTGAAACTCTGCAAAAAGCTCCGCCGGACACTTTCCGGTATATCACCTGCACACCTGCCTGTCCATACACAGGAAACCTATGAAATCCTGACTTCCTATCTCGAAAAAAGGCAGGAAGGTACAAAATTTCCCTATTTTGAGGAACCACTCAGTCCGACCAGTGGGATACACACCTCTCTTCCTGTTCTGCTGGCAGAATACAGCATGGAAAATGAGAAAGATGTCAAATCTATCTGGCGCTTCTGTCGCTGATCCCTTCTTATTTTGACAGTCTTGCCGCTTATGAAACGGATAAAGCCGCTGCTGGCATGTTTATGGCTTCCGAAGACGCTTCCATGGTCATTTCCCAATGTGATTTTATGGCATCTGAGAAAGGAGAAGCCCTTTTTACAGACTGTTTTTTTGCAAAACCTGAAGCAGGTCTATGAGAAAGATACTGAAAAATATGCTTACTACGCTTCCGACCATGCCCGCATCCTGCATACACTTGTTCAGCCGGCTTATGAAAAGCTGGGGATTCTCTGTTGCTGCTAAAGGAAGAGGGAAAAAGAGCAGCGCGGACTCTGTCAGTACAAAAACGGTAAAGCCTATTACACCTATCTGGTGCAGCAGCAGATCGGCTGTGACCTGACAACCGAGGAACTTGCAAAGCAGCTTTCCGAAAGACTGCAGACGCTTTACGCGGAGCTTGCGGCGTATCGACAGAAATATCCGGTTGATTCGCTGCCGGATCTCTCTGCGTCATCTGAAAAGCTGCCTGCTCCAGATACCTACTTATCCACCTTTGCAGGAGCAGATGTCGGCTCTTTTTCCACCACTTCCGGCTTCTTCCCCCCGTTACGGTAAAAGAGATCCCCACAGCACTTGCTCCGTATACGGCGCCAGCCTACTATTTTACACCGCGTCTTTCCCTTTGCAGACCGGGCGAGATCAGCAACGTCAATAATGTGATCTATGTCAATCCCGAAACCGATTATCTGACAATGTACACTACCTTGGCGCATGAGGGATTTCCCGGCCATATGTTCCAGAATGTCTATTTTCTTTCCTCACAGGGGGTTACGCGGGAAAATATCCTGCGCTATGTCATGAATTTCCCGGGCTACAGCGAGGGCTGGGCAATGTACGTAGAGCTTTTGTCCTTCGATCACGCCTATGAAAAGGAAGAACAGAAAGCATATGCCCACATGCTCCGGCTTTCCCGCGAAATCCAGATCTGTCTGCTCTGCTATCTGGATATCCGGATTCATGCAGAATCCGCCTGCCTTCCCGATATTGCCCCTTATCTGGCAAAGATCGGTATTACAGAGCCACAGGAGCTTGCAAATGTTTACACTTACCTCATCAACGAACCGGGCACCTATTTAAAATACTACGGCGGCTATTTACAGCTTCTTGCCTGCAAAGAGCTGTATCAAAAAAAATGCGAGAAAGAGCAGATTCCCTACTCAGATCTCGCATTCCACACCTTCTTCCTGTCACATGGTCCTGACAGCTATACACGTCTTTCCTCGATCATACTGTCCAGATAACCTCTGTCCCAGAGAAGGATCTTCAGCTTTTTGGCTGCTGCGACCGCAGGAGCGGTAAAATACTGGTTCGTCAGAACCGCTCCTACCATGCGGTCATAATATTCCCTGCCCGCAAACGCTTCCTGCACTGCCTTCACGCCGACCGGATCCGCATATCGCTTACACTGGATGGCATAAGTCACGCCATCCTTTTCTGCCAGAATATCCACTCCAAAATCACCGCTTGCTTTGGTAAGATTCACATCAATAAACCCTCTGTTTCGCAGAAGCTCTGCGCAATACTGCTCGAATTCCACGCCCTCCATTTCATCTAAGGGCGTTTCCTTTTTACGCAGGATCTGCCAGAGTATCCATATAAACAATACTGCTGCCACAATGGCGGCAATGACGATTCCCAGTATCTGTATAGTTTCTGCCTGCATTCCTGTTTCCTCATCCTTCATTTTATCTGATAAATTAATCCCTGATCCGCTGCTTCTCCGTTTCCTTCCAACTACTCAGAAAATATTTGTAAAATTGCCTTTTAAGACCTTTCCGGATATACGCCCGTCTTTACAAATAAATATATTTGTACTAAAATCGCATAGGTACTTTCAATGCTTATTATACCTTATTTTATATACACTTGTAACCGTCCGGGAGTAAAATCCTCCACACAAAAACAGGAGTTTGTCATGGAAAATTTAATCTTCAGTTTAAATGTAACATTACCAATCTTTTTAACGATCGTCATAGGCTATGTCCTCAAACAGATCCATATGCTGAATGACAGCTTCGTGACTGTCGCCAATAAATTCAACTTTAAAGTAACATTACCCGCACTTCTGTTTCTGGATCTTTATCAGGCAGACTTTTTCAGTGTCTGGGACACAGGCTATGTTCTGTATTGCTTTTTTGCCACTTTAATCTGCTTTACCGTTATTATGACCGGTGCTTCTCTTTTCCTGAAAGATAAAGATATCATCGGCGAATTTGTACAAGGCAGCTATCGTGGCAGTGCTGCTGTCCTCGGACTTGCCTTTATCCAGAATATCTATGGCAAAGCAACGATCGCACCGCTCATGATCATCGGGAGTGTGCCACTTTACAATATCCTCGCTGTCCTGATCCTTTCTTTTACCGGACCGGGTGAACACAAGCTCGATAAAAAGGACTTGTCAAATCCCTCAAAGGAATTGCGACAAATCCTATTATTTTAGGTATTCTGTTTGGTCTGCTGGCTTCTGTTTCCCCAGATCAAGCTGCCATTCCTTGTGACAAAAACAATGTCCAACCTATCTGTCATGGCAACACCGCTTGCCTTGATCGCACTTGGTGCAGGCTTTGAAGTCAAAGCAGCCTGCGGACGGATCAAACCTGCTCTTACAGCCTCTTTTATCCGTCTCTTCGTGCAGTGTGCAGTCTTTCTGCCGGTTGCTGCCCACTTCTCCTTTACAGGCGAAAAAATGGTATCCCTGCTCATCATGCTCGGTGCTCCGACAACGCCAAGCTGCTATATCATGGCAAAAAAATATGGGTCATGAAGGTGTTCTGACATCCAGCGTGATCGTCCTGACAACGCTGCTCAGCTCCGTTTCCCTGACCTTCTGGCTGTTTATTCTGAAAACGATGGGGCTGATCTAGTCCGTTTTTATGCCTTTTCAAATACCAGTATTTTCTGTGACATTTTCTTTACGACCGGAATCCATGTCACCAGCTTAAATGCCGGATTTAATACCCACATACCACGCAGGATATTGTCATTCTTTACCTTGCAAAAGCCCTTTGCCACATCTCCCAGCTCTTCAAAGCTGTTTGCGCCCCCAGGTAAAGACCGCACCTGTGGACTGGATAGATTTTTCCACCTTCTCTTTATTCACAAATTTTGGACACAGACATTCCATGATCACATAGGCATTATCAAAGTTATCCCGGATGATCGCAAGCATCTGCGCTACCTGCTCCTTTGTCAGATACATGGTCAGACCTTCTATGATAAAGAGCATTTTTCCTCTTTTTGTTACCTGCTTTGGCCATGCAGGATCAAAGCAGGAACAACCAATCGTTGAAACACGGCCTTTCTCTCTGTATACAGAGTCACGCACCTGTATTGTTTCAGGCAGATCCAGATTGTACCAGGTGATCCTGCCATTATCCATCCGGTAAAAACGGGTATCCAGACCACAGGCAATGTTTACAACTGTGCAGTCAGGATTTTTTTGAATAAAATCAGATACAAGCTCATCCAACACTGCAGTTCTGGCGATAACACCACCACTCATTGTCTGATCCTTTCCAGCTTTGGAAAAATCATAGTCAAGCTTCGCTACGATCTCCTCTGCCTTTGCATCTTTGAAACGGTGCTTTGGATTTTTTGCTGTACATTGCTCTTGCATAAAAGCTTTGCAGCATAGTCTCCGCTGCTCCGTTTAATACTGGTTTAATCTTTTCTTCCTGCATTTTCTTTTCTCCTCTTTGAACAGTCTTACTTATGTTAGTTTATTCTAACCCTTATGCATGGATTTTGTCGACTGTTATTTTTATAGTGTCACATAAATGCGTGCATTTTCCTCGTCGCCATAACAAAAAATCTGTATCCTTCAAAAATGAAAGATACAGATTCTTCAATCCGCATTCTGTTATTTATTGCTCATTTCGCAAAGCTCAGCGAGCATCTTCGGAAGCTCTGTTTCCATTGTCTCATCCGTAAACTGACAGGTTCCGACTGCTTTATGTCCGCCGCCGTTGTATTTCAGCATCAGGCTTCCGACATTGACATCGGAGGTTCTGTTCAAAATGCTGTAACCAACCGCTGCGCTGCAGCCATGTCCGCCCTTACCGTTTACGATCCATGCGGAAATATTCTGCTCCGGATACATGGAATAGATCATGAAACGATTACCGGAGTAGATCGGATCTACCCCACGCAGATCGGAAATAATGACCTTTCCGTCTACTTTTGTATGCGCCTTGACCATTTCTTTGAACTTTTCTGTCTGCTCAAAGTATACTTCGATACGTTCCTTCACATCCGGCAGATTTAAGATCTCGTCCGTTGTCATGGTACGACAGGCATCGATCAGTTTTTCCATCAGCTGATAATTGCTGATCGTGAAATCTCTCCAGCGTCCAAGTCCTGTACGTGGATCCATTAAAAACCAATGAGCACCCAGCCCTTTGGATTCTGTACATCATCGATCGTCAGATTACCGCTGTCTACCTTATCAACAGCTTCCATCATATCGTCAAACTGCGGGAATTTTTCTTTTCCGCCGTAATATTCATAAATAATACGTGCACAGGAAGGTGTCACACGGCTTTCGCCTTTATATTTACCCTCGAGCTGCATTCTCTCATGTTCACTTGAGTGGTGGTCGAACCACAGTCCGCAGCCTTCTACAAACGGAACATTTGCAAGACAGTCATCCTCTGTGATGTCAATAAGTCCATCCTGGAGATCCTTTGATGTGCGAATTTCCAATGATCGATAATCCCTGCTTCCTTTAAAAAGTGCACCACATGCAAGTCCATCAAAATCTGAACGTGTAATCAGTCTCATTTTGCTATTCTCCTTTTCTTTCATCACGATACCTATTTGGAACTTCATCTTCTGTATCTCCAAATGAAACAGCTGTAAGTTCCCAGATAACCCCTGTATAAAAGATTATAGATGATGGAGCAAAGTTTTTCAACATTCCTTGCAGAATTTACGCTAAAAGTACCTGATGCCATAAGCAGCCTGTTTTTCTTTTATGTTAGTTACTTAGCAAATATGTCATAATATTCCTGCGCTTTTTCTTCTGTCAAGCCGAATTTCTTTATAAGTCTGGCAATTGTTTCTTCCTTTGGTCTGTCAAATTCGACAGCCGATTCTATTGCTTCTTGAATTACTTTCTCTCTTGCATATTCCTCAACTAATGAACACATTTTCTCTGCCTCCTTTGAATCGTGTTTCATTTCCTGTACCCGCTTGATTGTTTCGAAACTCTGGGTTATTCATATCTGGATTCTTATATTCCCTCATCAGCCTTGCGATCTTGTTGTTATCTTTTCCAATAGTTGTAACGAATATCTCATGTAGTCCGTCATTCAATGTTACACCTGTTTCAGCACATGTCATTTCCGCATGACTGATCGTCCTTCCATTGCGTAATACATCGAAATCCGCAATATAAATAACAAACAGTTCCTGCACCTGTTCAAACAAATCTCCCGGTTCCGAACGGTTTACTGTTATCACGGAAGCATTGTACCTAACTCTCTTTACATGATTTTCATTATCCGCCCTTTGGATTTCAATATTAAATACAGTATGCTCATTGCCTTCCGCATAAGCATCTACTCGAATAGAACGCTTTCCGATGATCCTGATACTCTTCTGACCTGAAACAGTTTCTTTCTTTATTCTTAACAACGGATTCTCCAAAACAACCTGTAATAATTCTTCACAGGCATCCGGATCTTCCATCATTACTTCAAAAAAAACAATCATCTATCGGTCGAAGCTGCCTGACGATTTCCAACTGTCTTTCCTCAGTTTTTCTTGGTCTTTTTCTGATCCATTCCTCTTTCCTTTCTCTGTCTGTTTATAGTTACATCTATAATAAAAACAGAGAAAAAAACATAGACGAAATAGGATTTACCCTATTATATGTCATTCTAGCATCCTTATCAACATGACAATTCAAGTCCATTTATGACATTTACTGTTAATTCCTCTGTTGTGATTTCAAAACTGAAAAAACGGGCGAAATGCCCTTTTAAGATGAACTAAAGCTCTGAGATAATCGCTGCCTGAAAGGCGGCGATGAATATGGTTATGATAGCAGAGGAAAATCTTGACGTCAACTATTCTGTTTGCGCCACAACTTCCATCGGTATTTTGCCCATGCCCTGCCTCATATACTGAAATAGCAGAACATACAGGAAAGGAATTTTTATGCTGAATTATATCTGGGCATTTATGATCATCATTGGCATTATTTACGGATCGCTGACAGGCCATATGGCAGAACTCAGTAATGCGGCACTTGACAGTGCAAAAGAAGCCGTAACACTCTGCATTACAATGCTTGGTGTCATGGCACTCTGGGTCGGTCTCATGCAAATCGCCCAAAAAGCGGGCATTATCGCATCCATGACGAAAAAGCTCCGCCCGTTTCTTTTGTTTCTGTTTCCGCGCCTGCGCTATGAAGATATTGCTCTCGAATACATTTCCACCAATGTGGTCGCCAACATTTTAGGGCTGGGCTGGGCATGTACCCCCGCGGGACTGAAAGCCATGGAGGAGCTTAGCAAAATACAACGAAAAAACAAAGCCTGCAAGGATCCGACTGCTGCCAGCAATGAAATGTGCAACTTCCTGATCCTGAATATTTCTTCCCTGCAGCTCATTCCGGTTAATATCATCGTCTACCGCAGCCAATATGGCAGCGTAACACCGACTTCTATTATCATGCCCGCCATACTTGCCACGACCTGCTCCACGCTTGCGGGCATTTTGTTTATCAAATTTGCCGACAGAAGTCCTTCTTAAATGTAACCTGATATACCAATCATGCGGTACATAGCAGTCTTTTCAGTAAAAATCTGTCGTCTGCTTTTCATGCATAAATATATAAAACGGAAAGGACCTGAGCCATGAACATTCTTGCGAATCTCTCCAATATCATCATTCCACTTCTCATTTTCTATATCGTAGCATATGGGATCAGTGCACATGTCAATGTCTATGATGAATTTTTAGAAGGTGCCAGGTCTGGTATGCAGACTGTTATCTCGATCGCACCTACGATGATCGGACTGATGATCGCAGTTGGAGTCCTTCGGGCCTCCGGCTTTCTGGATTTTGTGGGAAGTCTGTGCAGCCGGCTGTTTTCCGATGCGGATATTCCTGCTCCGATCATGCCCCTTTGCTCATCAAAATGTTTTCCTCTTCTGCCGCAACCGGGCTTGTCCTTGATATCTTCAAGGAATATGGACCGGACAGCCGGACCGGACTTCTGACCTCCCTCATCATGAGTTCGACCGAAACCATCTTTTACACCATGTCCGTTTATTTTATGGCTGCAAAAATAAAGAAAACCCGCTACACACTGCCCGGTGCACTTGTTGCAACCCTGGCGGGCGTGATAGCGAGTTTCCTGATCGTTCGTTTTTTATAAGCTGATTGCGGTATATCTCTTCACATAGAATACTTAAGCTTCTACACCTTTTGATTTCATATACTCTACAATATCACCTACAGTAGTGATCTTCTCTAAATCTTCAGAAGGGATTTCAACACCGTATTCTTCTTCAAATGCCATAACAAGTTCAAATAAATCTAAGGAATCTGCTCCTAAGTCATCCTTGAAAGAAGAATCTTCTGTAATTTCCACTCCATCCAGATTTAACTGCTCTTTGATAATTTCTACAACTCTTTCTAACATATTTCGTTCTCCTTTAAAATTCGTAAAATAAGTATTCCATTATTCTATTGGCGCTCTTTGCTACATGATTATAATATGCACGGATTGCATTGTAAATAGAATTCCCTATTTTTTTACATTTATTAAATAATTGTAAACCTCTCGTTTGCTGATCCCCCGGTCTTTTGCAACCGCCTTCATCGCTTCCTTGTGATCCATTCCCTGCTCCTCATACAATGCCATATGTTCTTCCATGGACATTTCTTCATAAACAGCCCGCTGATCTGCTAAAACCCTTCCCGGCTCTTTCCTTCAATCACAAGCACATATTCACCGCGCGGCTCATTTGCTTCATAATAGGAAAGTGCCTCTGCAAGTGTCGTTGGCATGACTGTCTCAAATTTCTTTGTCAGCTCCCGGCAGATCGTAATGCGTCTGTCACCAAGTGTATCAAACAAAAGCTGCAATGTTTTGATCAGATGGTGCGGCGCTTCGTATAAAATGATCGTTCTTTTCTCAGTTTTCAGATCTTCCAGAATAAGCTGTCTTTCTTTTTTATCTGCCGGCAAAAAAGCTTCAAAACAAAATCTCCTCGTTGGCAGACCTGACAGAGTAAGCGCCGTGATGCAGGCGGCAGGACCGGGCAGGGAAGTAACGGTAATGCCTGCTTCCTGACACATCTTTTACTAAAACTTCTCCCGGATCGGAGATCGCGGGCGTTCCAGCATCCGTAATCAGAGCAATATCAGCCCCCTCTTTCATTTTTTCTATTAAAGCATATGCCTTTTCTACCTTATTATACTCATGATAGCTTGTCATCGGCGTATGAATTTCAAAATGATTCAAAAGCCTGATGCTGTTTCTCGTATCCTCACAAGCGATCAGATCGACCTGTGATAAAGTCTCCCGGATACGGGGCGACATATCTCCCAGATTTCCGATCGGCGTCGCACATAAATATAAAGTTCCCTGTGCCATGTTTTTCCTCTCTATTTTCTTTCAGCTTTATAATTTCTGTTTTCGCTGCTTTCCTGTCCGTCATGATTTCTTTTATCATACACTTCCGGCTTATAAATATCATAAATCTCATCTGTATACTCGCCTACTGCTTTGTATACGATCAGCGGTTTTTCCACCGTCACACGGAATTTGCGCCTTTTTTTGCCTCGATCAGCACCATATTGGGCTCTTTATCCACATATGGATATACAAAACGCATCCGTTTCGGCTCTAACTGATATTTTGTCATTACTGTGATGATCTCTGCCAGTCGGAAAGGTCTGTGTACCATATAAAAATAACCGCCCGGTACTAAAAACTGTCGACGCAGCCCTGACCACATCCTCCAGATCACAGAGCACCTCATGCCTTGCGATCGTTTTGGGCATGGATGGATTCTGCAGCCCATGTCCGCCGATCATATACGGCGGATTTGAAGTCACAACGTCAAAAGAAGCAGCGCCAAACAGGCTTCCTGCTTCTTTGATATCACCCGTTACAATGGAAATTTTATCTTCCAGATCGTTGTAGCGCACACTGCGCCTTGCCATATCCGCACTTTTTTCCTGAATCTCCAGTCCCGTCAGATGGGAAGCCTCTGTTTTTGCTTCCAGCAGGATCGGAATGATTCCCGTTCCGGTTCCGAGATCCAAAACACGCTGCCCCTTTTTGACTTTGGCATAGCCTGACAGCAGTACTGCATCCATGCCAAAGCAAAAACCATCCGGATTTTGGATTATTTTGTAATTTTTTCTACCCAGATCATCAAGCCTTTCCTTTTCTAAAAGCTCAATCTTCATCAAGTTTTGATTTTCCTTCCTTTTTCTCCAGGTTTTCCAGTTCCTTTAATGCCTTATCTTCCGCACTCTGCTTTTTATCACCGCGCTCTTCCTTGTCACGTCTGCCTCGTCTGCGGAATTTCAGCTGTTCTACTTTATATTCCCGGATCTCTTTTTCTTCTCCGTCATCTACCAGAACCTTAACAAGCTGACGCAGTACATTCACACTATGTACCTCACCCTTCAGGCCATCATCCGTTGTGACACGGTCACCGACATTCGGAAGTCTTCTGTTCAGCTCTTCGTATGTCTCTTCCTCATTGGTCAGACAGCACATCAATCGTCCACACACACCTGAAATCTTAGTCGGATTCAATGACAGATTCTGCTCCTTTGCCATCTTGATCGATACCGGTGCAAATTCATCCAGAAATGTATGACAGCAGAGCGGACGACCGCAAATACCGATCCCACCTACGATCTTTGTCTCATCTCTGACACCGATCTGACGAAGCTCGATCCTTGTCTTAAAGACTGCTGCCAGATCCTTTACAAGCTCACGGAAGTCTACACGTCCATCTGCGGTAAAATAAAATAACACTTTATTATTGTCAAATGTGTATTCTGCATCGATCAGCTTCATATCCAGCTTATGCTTTTTGATCTTTTCCAGACAGACAGCCATTGCACTTTTTTCTTTTTCGCGGTTGGAAGCTTCCTGCTTGTCATCCTTCGGGGTTGCGATACGGATCACCGGTTTGAGCGGTGCTGTGATCTCATCATCCGCGATTTCCTTAATGCCAAGTACCACTGTTCCGTATTCTACGCCACGGGCAGTTTCCACAATAACATGCTCCCCTTTTTTGATATCAAGCTTTTGGGGATCAAAGTAATAAATCTTTCCTGCGCTGCGGAATCTGACTCCTACAACTTTTATCATGCTTAATTCTCCTTTATTGTCAGTAAAAGCAATTCCATCGTCAGATCAAAATTAACGTTGGCACGTAATCTTGATTTTGCCTTTTCCAATGCATCTAAAATGATCTCAATGCCTTCATATGCACTCTGGTTTGCTATTTTTTAATATACTGCAATTCATCCTTAAAAATCAACTGATTTGCGTCATTTGTCGCTTTAAAGAGCAGTACATCACGATACCAGACAGATAAAATGTCCAGATAATCATTGATATCTATTTTATAGTCATTGATCTTTTTGATCGCTGACATAATATCCGTAATTTCCATATCGTGGATATATTTGAGCAGACTGACAGCCTCTGTTTTGATATTGTCAAATTCTTCACTGGCAGCAAGCGCTTTGGCTTTGCCGAGATTGCCTCTTGCAAAAGCGGTACAGACATCTGCCTTATAATCCGGTACGTGGATCTCTTCCATCAGATATTTTTTAATGATCTCATCCTTTACAGGCTTCATATTTAATACCACGCATCTGCTCAGTATCGTAGACAGCATAGAATCAATATTGGAAGTCAGCAGGATGATCACTGCGTAAGCAGGCGGCTCTTCAAGTGTTTTTAACAGTGCATTCTGTGCCTGCACGGTCATTTTTTCCGCCTCACTGATAATATAGATCTTCCAGTCACTGCTGTATGGCTTAATGATGATATCGTCATTGACCCCTGTACGGATATCCTCTACACCGATCGTTGCAGGCTTTTCATGTGTGACCCTGATGATATCCGGATGATTACCGGAAAGTGCCTGCTTGCAGGAATGACATTCATTACATGGCTTTTCCTGCCCGGTACTTTCGCACTGCAGCGCCATGGCAAACACATTGGCAATAAATTCCTTACCGCTGCTGCGCTCCCCATTGATAATATAGGCATGAGAAATCTTGCCTGATGCGATCGCATTTTCTAAATGATCCACGATCTGCTCTTGTCCGTAAATATCTTTAAAGTTAGGCATATCCTTACCCCTTTTCGTTTCGCACATTATGATATTTGTTTTCACTTAAGATAATTCTCTCTTGCAATTGCCAGATGATGTATGCTTCTATGGAAATCCATCGTTTCTATGTAAAAAATATCCAGTAATAATCCCCGGATCTCACCGATCTTATTCAGTATCGCAATATGATCTTTTTCATCCTTTACAAGCTCTCTTGCAAGTTCATCCAGCGTATCATCCACCTGTTTGATGATCCCATAAACACGGTGTCTGCCCCGCCTGTCCAGAAAATTTTCTCTGGAAAACTTATGGCTTCTTGTGACTACTTCATTTAAAAAGGATTTCACGAGCGAACGATACCTGCGCATATCTTTGATATCCATCTTTTTGGAAATGCGGTCACCCTGTCTGGTGATCTCCTCCATCATGGCGGTAAGACGAACCTGCAGATCCTGCTCTTCAATATGGCTGGCCAGTGTGAACTTAAAGCTGCCGTCGGTCTGCTGCGCCTGGCTGACTGCATCAGTCTGCGTTACGGGCATCGTCTGATTTACTTTAATGTCCATCTGTCCACCCCCCTTATGTGTTATAACAATTTTAAATGAACTGTATTATATGATGTCGGGGGCAAAAGCCCCGAATTTGATGCCTACGAATTGTTCCGTGCGTAGCGCGTAGCAATTCTACCCAATATAAGCAGGCTCACATAGGTTTATACCTTTTGACACAGGCATCATTATATCTTAGTATACCATGAAATGCACCTGCAAGATAGATATTTCTATGTACAATCCTATTATGGATCAGATTCTTTTTCTCATTTCATGGAGAATGTATTCTTTAAGCTCTGCAATACAGACATCCAGCTCATCATTCAGAAATTCCTTTTCAATGCCGGCTTCTTTTTTCTTTTCCGGTGAGAAATCCGCCGCATCCGCCAGATAACGCCTGCACATTTCATCATATTTTGGCTGATCCTGTGCCATTTCCCGATCAAGTGCACGGCGCAGTCTGATCCCATCGTCCAACTCTATCATAAGTGGGATCACTTTTTCTTCTCCGTAAAATGCTTTTGTTTTGCAGAAGGATTCGATTGTTGATAACCTGCTTGTCGGCATTGTAAACCTTCTTAATGATCATCTTCTGGATTACAGGAACATCCTCAAGAGGTATCTCAACACCCATGTCGCCTCTGTGTCTTGTCCTGCATCCCCTGCAGATTGAGTCCCACTTTCTGATAATGCCTTACCTTTTCGTTCAACTCCTGCGTGATCACTTCCCCGAACCAGAAGAGGCGCGCCCGGCGGATATACGATCACAAATTCCGCACTGATCCGTCCTATGGCATTCCTCCAGTCCACAGCCTTCTGCTTATGATCCATCGCCTCACGGATCGTGTATGCAGTCTGCATACTGTCAGCTCTGTGTTCTGCTTCCTCATCATTCAGCATACTGTTCTGTCCTGCTGATCGCCCTGCATTATTTTTTCACATTTTTTTCTGTTTTGCAGTCGAAATCTGTATTTTTTTCTTCATCTGATATTCTCCGGGGAGGCAATTCTGTCCCCTTGTAACCTGATCGTGTTATCGTACTTTTCCCACTTTTGGCCACTGACAATTTGCTGTCAATTTCCCGTAATGCTGCTTTCAGCCGGTCAAAGCCTTCCTGCGTGTCCATCACAGAAGTCATCGCGATCACATACTGCTCTGCTGTCATTTCCGTTTCGATATGATATTTCTCCAAAAGCTCTGCTGACAGCATCTTACCCGTATAGATGCTGCCATTTCTCATGCAGCCTGCCACACAGATATTGATCTTCGACGGATCCATATAGGCATGATAGGTGTTCCACGCCCATACCTCGTCCAGTATCGTAATATGTTTTAACTGTTCCCTGATTTCATAAAAATCCTGTAACTTCTCATCAAAAGCCGAAAATAAACTATCTTTCTCTTCGCCGATCAGATGCAGACACTTACTCATGGAGGCCATCATGACATAGGATGGACTGCTTGTCTCGTAAATATCCAGATAGTACTGCACACGCTGCAAATCTACTCTGTCTCCGCATATATGCAGAAGTGCAGTCTGTGTCATCGCAGGCAGTGTCTTATGCAGACTCTGCACAATAAGATCCGCTCCTTGTCTGACCGCTGACTGCGGAAACTCTGTTGAAAATCCGAGATGCGCACCATGTGCTTCGTCAACGATCAATACTGCATGGTGTGCATGTACTATTTCTGCGATCGCCGGGATATCGGAAAGCACCCCTTCGTAAGTGGGAGATGTCAGTATGACTGCTTTGGCAGCCTGCTTTTGCTCCGCCCGCTGCAGCGCATGTTCAATCTCTTTTGTAAGTACCGGACCGACTGGATAGCCCTCCTTACATCTTTGAGGTTCTATATATTCTATTTGCAGGTTCTGGAGATATGCTGCATGATAGACTGATTTATGACAATTTCTTGCCATAACGATCGTGTCGCCCCAGCGACAGACTGCACTGACAGCGGTCAGAATACCGCAGGTGCTTCCGTTCACAATATAATACGTATGATCCGCTCCATATAATCCGGCGGCAAATTCCTGTTCTTCCTTCAAAATTCCTTCCGGCTCATGCAGATCATCAAAGCTGCTAATCTCCGTTATGTCTATTTTTAAAGTATCGCCAAACTGCTGATCCTGCAATTGCCTTTTATGGCCCGGCATATGGAAAGGATAAATATCCGATTTCGCCAATTCACCCAGTTTTTCATATAAAGTCTGTTTCATCATTCTATCCGTTTATCCGATTTCTGTATCATTCCATAATTCTGACTGCATATCCGTTTTCTGTGCCTGAATTTTATATATCGACTGATCCTGACATGCCGTGTATACAAAGTCCCGTCAAATTTATTTTTCGTTTTCTTCCCATGCAGATGCAATGTTTCCATCAGGGAACAATATTTATCCGCTGCTGTCACGATCCATGCTTCCCTGCACATCGGTGGGATGACTGTCAGCGGCCACATGTGTTTCTTAATGATATCCTGTTCCCTTGGGGTCAGTCTGAAATCCTTTTGGCGTTTTTCAAAGCTGTGCCCGGATGGGTAAAACCATGCAATTCATAAAATTTATAAAATCTGCTTGGCCTGATCTTATTTTTTTGTGCCAGTCATACAGAAAATAATCATGCAGAAGTGCACCTCTGACAATTGCCTTATCGTTTGTGTGAAACGGCAGCATATGGCTGATCCTCAGAGCAGTCAGCGCTACACTGATACTGTGCTTTCTGACAGATACATCCCCATGCTGGACAAATTTAGCTGTTTTTTTTAAAATTAGGCTTTTGAAAAATATCACTGCCATAATATTTTGTCCTGTTCATCAGCCCATGCTGCAGCATTTTTAAATCCGTTTTTCTTTTTCTGCGTTGTTTTTTCCATTTATTTATATAATCAAATCCCATGTTATCAGCGTCCTTTATCATAACTTATCATACATATCTCAAATTCACTTTATGATGTAAGTGTCAAAAGTACTAAATGCGATTGTGCTAGCACAAGTAAGCATTTTAGACTTATTGACACCTAATACATTTTATAGTTATCTCACAACACTATCTGTCAACAACCAGCTCTTTCTACATCAGTATACCATACGCTCCTATAAACAAAAAGCACATGCAAAGAATATTTCCTGTTCACCAAATATCCTATGCATGTACCTTCACTTATATTTCTATACTATTGAATCATTTTTAACAGATCCGGATAATATCCAACTGTTTTTTCTGTTCTGTTTCCGATTTTAACACTGCCATTGTCATCGATCGTAACCGGATATTCATATGCCTTTGCGTTCTCATAATCCTTGTCCTTGATCAATACAAATACAAGCTGATCTTCATTTCCCTTTGATACATTATAGGTATAAGAATACTTTTTGAATATATGTATCACTGAAAATATTATTTTCAAATCTGGACGCGGATTCTGAAAGTGCGCCATTCGTTATGAAATATTTCCATTCATATCCCTGACTCTGATCTGCTTTCAATACAGCTTTTTACCGTTTTTCCATCTGCATCCACTGATACCTGTATGGTCGTTTCTGCCTTTACAAAAGAACAACCTGTCAGTAAACACAAAGTCGCCATGATTAATACAATTGATACAACTTTTTTCATCCTTTTCATTATGATTCCCCTTTCTTTTTCTATTTTATTTCGTTACTTTATTTTCATTTCTCTATTTTTACCTAAATAAAATAGCTATATTTTCCCTCTTTTTCCCAAAAAAGTATGACGATACTTACTTATCCCCTATAATTTTCAGTTTATATTTTTCTATTATAATACATTTATTTTATATAGAGTAGTCTTTTTATATTTTTTTTAACTGATATGAGTATTAAAAGCAGATTTGCCACGTATTGATATATTCGAATTTCTGCACTGCTGCGTAATTTTTGCAATCCTCATTATAGATTATTAAATAATATCAGCGTCAAAAAGCAAAACCGGATTATACCAGCGTTACATAATTTATAAAACAAAAAAAGCTTACCTCTTTTTTTTTAGAAATAAGCTTCCACTGAGCCACCGGGGACTCGAACCCCGACAACTTTGATTAAAAGTCAAGTGCTCTACCACCTGTAGGCAACTCCCTTGTAATCAAGAAACTCATATAACTTTTTTATTGATAATTCGTATAACTATCTGTGACTTACTCATAGAATACACTAAAATCCATCTGTGTCAACTGCTAAATTCTATCTCTCGTATACATCAATGAGAAACAATTATAATCCTCATTCTCATCTGGAATGGCTGCAATCTTATCTTTCACCTGTTGTATTCTTGCTTCTAAGAACTCATACGCTTGTCCAATGTTTGAGAACTCTGTACTGATACCTGTCATAAGGTCTATGTCGTTTGTAACGGCTTCAAGTACATCAACAACAGTAAACAGTAATGACTTCTGCATTGTTGATTTATCATATTCATCTGTCGGAGTTAATGCGTTCTCCGTGAGAAACTGAATGTACTGCTCATCTGAGAAATACTGTTGATTGGATAACTCCATTTTTAATCTATCTAATACTTTCATGTGTGTCTCCTTTCCTTATTATATGCAATAAAAAAGGACTACCTCGTTTTAAGGTAGACCTCTTCGTTTTGGTAATCCATTATTTTCTTATTTTAATATTGAAATCAATTCTCTAAGTTCCTTAATATACTGTTCTATTGTATATTCTTGATTTTCATCAGGATAATTAAATACAGTTTCCCATGTACATACAAATTGATCTATTTTATCATCAAACATTCCAGAATATAATTTGGAAATGCAGATGAGAGCAGCATGAAATGGGTTTCTTTCAAAATGACCTGCTTCTATAATACCACCCATTGACCCTTGATGTGCTCCATTATATAAATTACAAACAATTCCTTCCAAAATAACTGCATCATTATGTGTAATTTTCATACTTTTACATCTCCTTATTACTAATCAGTCCCAATCGCTGTATTTTTTTTCGCCTTGTTTATCTTTCCAATTATTGAAATTTTCAACAGCATCATGTTCTTGTTTTGTCATGTCTTCATTATTATAGTATTTATCAAGACCACTATTCAAAAGTATCTCTATACTCATCATCACTGGAACATGCCGTAAATAAGCCCATCATTCCTACACAAGTTAATGTAAGAACAATTCCTTTGATAAATTTCTTTCTCATAAAAATAGCCCCCTTTCAAATCACTGCACTAATTTCCTAGATGTTATATAAATTGTACCATTAACTGTAGGCATTTTCAATAAAAATTTCTGTGATATAGAAATTCATTTCACCAATATGGAAATGCTAATTGATACACTATCAGTGAAAGTAGGTGATACAGTTGGTGAACATGGGAGAAAAATTACGCTCTCTCAGAATTGAGAAGAAATTAACTCAAAAGCAAGTAGCAGATAGAATAGGATTAGCCATAAGTGCTGTATCTTCCTATGAATCAGGCAGTCGTTATCCTTCATATGAAGCGTTGATAAAATTGGCTCGTATATTCCATGTATCTACAGATTATCTCTTGGGAATTACTGATAAGAGGAATGTAGATGTTACTGGTCTTGATGATGAATCCGTGGAACTGATTTCACAGTTAGTAGATAAGTTGAGAAAGTAGGGTGTCCTAATGTTGGACATCTTATTTTATTTTGGACTTCCCCAAATTTGATGCAAGTCCGAAACTTTCGGATTTGAATTATTAGTTGTGACAAGATGGTACAACAATGGGTGTGTCCATTTGGACGCAACCATGATTAGTCCGATTGGAAGGGTGAGTTAGCAAAAGAAAAAATTTTTACTTTGGCACAAAAGCACAAGCCCAAGTTGGACATGTGCTATCTTTGGAAGAAATTGCAAATGGTGAGGTTCAAATGAACCTTGCATAAGGTGAACCGAAAGTTTCGGATGACCAAATTTTGCTCTGTGGGGATTTTTCTGATTAAGGAAAAAATTTTTTAAAGTCAAGGGGTAACGCAAAAAATTCACAAAAATTTAACATTTGAATTGTCTGACAATAAGCCGAATTGTTTTGAAGTTTTCTCAGAAATTCACAAATCTTTAAATAAATTTGCTCTGAATCGTTCCGTCACTTTGCACAAAAATGACACTGTATTTTCTCCGTATTGCACAACGAACAATCATTCACCCCTTTGTACATATTGCACAATGGATTCTCACTGCGGATTTTTTCCACTCTATCACCCTGTATCTGGTCACATTTAACCCCAAAATCGGCTCAAATCACCCCTAAAACGCTCACTTGATTGATAGTCAAGTGAATGTAAGCCAAGGAAATCGAGATTTCTTCTGATTATATCCCCATCTGATACCCCCCCTAATCCCACGGAAAAATGTGGAAATACCGTAGCACCAGTTTGGAACAGTGTACAATACTACACTATTATCCATTGTTTTCTGCCTGATGGATATAGAATTGTGTCTGATGTATCTACAATTCAGATTACTTTAGCACAGTACAGTGTCATATCGCAAATCAGACCGAATTTATTGTTGGATTTGTCAATTTGTCCAGTTTTGATGCGTTTAGCCACTAAACCTAGTGGTCTGTAAAGCAAAATGCGTCTATATATAGTGTGCATATTTATGTTGAAATACCACATATAGACGCTAATTTCACTTCACTCAACTAAAGTTATCCACTACTTATCCACAGAGTTATCCACATTATCAGTGGTTTTAACATGTTCTCCATTTGGAGAAGAAGTTACATTTTCACCACTCAAACGCTTCTTTTCAACCTCTACATCACTGACATATTCGGTCTTTTCCATAATTGTTTCCTTTACTAATTGCTCCCATCTCTTGAAGTGCTTTCAGATTAGCAATCATTTCAGTAGATGCAACAGGCATAGCCACATTGTAAATGACTTCTACATCACTATCCACCTTAATTCCTTGCATACCAAGTATCTTTTTGAACATCTCAAATCGTTTCTGGAATCCAATATTGAGCCATTTCTTATTCTCATCAGCATACACACTTTGCCATCATCAGTAAGATTTGCATACTAACTTCTGAGATATTCGCAATATTAGTGCTAGAACCTAATACAGATGGCATACAAGCCACATCATTATGAACTGCTTCATATTATCCAGATACAACTTGATTGAGTTATAATCCAATGAGCAATTAGCATACTTTGAAATCTCCCACATCAAGGTTCATTACATAACCAACTGGCATCAGCAGGAATAGAACTCTCTATACGCTGTCCAATAGCCACAGGCATAGGATTATTACATTCACATAGATACTGTCACTCATCTTAGCCATAACATCTTCTAATGCGTCCATAATCGGCTTAATATCATTCAGTAAAGCCACCGGTTATAATCCTCATCATTGAAATTATGATAATGGATAGGCAGACCAACACTGTTATCTGTTGATGTTAAACGCATTTTTCTCCACCCTCATTGTCCCAATGTTCAACATAGGTAGGATAATATACATTCCAGAATGAAATAGCCGTATATGCGTCTGTCCAATGCTCTATAAAGGCAATATACTCACCCATATCGTCATATACAGGATAACTACAAGCATTATCAAGCAACCTTTCTTAATCGTTCCATTGTCCACATAGATTTGCTTCATATGGCGTCACCAAACTTATTTACACGGTCTATAATCTCATAATCAACAGTAGCATACTGTCCTAACTTATAGATGTCATTAAATGTATTCAGTGTATGTTCATCATTGCAGGATAAAGCAGTCGGATGTCCTAATAAAAACGTATTATGGAACTTAATAACGGTCTTAGCATAGTTAATCACTGTTTTATTAACAACTAATGTCTTGCCCTTATATTGGCTGTCCTGACGCAGTAAAACCTTATGTCTGCCACTTAAATAATCTCTATTGGCAATAACATTACTTATCCTCTGTGCATGGCTGCCCTGAATGATTTCCTCTTCAAACCACTTAGGATCATTGCCATATTGTTTCTCAATATAATAATCTAATCTGTCCATTGTCTCTCCTTTCTAAAACGGATACCAGAAAGCAGATTTCATTCCTGCAATACATAACCAACAAGCACTCACAAGGTCGTCATGTGAACCCACAACGGCATTAAATGCTCCGTTATCCTCTGCAACGAATGTTTTCATCTCTTCCAGTAAATCATTGCTCTGTATGTCAATCAGTCCCTTATCGAACCACTCACGCATATCATTGACCGCAATACTCTTGGTCTTGTTGTTGGTATCAAATCCAACCTTCCAAATGGTTCTCTTGAACTCGTCATAGCACTTATATTTGTACATATTCATATATTTCTTGTCGTATCTTAATCTCTCAATACAACTGTGACCGCCTGATGCTTTCTCCACAACGAGCAATCCTTTATTGTACCATCTACCCATTGCATCAATTATATCCGCAAATTCGTATGGCTTTACCTTATTGGACTTGAACTGAGCAACCTGTACACCATCCTTATCCGATACATAAATGGTAGAACTATCTCTCTTACCGCCAAGACCTTCAGCAACATCACAACCGAGAACATAGCGTATTCCCTTTTGGGAATCTGCCATACCTTCAGATTACGATTAGATACATGAGGTCGTAACACTTGGGGGGAATCCCAACTATCTTATCTAGTGATAATGGCTTGATGTTCTGCTGCACTATTGCTTGCTGTAATCTGATAACCTTATTGTTATCAAATACAGATGAACCGCTTACAATACAACTCTCTTCAAATGTGCTTGGAAATTCTTCATGGAAAGCATCTAATGATGATTCAGATATTTTCCTCTTCTCTCCATACTGCCTGTTCAGGTGTCATACCCAACTTGGCAAGAGATTTTTCTTCCTCATCATACCTCATCTTCCGTGAGCATCTTGCCATTATGTCTCGCTTTCCACGACTTGACCGCCAACTTGTACTGAGGTTCAAATAATGTGCGTCCATTTATCCAATTAAAAAAGAATGGCTTGAAATCATTCTCACCATTCCTTGCTTTTTGCATATATGTAACTTGTGAAGGAGTTGAAGCCCTTTTGTCGTACTTTCAATTATGCAGGTCGCAGATTCGGTTACTGCTTGCATAAAGTGACTGCATCTGTCCTTCCTGATTCTTCCACAAGGCATACTCAGACATATGCAAAACTCCGTTAATCGTGTCGCCACGGCACAAATCTTTGTTTCCTGCTGTCTGACATGATATTCTGCTACCATTCACAAAAGATAATTCCTGTCTGTTATTGGTCAACAGTTCTGGTCTTATACAATCAGGAAGAGAGTAGAACATTTGCTTCAACTTACCAAATACTTTATTGGTACTCTCCTGAGAGTGCGATATAAGTACACAGGTTGTATTGGGATGACACACACATCTTCTGATGGAAATGCCAGCACAACACACACTCAAACCCAATTGTCTGCTTTTTGAAATCACATTCTTATGAGCCAGTCCGTTAATAAATGCTTTCTGCTCAGGTGTTAATTTGAACGGAACTGTTTTTACCAGATTTATCAATAATTTTGACAAAGGTTTCAATCCATTCAATCTCATGTTCATCCTGCCACAGCCAGTTTAACTTCTTGGCATAGAGTGCTGTGTCCTTTGAAGGACATATTCAGTTTCATCATTCTGTAGATTACATCTGCTTTTACATTCATCATTAAGTCGCTGTCCTCATCATCTGAGGTTGCTTCGCAGTAGTGATACATTGCAAGTGGATCTTTCCTGAGCAGTTCGATATAATCTAATGTCTGTTGTAATAATTCTGTGATTTTATTCTTTGTAATCTGTAAGGTGTTTAAAATCTGATAGTGTGTTCTTACTAACTTACCGCCAAAGTATTTGGTCGGCTTTTCATATTTTACTATTCCAAATGGGATATTTTTCTTAGAAATTTGTTTCAACCAGGCAGAGAACCAATTCTCGGTATCTCCGAACTTACAATATTTAATACTGCTTGGGTAGTAATAAATTTGATGTCCTCGATTTTCTTTGCTGTTGTAGTTCCGTTTAACTGGGAAACATCTGTGATGTGGTTATCTTTGAACCACTGCTGAATATTGCTGTTAAAAGCAACAAGATTTGAAGAATTTGTGACGAAGAAGTAACATTCCTTTGTCTTGGTAGTCACCCATCAGAGATCTATCAATCAGTGATTGTCCATCCCATATTTTTTGTTTTCAATCGTCATTTCTTTTCTTCTGTGAAGAGTTTCTTATCTTTAAGTCCCACATACATAACCTTATCTTTGAATACTGATTTTACATCTTCGATAAGAAGTATGTTCTCCGGGCGAATATCTAGGTTTGCTGTTTTATGTGATAACAACAATGCTCTGTACGCTTCAAATGATGCAAGATTGATTTTTCTTCTTAGGATTGATACCGCAATCCGTAAACAGGTTCATTGAGTGAACCAGTTCCTTGTTGATGAAGAAACATTTACCTTGTCTTGAAGCACTTCCAGACCGACACCATCTTACATATTCTATATTGTCAATCTTGAAAAGAGAAATCTTCCTTATCATATATCATATATCTGATGGTTTCTTTTGTCTTTCCGTCTACCCTGTATTTCTTGACCTTGCCCTTATCATCCTTATCATCTTCGAGAGTGCTTCTAAATGAAGAATATTTGAATGTTAAGTATACTACTTGGTCTGTTGCTAACTTTCTTCTGACATTGAAAAATGCTGTCTTTGTCATTCGTCTGTCTGCAATCACTCGACCTAATTCATCCAGTGCCATACTGCTATCTAATTTCATTTTGAATAACTGGGGATTTCTCAGATGAAGAATTTCATCTTTTGATTCATCATAGTAATCGTAATAGGAAGATAATCCAGAAGGTACGATTTCTTTTTGCAACCTTAATCTCTTTTGCCCTTTTTGTTCTCTTTGCTGATTCTACTTCTACTCTAAATAAGTCGGTAGCATCAATGCTCATAATCTTCAAGCCATTATCTAATATCATTTATTTCCTCGCTTTCTGTGTATTTGGCTATCAGATTTATCCCTTACATAATATGTATCGACATAAGTTATAAAAAACTTAACCCTTTTTTGTAAACTTTTTTACAAAACTTATGTTCCCTGCATAGATATTATATCATATTCTATGAAAATATCAAGTAAGAGATAAATCTTTTTTTTCGCCAAGTTATAGGTTACTCGTATATCTCCAAATCTTTACTTGCCGTTACACCATTGACCGTACACACTTGACAGTAATTGTATGTCCAAGATAACTCATTGCAGCAGAAGTCAATTTGACTCTCTTGCTATTAGCAGACGAACCCTTATACCAAACGACCATAGAATCATTTGTATATTCAGTTCCATCAATGAAGCAAGTCCATACAAAGTCAGCAGTTGTCATATCGGCAATAACTGTCTCTGTAATGTCCTGTCCGTCTTTATCTGTGAAGAGACAAGTAAGTGTCTTATATGAGCCACCAACCTTAATTGTATCTGTAGATGTTGATATGCTCGTTGTATAATTGACTTTCGGTGTTGTGTCTGAAATAGCCATAGTTGTTGTACAGGTAGCACCACCGCATGAAGCAACAATATCAACTGAACCTTCTTGAAGCATAGTCATAAGACCATTTTCATCTACTGTAGCAATCTCAACATTAGAAGATTCATATGATATATGTGGATTCTCTACAATGTTCCCCACTGTCGGTCACGGAATAAGTCAACTGATATGTGTTGCTCTCCTTCAGATCAAATGAGGTTACACCAGTATATTTAATCTTATAGTTGTCAATCGGTGCTTGGTCTGCTCCAAATACAGATAGAACAGATTATTATTCTTAAAGGTATTCCCAACCTTATAATAGTTGCCAAATCCTCTAAAAGAGTCATTCACCTTTATATTCTCTACTGCACTGTTATAACCAGTGTACAAGGCAACTGCACCATTCAACTGTGTAATAGTTCCATGAGCAACAGTCCATTTATCAGATACAACAACAAATGGAATACTGGCAGTACCCTTATCTGTCTTAACCTTATAGGTCATATCACTTCTGACTGCAATAGATGTAAAATATATATCACTCTCGATTCCGTCCTGAGAAGTTACAACATAATTTTCTCCATTCAATACAAAGATTGTTCCAATATGAATAGGTGTACTCTGAGCATAAAAGAATCTAACCTTGCCCTGTGGTGTGGTACTTCTCTGATTCCTACGGAAGAATACATCATACTTAATATCGGAGTTAAAGAAATCTGCAACTGTAATCTTCTCTCTGTTCATGGTCGTATCAAACTGTTTCTGTGTACGACCAAATACATTCGCATAATTCATGTATCTCTCCTTTCCAAAACAAAACAATAATAAATCCAAAGAATAACATCTCGTTGAAAACGAGTGGTATCACTTGTCTATTATTAACTCTTATCTACTACTAATATGTGTCACAACTACCCCACTTTTATCCCTATCGTTGTCACGATATTTGGACAACAGTAGGGATTTATTGGGAGGTGTTGTCACCCTAGAAATTAACTTGCTTTTTTTTGATTAGTTTGCTATCATCAAACCACTTCAAGTTACCATTCTTATCTAATGGCAGTTCAATCTTTGAGCCATCATCAAATTCAATCACCTGTGTTACTCTGCCGTTATCTGCCTTGATCCATTTCTTCATAAACATTATTCTCCTTTACATTCTGATTTGTTCTCTGTTTCTGTTCTTCAAGTTATCTAATGGATTGAATTTCTCAAAGTCCATCTGCAAGTCCTGACCAAACATGGCAAGGTATTCATTCGTGACTGCAATATTACTGTGTCCCATAATGGTCTTTAATCTTACAATGTCACCACCTGAGAGAATCCAGTTCTTTGCGAAAGTGTGTCGGAATGAATGTATACTCGTGACATTGACACCATGCTTAATGTTGTATCGGTACACCAATGTCTGCCATGTTCTGTTACTGGCTTGTTCTCCGTAGTTATTACAGAATAAGAAATCATCAGGATTTCCACCACGAATATCAAGATACTCTCTCAATATCTCAGATAAAGACGCAGAGAGTGGGATTAACTGCTGTCTACGGTTCTTTGTCTTACGCAGCATAATCATTCCATTATCAAAGTCAATGTCCTTGATATGGACGTTTAAAGCCGTACTGAGACGATTTCCTGTAGCAAGCATATAGTTTTCAAACACCCATGTCTTAAACTCCGTAAAAGAGCAACTATTGAGGTCTGGCTTGGCTAATAATTTCTCCAACTGTTCATTCGAGTAAGTTTCCTTAATATCCTTCTGTGCTTTTGGAAGATGAATTTTGAATGTGGTCATGTAATTACATTCCATACAATAATATAGGAACGCTCTCACAGACCGTAAATAAGATACGACAGATACATCATTCACATTATGTTCTGTTTTAAGATGATTGGTAAATCCATCCACTGTGTCGATTGTAACCGCACTGATAAAACCACCATCACAATAATCTACAAACGGCTGAATCTTATTCTCGTATGACACAATAGATGCTTGGGATAAATTCTTGACACGACACTTTCTGATAAATAAATCATAAGCATCATTTACAGATAAATTTTTAGATTTGTTCATTTGAATTTGTTTCATAATAACAACCTCACTTTCTGTGTG
>VOFC01006987.1_pt1 | contig 34598 bp, 54 predicted proteins | sample 5384161 | NCBI WGS metagenome assembly VOFC01 (sample SAMN12384722, study PRJNA508395) | human gut metagenome | isolation source: healthy gut B | host: Homo sapiens | reverse complement strand
ATTTACTCAACAACAAGATATTTTCAATGTGGGGAGTATGTGGGAACATATCTACTGGTTGTACATCTAGAGGCTTATAACCCTTCTCTACCAAGTAAGTTAAATCTCTTGCCTGAGTCGCTACATTACATGAAATATAGACAATACGTTCAGGGAGAGAGTGTAGTCAATCTTTCTAGGAATTCAGTAGAACATCCTTTTCTAGGTGGATGCACCATAACACAATCCACCTTTTCATGTCTTTCTACAAATTCAGTCATGAAATGACCTGCATCATCGCATACAAATTCCGCATTTGTAATATGATTTCTTTCAGCATTCTCTTTTTGCATCTACAATCGCCTGTGGAACGACTTCTACACCGTAGACTTTCTTAACATGTTTCGCAAGAGTCAAAAGAAATAGTACCAATACCACAATATGCATCAATGACTACATCAGTTGGTTTAAATTTCGCATATTCAATGGCCTTAGAATAAAAGTACTTCTACCTGTCTTGGATTAATCTGATAGAAAGACTTCATAGAAATCTTATAAGTATTTCCTAGAAGTGTATCTTCAATATACCCTTCTCCATATAGTACCTTTTTCTTCTTCTCCTAGAATCACATTATCATGACGGGAATTAATATTTTGAATAATTGTACGTATTTCTGGATATTCATGAGTTAAAGTATCAATAATTTCATGGATATGTGGGATTTTCTTCTTATATGAGATAAATACAACCATTGCTTCATTCTTATGATAGCTTGTCTTAGTTAATACATGCTTGATATTACCTGTTTTAGTGAGTTTATCATAAGGCTGAATATGATATTTTTCAAATAATTCTTTAATACGTTTAATGACCTTATTAGAGAATTCATTCTGAATAAGACAGTAATCGTTATTAATGATATCGTTTGTACGTGCTTTATAGAATCCAGAGACAATATGTCCATCCTGCATTCCAAAAGGTACCTGCACCTTATTACGATAATGATAAGGGTCTTGATCCATTAAACAATCATTGACTCTCAAGTCCTGATGGGCAATCTTTAAGAATGTTTCTTTCACTCTATTAGTCTTAAAAGACTGTTGTTCTTGATCTGACATATGCATTAATGAACAACCACCACATTGTTTAAAACAGTCACATTTTGGCTCTATACGTTCAATAGATGGAGTCTGTAGTTCTACTACTCTACCTACACAATAACTCTTAAGCACCTTAATAATCTCTATTTTAGCTGTTTCATGAAGTAATAGATTCTTCACAAAAATAGTTGTATTATCATGCTTTACTACACCTAAACCATCATGTGTATAATCGATGCACTCATCTATAAATTGATCTCTCTTATTCATACATATCCTCCTCACTTAAAAAAAAAAGCGATTAAAAATCGCTTTTTATTGCTCTGTTGCTTTCGCTTTATTTGTTGTTTCTTGATCCTTTACAGATGCAAGAGTAAAGGCGATATCATCCTTACCTGCCTGTTTTTGTACCATACATTGGGAAATCAGTATCGTTACCACCAGTTAAATAAAAGGTTTACTTCATACTGTTTTACACCATTATGCTTATTAAGTAATTCTGTATAGTCAGATCCTTCATAAGCAGATTGACCACCTTTAGAATCAAGGATTTTTTACAACATCTTTTGAAATTTGTTCAGCAGTCTTTACTGATGTACCATTAGTAAATTCAATATCCACCTTGAACTGCTTACATGCTGTTTCAATATTCATAGATGCAATAGAACTATGTTTAGATTTAGCTTCGTTGACTGTATCATCTAAGACACTCTTTTGAACTGTTACAAGTCCTTCACAACGATCACCATATATAGCTCCTTCATCCTTTAAAGCACTATATAAATAGATTCCAAGTGCAAGTACAAGTACTGCAACGATTCCAAGCACAATATATCTTGTCTTAATTTTCTTTTTGACTTATTAGAAGGTTTCATACCCATTTCTTTAGGAGTTGGCTTCTTTTCAGCCTTCTTCTTAGGTGTCTGGATAACTACATCTTCTTCATCATCAAAATGAAATCTTTCTTTGGACACATTAATCACCTACTTTTACCCTTTTTATTTTACCAAAGATATAAAGTAAAAGTATAGTTATTTAATTCTTTCTTTAAGAAGTTCAACAAGTAACTTGTTAACCATACCTGGGTTAGCCTGTCCTCTAGACTTCTTCATAACCTGTCCTACTAAGAATCCTACTGACGATCTTTTTTACCATTCGCATAGTCTTCAATAGACTGTGGGTTGGCATCTAATACTTCATTCGCCATAGTTTTTAAAGCGTTAGGGTCAGAAATCTGTTTCATACCCTTTTCTTCAATGATCTTTTCAGGATCTTTTATTTTCTGTCATCATTGGTTCGAAGACCTTTTTAGCCTGTTTAGAAGAAATAGTACCATCTTCAATGAAATTGATTAATTTAGCTAAATATTCTGGATTTAATTCAATATCATCATAAGACTGGTTGTTCTTATTTAAGAAAGCTAAAACATCACCTAATAACCAGTTAGAAGCATTCTTATAGTTCTTAGTATATTTGATTACTTCATTGAAGTAATCAGACATAGACTTAGTAGAAACAAGAATCTTCGCATCTACCTTAGGAATACCATACTCTTCTTCATAATGTTTTTCTCTTTCTCCAGCCATCATAGGTAATTCGTCTTTGATCTGTTCTACCCATGCATGATCTAATCTAATAGGTAAGATATTTGGTTCAGTATAGTACTTATAGTCTACGGCATCCCTTTTAGAACGCATCACTGTAGTCACTTTTCTACTTCATCATATCTTCTTGTTTCCTGAAGAACTTCTCCTCCAGATTCAATGACTTCCTGCTGACGTCCTGCTTCATAATCAATAGCTTTCTGAACGTTGCTGATAGAGTTTAAGTTCTTGATTTCTGTACGTGTACCAAATGCTTCCTGACCAAATGGACGGATAGATACGTTAACGTCACAACGCATAGAACCTTCTTCTAGCTTTGCATCAGATACTTCTGTATATAAGAATACCTGTCTTAATGCTTCAAGATAAGCACTTGCTTCTTTACCTGAACGGATACAAGGCTTAGTGACAATTTCAATTAGTGGGATACCAGCACGGTTGTAATCAATTAATGAATAATCAGTTAAATGAAGCTGTTTAGTTTAGCTATCTTCTTCCATATGTAATCTTTCGATATCGATACGCTTTTTTCTTCTCCATCTACTTCAATCATTAAATAACCATTACGTCCGATAGGTCTTTTTATCCTGAGTAATCTGGAAACCTTTTGGAAGGTCAGAATAATAGTAGTTCTTACGGTCAAAGCATAGTAATTCATCGATTTCCATATGTAATGCATGACATACACGAATCGCAAATTCTACACCTCTTTTTATTTAAACATGGTAATGTACCTGTCATACCCATGTCTACTTCATTGATCATTGTATTTGGATCTTCACCAAATGTAACTGGTGAAGCAGAGAACATCTTGAATTAGTCTTTAATTCGCAATGTACTTCTAGCCCGATGACTCTTTCGTAATCCATCTTTAGTCCTCCCTCTTATACTGGTTCTTGAATCCTAATGCTTCTTCTAATGCGTAGGCGCAGTTCAAGACAGTCTGTTCTTCAAAAAAATACGTCCTGAAATATTGACAGCGACTGGCATATTATCTACAAATCCAGAAGGGATAGAGATAGATGGTGTACCTGCAAAGTTGGCAAGACATAACCAGTTTTCAAGAATAATATATTCATCACTTAAATAATCTTCAGTTTGCTTCATCAATTAAAGGTGCAACACCTCCGCCATTAGGCGCAATGATGATATCGTAGTTTTCATAAATCTTATTTAATTCATCTACTACAAGTCTTCTAACTCTCTGTGCTTTTCTGAACATCTTTTCCTGATTTTCAGTTGCAAAGAGCTAAGTTACCAAGAATGAATCTTCTCTTAATATGATTACCAAATCCATCTGTACGAGAATTGATCATCACATCATCAGGTGTATCACCTTGTTGTCTATCACCATACTTAACACCATCTAAGCATGAATGGTTACTTGTTGCTTCTGAGTTGGCAATAATAGTATATGTAGGAAGTAATGTCTTCATGAGTTTCTTATCCATTTCAACATCTTCTACTGTTGCACCAAGAGACTTTAATGTTTCAACAACATTTTCAAAAGTTTTCTTTACTTCTTCATTTCTTACTTCATTAGATACAGTCGTTAATACACCAATCTTTAAGTTAGAAATATCAGTCGTTAAGTTATCTAAGTAATGTGGTACTTCTCTATTTGATGAAGTCATATCACGATTATCTCTACCAGCTAATGCTTCAGTGACAATCGCCATATCACGTACATTTCTAGTAAATGCTCCAACATGGTCTAAAGAAGATGCATAAGGAATAACACCATAACGAGAGATTCTACCCCCAAGTTGGTTTAAAACCTACAATTCCACAAAAACCTGCTGGTTTTCTAATTGAGTCACCTGTATCACTACCAAGTGCAAATGGGATAAGACCACTTGCAACAAAGTCTTTGCAGATCCTCCTGATGAACCACCAGAAATACGTCTTGTATCCCAAGGGTTGTGTACTGGACCAGTTAAAAGCTGATTTATTAGTACCACCCATAGCAAGTTCATCCATAGAAGCCTTACCTACTAAACCAACACCATGCTTATTTAATAAATCAACAACATGGGCATTAAATACTGGTACATAATCAGCTAACATCTTACTAGATGCAGTTGTCTTAATACCCTTAGTGTTGTAGTTATCTTTTTAAAACATATGGAATATGTGATAAAAGATAAATCAGTCATAGGAGCTTCAATAGCCTTGTATGCTTCATCTTCAGTAATAGTTACAAAGGCATTCAGTCTTTCCTGCTGTTTCTTTTTGCTTCTTCAAATAATTCTTTATAATATTCTTTTTTACATCTAACTCTCCACTTTTGAAAAGTTCATGTAATTCTTCAATAGTATGTGTCACCATTATCCTACCACCTTTGGAACTCTGATCTGATTACGCTTGTACAGTCTTGCAGTTCTTTAATGCATCTTCTGTACTGATTACATGATTAGGTTCGTCCTCTCTTAAGAATGTTGTTTCAACCACATAAGGGAATGCGAGAGGTTCTACACCTTCAGTATCAATTTCATCAAGTGCCTGTACATGGCTCATGAATACTTCATACTGTTCTCTTAATGCTGGCATTTCTTCGTCAGTGATGTTGAACATGGTTTTTCTTCCTAGTTTTTTCAACATTAAATCTGTATCGTCCATAATTGACCTCCTACTGTTCTAATATAGATGTCTTTGCATCTTCACCTTTTTTGTTTAATAATCACAGCCATCAATTCATCCTGTGAATACACAAGAACCTTAATATTAAAGTCCTGTGTGAATTTACTATTAATGTTATCAGCAATCACTGAAGTCAGATATAGTAATTCTGTATATGTCTTGATATTCAAGTGTGCTGTGATTTTCATTGTCTGGATCGTATCATCGATATAGTTGGCCTGCCCAACTAAACCGGCGACTTCAGTAGAAGCTTTCTTCAAGTTAGACTTGATAGTTGCAAATTCTGATGCAGTGGCTGGGTCTAACTTAGTTGCACGAGTACTTGTAAAGTATACATTTTCATGATTCACATTCTTTAAAAGTACCGACACTGCCACCTTCACAGAAAGATTCATAAATATAATTACCATTTGTTTCAGATATTTTCATTATTATTCGCTTTGATAAATACCAATCATAACTGGAACATCTGCAAGTTTTCTCTTTTTGAACGGATATATTTGTATGCTTTCTTAACACACTGCTGGGCATAGCTTCTTAACTTTTCATCACTTAAAGTAATTGTAGGAGAAGAAAGCTTTCCATCAATCTGTTCCTTAGGATCGAGAATAATAGCAACACTTATACCTTTCAAGGCATAACTAGAACCACTCTTCTTATAATAATCCTGTTCAGTGATATTAGACACAAGTACAGGGCTTTGTAAGCCTTCATATGTCTTACCACTTTCTATCTGTAATGTATCAGGATATTTCTTATCTTCTTCTTTAGTTCCTGCAGAGTCTCTTTTTTAATAGATTATTGTAATCAGTTGGTGTTAATTGTAATCCTTCTGATAAATAATAATCATTTGTTGAAAATGCTTTGTTGAAAGAATCTGCAATCCTGAACCAATAGTAACTAAATCCTTTGTATTACTGAAGTTTAAATAGAACTTCTCACTATTCTTAGAACGACCATTGTTGATCATGTTGTAGTAATTACCATCAAATGTCTTTGCAGAAGATTCTTTTGTACTATTTGATGTTTTTACAGTTTTGCTGGAGCATCCTGTCGCAAAAATAAGCATGATACTAACAAGAGCTTTTAATAATTTATTCATAGTCCGCTAGCCTGCCACTCAAAATGTGTGTAAATATACGCACATCGAGATAATATAGGTTCTCACGAACTCTACTTACTGCTTCATCGTGTATGTTTTTGAATGACCGTAGTCATATCTACTCACAAGTTCCTGTACACTCCACAGTCGTTAATTCCCGTGTAAGCCCACGGTACATACTTACATTTGCGTTTATTTATGCAACTTCGTAAGTGGTAGCATCTCCCAGATTAAGTGCGGCATTGAAATCTCTGTCTTCGATATAGCCACAGTCACATCTGAAAAGTCTATCTGAAAGCTTTAAATCTTTTTTAATATTCTTACAACAATGACATGTTTTTAGATGATGGGTGCTTATCTATCTACAATTCAAGTTCAATTCCATTCTCTTTGCATTTAGCTAGAAGTTTTGATTTAAATTCAAAAATTTCTGCGAAGCAACTGCCTTTGAAAGATGCCTGTTCTTCATCATTCCTGATACGTTTAGATCTTCAATCGTTATATAAGATAGCTTGGTTTTTACTATCTCTGCGATTATCTTATTGATGTAATCAGTACGAATATTGTCAATTCTACGATGAAACTTCTGTATCTTAAGCATTTATTTTTGTATATTTCTTTTTTTTGAGCGAACTCTCCTTTCTTTAGATTTTCATACTTTCGAGAAAAGACTTCTCTGTTCTCAAATAAGTTGTTTTTTAAGTTTCTTTAATAAAAAGCAAAATCTTTTGGTTTATAATTTGAGATATTTGATGTGTTCATTTTAACACTCCCTATGAGCATATAAACACATTCAAACACAAGAGTCAATATATTCAGTTACTTATAATCTTCTCCTTAAATGCTGATTCGTTCATGATTGAAATACCAAGATCGACTGCTTTTGTATATTTAGATCCTGGATTTTTCCCCAACAATCACTAAATCTGTTTTCTTTGATACACTTCCTGTGACATTCGCACCCTGGCTTGTTAAATAGTCTTTAATCTGCTTTCTAGTCATAAGTGTAAGTGTCCCAGTAATTACGACTGTCTTATCTCTAAATGGATTATCGCCTGTATCACGTACCTTTAAATAATCCATATTTAAACCTAACTCTTTCAAATGAGCAATCATTTCTAGATTACGTTCATTACGCTTAATCTTTTAAGAAGACGCGATTGTATCCCCTACATCCTTGATGCTTGTTAATTGTACATAATTCGCATTAAGTAAAGCATCCATAGAACCAAAATGATATGCAAGTGTATCAGCCATCTTAGCTCCTATGCCCTTAATACCAAGCCCAAATAGGAGTTTTTTCTAAAGAATTCGCTTTACTATTCTCGATTGCCTCTAGTAGCTTATCCATAGATTTCTTCCCAAAGCCTTCAATATCCATGATTTCTTTTCATGTACATCCACATGATATATATCTTCAATACATGTCACAAAGCCTAAGTTATAGAATTGTTCGATGATCTTTATCACCGAGTCCATCAATATTCATTGCTTCACGGCTGGCAAAATGAATCAGTTTTCAATCTTCTTTGAATCACATTCTTCATTCATACAATAATAAGTTTGCTTCATTAGGTTTTTTTCTTACAAGTGGTGAACCACATTTAGGACATACTGTAATCATCTTAAAAGGTATTTCATGACCTGTACGTCTTTCTTTAATAGAAGAAACAACTTCTGGAATAACATCCCCTGCTTTTCTTACAATAACATCATCACCAATACGAATATCCTTACGGATACAATTGTCTTCATTATGAAGTGTCGCTTTTTTTGTACAGAGTGAACCTGCCACACGTACTGGTTCTAGCACTGCATTAGGTGTAATTTGTCCTGTACGCCCTATTGTAAAGACAATATCTTTAAGTTTTGTAATAACCTCTTCTGCTGGGAACTTATAGGCAATCGCCCATTTAGGTACTTTAGCTTTTGTATAACCAAGTCTTCTTTGTGAATTAAGATCATTAACCTTAATAACTACACCATCAATATCATATGGTAGTTTTGGTCTAAGTTTTGCGACTTCTTCAATATAGTTCCATACTTCTTTAATGTTCTTGCATTTACGTGTATAAGGATTTGTCTTAAATCCAAGATTTTTAATCTTTTCTAAGCATTCATAATGTGTTGTTGCATTAAGTTGTGATGCTTCTGGTACATGATACAAGAAGGCATCCAGTCCTCTTTTTGCTTCTTACGACTATCTAATTGTCTAATACTACCTCTTTGTTTGCATTACGACAATTCGCAAAGAGAGGAAGACCTGCTTCAGTACGCTCTTCATTTAATCTTTCTAATGCCTTTTTAGGCATGATGATTTCACCACGTACTTCTAGTGGTCCATTAAAATCAATATGTAAAGGGATAGAACGAATAGTCTTAACGTTATGGGTGATATCTTCACCAATCGTTCCATTTCCTCTTGTTGCACCATATTGTAATACACCATCCTGATATACAAGTGAGACAGATAAACCATCAAGTTTCAGTTCACATATATATTCAGGATTAGGAATCACATCTGTAACTCGATCATTGAAGGTATAGACTTCATCTTCATTAAAAGATATCTCAAGAGACATCATCATACGCTGATGTGTTACCTTCTTGAAACCTTCTAAGACCTCTCCTCCTACTCTCTGGCTTGGAGAATCTGTTGTAATCCAAGCAGGATTGGCCTGTTCAATTCGGATGAGCTCTTCCATTAAACGGTCATATTCCTGGTCAGTGACAGTAGGAGTATCCTGTACATAATATTCATAGTTATATTTATTTAATAAGGCTTTTTAATTCATTAAGTCTTTCAAATGACATCTTACTCATTCCTTTTCTTTTACGTATTATAACAAAATTCTCTTCATAATAAAACTTAAAAATCAGTTTGATAAGCGCTTTTAAAGCATGATGATTTCCCATTAAGGTCTTGATTCCATGAGGAACTTCAAAAGCTATATCGACAAGTGGTCCATTGACTTTGACAACAACACCCTTACCAAATATATCATGGTTGACTAAATCTCCCACCTTCCAGTCACTTACACCATTATCTCCAATTAAATCTGTATAAGATTCATGAACATAATTACGTGTCTTAAACTTTGAAGGTCTTCCAACATGTTCAACATGATTTCGACCTATTTCATCTACAAATCGAGATGTGACCTTAGGAGATTGGGATACAAAGCTAAAGCCTTGACTATCAGTCAAATAAAGACGCTTTTTAGCACGTGTAAAGGCAACGTAGGCAAGTCTTCTTTTCTTCCTCTAATCCCTCATCTCCTCCTTCACTCATTGTTCTTTCAGAAGGAAAAATGCCTTCAGAAAGACCTGATACAAAGACATAGTCAAACTCTAGTCCTTTGGCCATATGAATACTCATAAGTGAGACATAGTCACCTGTCTTTTCTTCATCCTGAGATGTATAGAGAGCAATATCCTGTAAATATGATTCAAAATCAGGTGTTTCTGGATGAGTATTGACATAAGTATCAATAGAATTCTTTAACTCCATTAAGTTTTCAATACGGTTATCTTCCTGCCCATCCTTCATCAGTTTCAAATAACCTGTATCCTTTAATAAATCTTCATAAATATCAGCTAAGCTCTTATCAGAAACTCTTGCTTTCTCGATCGCTTCTACAAGTTCTTTGAGTCCTTTTTTAGCTTTACCACCTACACCTGTTTCATCTAAGAAGAAGCAGACTGCTTCATAATTAGAGATTCCATGTCTTGAGGCTGTAAGGGGTGATCTTTCTAAAGTCTTCGCACCAATTCCTCGAGATGGTGTATTGACGACTCTTTCAAAAGATAAATCATCACCCATAACGACTAATCTAATATAACTTAAAAAACATCTTTGACTTCTTTACGATTAAAGAATTTTAATCCACCAAAGATCTTATAAGGAATTTGTCTGCGAATCATTTCCTGTTCAATAGAACGAGATAAATAATTCGCACGATAGAGCACCCGCAATATGGGATTCAGATACACCGGATTGTGTGATCTTCTGGATTGTATCACAGATATATTTTGATTCTGCCTCTTCACTTACTCTTTGCATAATGAATAACTTTATCTCCTTCTTCTAATTCAGAGAATAAATCTTTTTCTAATCTGTTCTTGTTTTTCTTAATAAGATTATTAGAGATATCAAGGATTGTTTTTTAGATCGATAATTCTGATCTAGTATAACAGTTTTAACGTTTTGATAGTCTTTATCAAAGTTCATGATATAGTTCACATCACTGCCTCTAAATGAATAGATTGTCTGGTCTGGGTCTCCTACAACACAGACAATAGAATCCTGGGCAAAGTAATGAATAAGGTTGTATTCAATAGAACCAACATCCTGGAATTCATCTACATGGACAAATTGATAACGTCTAGACCATCTTGATACAATATCAGGATTATCCTGGAAGATCTTTAATGTATTGACTAAAAGGTCATCAAAGTCCATCATATTATGATCTTCTTTATATTTTTTCATACATAGCATATATTTCTGCTTTATGTTTTTCTCCTGGCATATTACCAGCGAGTCAGCAGGGCTTTGGCAGGAGAAACAAAGTTAACCTTATATGAAGAGATATAGTTAATCATAGATTTGATACTGATTGATTTTTTGATCTATTTCTTTTTCTTTATATAACTTTTTAATAAGTGATTTCTGATCTTCTTCATCCATAATAATGAAGTTATGAGGATAGCCAATGGCAGTAGAGTGTTGTCTAAGTACTCTGACACATAAAGAGTGGATCGTACAGATTGTTGTACCTAAAGATGTACCTAGAATGTTTTCTACTCTTGTTTTCATTTCATTGGTCGCTTTATTAGTAAATGTGATAGCCAGAATGTTATGAGGATTGACTCCTACTTCTTCAATTAAATATGCTATACGATATGTGACAACACGTGTCTTACCTGAACCAGCACCCGCAATGATTCTTAGGTGTCCATCTAGATAAGTGGTCGCTTCTAATTGTTTAGGGTTTAATAATTGACTAAGTTCCATATTTGTAATCCTCCATTCGCATCCTCTAATATAATAGGGTAGACAGGAAATAATATCAATACTGAGATTAATTATTATTTCTGTACCTCCCGTTGCACCGTACGTACGGGTCTCGTATACGGCGCTACATTTATATGATAATTTCAAACTAACTTAGATAGTAGTTAAGAGGATTGACCAAATCTGGTCTCTCCTTTTTCTTTATGGCTAGAATCTTGGGACTAAGTAGAAAATTGACTACATGGCCATCGGCCTGTCTGTATAGACCTAGCCTAGTGTTTGCTACCGAGAATATTTGTTCATCTGTAAAGAGACATCTGAGTTTCTTATTCAGTTTCTGTAGATTAATATAAATTCTTTTTGGCTTCTTCCACTGTTTAAGAATAATAACTCTGATTTTGTGGCGAAGCCATTGACCAAAGACGTCAACGAAATATTTCATCACGCCTATTCGATAGTAGTTAATCCATCCCACTACAATCTGGTTGATTCTTTTTAAATGTAACTGCAATAGGACGTGCAATTCCTATCCTTCTTACAAGTTCCTTTCTACATTTATCGTAGAGTTTCATCTTGCTCTGATTGGAGGGCTTGCATTTCCATACACCATTCCTTTGGAGGTAGGTGAATCCTAGAAACTTGCTTTCGGGTGGTCTGACCACTTTGGTCTTAGTAGCGCTGACTTTAAGAAATAGTTTTCTTTCAAGCCATGAAGTGACTGACTTCATTACTCTATTCGCACTCATTTCGCTCTTGACAAAGATATTGCAGTCATCTGCATATCTTACAAAGCGTAGTCCTCTATTTTCCAATTCCTTGTCAAACTTATCTAAATAAACGTTAGAAATAATTGGAGAAAGAGGGCCGCCTTATGCGGACAAAGATATTATGCCGAGTTAATTTGAAATATCCTTTAATGATCATAAGGTTTTCTTTATTTTCTCGGCATAATAATATTATTTAAAGCTGTTTAGAAAGTCTAATAAATCTTGATCCTTACTCCAATCAACATAATTTTCTTCAATCAATTTCGGTCAAATTATTTATGGCTTCATTTTTTTTCTTGAATCTGCTCTTGCATAAATCATAGTTGTTGAAATATCTTCATGCCCCAGAAAATCTCGAATATAGACAATAGGAATATCAACTGCAAGCATGTGCATTGCTTTACTATGTCTAAACATATGGGGATGAACTTTTGATGGAAAACTAGGATCATTGTTTTTTAAGATTGTTGCATATTTCTGAACTATATATTCTATCCCATCTCTACTCATCTGTTGATTATTCTTATTCTTAATCAAATACTCATTTTTCAATTTAATATTTGAATAAAATTTAGATATGTACACTTCTAATATCTGATTCATATTCTTAGAAATAGGGACTATGCGTATTTTTTGAACCTTTACCATGCAGTTTAACTGTAGGATTATTACCTAAATTGATATCTTCAATTTTTAAATCACATAATTCCTGTACTCTAGCACCTGTATCATATAACAAGCACATGATGATACGATGTCTAATTCCTGTAGATGTATCTATAGGCGGAAGATTTATTAATTTATTAATTTGTTCTTCAGTTAGATAATCAACTTGTCTAGTAGTAGTTTTTAATGACTTAACTGATAAGACAGGTTGTAAATAAGCCAGATTTTCAACACTTTCATACTGTGCAAAATTTATAAATGATTTAATCCCTGCTAATCTATGGTTGATAGTAACAGGTGAATTTCCACGATTTTTCAACCATTCAATAAATTCAAGAATAAGTTCTCTATTAATCTGGTGCATCTTAAATTTATTAATGTTCATGCTTTTGCCATCTCTTAGAAAAAAAAAAATAAATAATTTTAAGGAATCTTTATAGTCGCTTATAGTATTTTTTTGAACAGTTTCGATGAAGAGGTAGATATTCAGTTAAAAACTTGGTTATGAGAACTGCGAAATCAGTTGCTGTCATATTCTTCAATCGTTTCAATTATATTAGGATAGGAACTTTCAAGCTTTAACTGAATCATCGGAAAAAGTGTAGCTGTCAATTTAAGATAATAGGCTGTTTCATCAAAACTTTCATGACCTAACATTGTTTTCATATATGGCAGATATACCAATAGATTCTTTTCCTCATATACCCATTTCTTTAATAAGTTGACACAATAAGTATGACGAAAGTCATGGACTCGTGGGCCACGTCCATTATGCGATATTCCGGCCTTATCAAGATATCTTCTGAAATTTTTGTACACACACTGAAGTGTCAGTGGTTTGCCAGGCAATTTCATAAAAGAAATATTCTGATTCATCAGAATCAATATGAATAGTTGATTTTAATTCCTTACATTTTTTTACTAATACAGGATGAATTGGAATTATTCTATCTTTATTATTCTTTCCGCTTTTAACTATAAAGTAGCCTTCATCCAAATGAAAGTCCTCGATTTTAGCCAGTCTTAGCTCAGATACACGCAATCCGCTTGTATATAGTATTCTAAAGAATATAGGCATAATGATATGGCGATATGGGCATTCAGAAGGAACTGATTGACTCTTATCAACGGCTTCAAAAAAATCTTCTTAATTCATCATCAGTATAGATATGTGCATTATATTTCGGAGCTTTTCTAGTCAGTCTTTTTTTTGGGGAACATATACATCAAATCCTAATTCTGATAAATATGAGCATAGTATTCTCATAATTGATATTCTACTGTTTTGGTTTGTTTGTGTTTCATATGTCTTTCTTAAACACCATTCATCAACTACTGATTTAGTAATCACTTTTTCTTGTATGTTTTTTACCTACAAGATACTTATCTATTCTTTTTAATGCGAATTCTTCTGTTACGTATTTAAATCCTTGGGCTCTCTTTAAATTGATCGGATCTTGAATTTCATTTTTGAAAATGCTATCGAATATCAATGTATTCATCGTCAAACGTCAAATCTAAAACGCATTCTTTTAATTTATCAAGATCTGTCTTTAAATAAATGGAAGTTATATCGGTACTAGAATGTCCAAGAATTGATGTGATGACTGGTAATTCAACCCCTGCATCGAGAAGCATTGAAGCTGATGTATGCCTTAGAGAGTGAAAGCCTCTGTGACAGTTTTTGTTTAATGGATTTTCGCCTTTTTCATATAAAAATGAATTCTATCTGACAAATGATTGTCATCACTTAGTATATCAAAGGGTGGCATATGCTTTAGAAATATAAATTTGGATTCGTAATATTTAGGCCTTCCATTTTTTATATAATCTATTACTGCCCATCCAACTGCATCAGGGATAGGTAATGTTAATGGCTTTTTTGTCTTGTGTTGAATGATGCTCAACTTTTTTTCTTCCCAGTTAAAATTATCAAATGTTAAGTTCTTAATGTCAGAAATACGTAACCCTAAAATACAAGCTAGCACTATCATTGCGTAATCTCTTTTTTTCCAATAGGACTGTTTCTATCAATAGCTTTTAATAATTTTTTAATTTCATCTTCAGTCCATACCGATGGTATCTTAGTCGATTTTGATATAGCTGGCATATGAATAAGAGAAGCAACATCACTTTCTAGTAGATTTTCTTCATTTAAATATCTTAAAAAATATCGTAATCCACAGACATGTTGTTCAATCGTTTTAAAAGACATACCAGTAAAAGTTCTTATATAATCATTACATATGGATAAATCAATGTGACTAATATCAGTTATTCTTTTTTGATTAAGATAATCAAGAAATATTTGTGAAATTCTAATATAATGCTTTTTGGTGGATTTCGACAACTCGGTGTGGTCTAAATAATCATTAAAATGACTATGAATATTTAAATAATCACCCTCCAATTTGATTGGATTTTTAGATGCATGATATCGTCTAGTAAGCACACCATGAAGTTTATAATCCTGCAAGATTTGAATCGATCTAATCAACTGCATCTGTTGATCTTTTAATTTGGATTCTTCAAAAGATGAAACAATACCATGAATCTTCAAAGTATTAAAGCCTAAGAAAGACTCTTTTATCAGTTCACTCAGAAATATTCCAACAATATTGATAACTGCATTGAATTCTTCAAATCCATGAAATGGCCTGAAAGGCTTTCATGTGACCGTTGTGGCTGTCATAAGTATTACCTAGTCAAGCGTGTAGGAAAGACCAAGACTTCATATGTTCTTGAATGCGACTCATGCCATAAGCAACATTCACTGCTTTCAGGCACTATTTTTCAGAGTTGCAAGCTTGATCTATACAAGCTTCTGTTAGGTATCTTCCTTTTCTTTAATGAAAATAAAGGAATCAGTGCAGTAGATTTATGTTCAATACTAGACGTTAACTATAAGACTGCACTTCTTCTTGAAAACAAGTGTAGAATTCTTATGTCACTAAGCAATTCAGACAAGCTCCTCAACAGCCTTTTCTATGAGGCAGATGTCTTTAATATTGGCGCAAAATCCAAGAATAAAGCAGGTCATGCAAGTGAGCAAAGAACCTATTCTTGGTATTTTATCTACAGATAAAGAAAATAACTATCCCAGGTTCATCAAATTGAGAGTCATCACAGATTATACTGGTCTGTCACTTAAGAAAAACATAGAAAAGTGCTGTGTATTATCACATGATGCATTACTTAATACTGATGGTGAGAAAGGCTTTAATACACTAAATGAAGAAATACAGGTAAAGAATGAGAAGATTAGCTACGAAGAAAAGGATCATAGACTACTCTGGTTAAACATAATAATCGGTAATATTAAAAATAATATTACTGGGATATATCATGGAATAACCAAAAAGAGAGATGCCTTTATTCCTGAATGAACAGGAGTATAGATTTAACCATAGAAAGATGGGAAAGACTATCATGGATAAAATCAAGAAATACCTACAGAGATCATTTCCTATCAGTCATAGACAAATAGTCTATATCCTGAATATTTCTGCTCCACACTTCTCTTAAATCGTTACCTGTAGATTATGGGTATTCAAAAAGAAAATCATTTAGTTTTTTTTCCATTCTCTTTTTATAAAAAGTTTATGGTGGTTGGACTATAGTTATTATCAACTAATAATTCTGTTAATCCACTACAAATTAGTTCTAATCTCATAATCATCACGCTCCTTTAAATAGAAATAGAACTATAATTTATTCAAAGTGTGATGCATTATGCCGAGAAAATAAAGAAAATTGTATGATTATCAAAGGAAATTTAAATTAACTCGGCATAATATCTTTGTCCGCATAAAATGGCCTCTTTCTCCAATTATTTCTAACGTTTATTTAGATAAGTTTGACAAGGAATTGGAAAATAGAGGACTACGCTTTGTAAGATATGCAGATGACTGCAATATCTTTGTCAAGAGCGAAATGAGTGCGAATAGAGTAATGAAGTCAGTCACTTCATGGCTTGAAAGAAAACTATTTCTTAAAGTCAGCGCTACTAAGACCAAAGTGGTCAGACCACCCGAAAGCAAGTTTCTAGGATTCACCTACCTCCAAAGGAATGGTGTATGGAAATGCAAGCCCTCCAATCAGAGCAAGATGAAACTCTACGATAAATGTAGAAAGGAACTTGTAAGAAGGATAGGAATTGCACGTCCTATTGCAGTTACATTTAAAAGAATCAACCAGATTGTAGTGGGATGGATTAACTACTATCGAATAGGCGTGATGAAATATTTCGTTGACGTCTTTTGGTCAATGGCTTCGCCAAAAATCAGAGTTATTATTCTTAAACAGTGGAAGAAGCCAAAAAAGAATTTATATTAATCTACAGAAACTGAATAAGAAACTCAGATGTCTCTTTACAGATGAACAAATATTCTCGGTAGCAAACACTAGGCTAGGTCTATACAGACAGGCCAATGGCCATGTAGTCAATTTTCTACTTAGTCCCAAGATTCTAGCCATAAAGAAAAAGGAGAGACCAGGTTTGGTCAATCCTCTTAACTACTATCTAAGTTAGTTTGAAGTTATCATATAAATGTAGCGCCGTATACGAGACCCGTACGTACGGTGCAACGGGAGGCACAGAAATAATAATTAATCTCAGTATTGATATTATTTCCTGTCTACCCTATTTTCATTGATTGTTTGTAAACAAATGTCTATTATATATGGATATTTATCTAAGCTTGTACTTAGCTTTGATATGCTTGCAGGAAGATTAGAAATATTCCCGATGTTGATGATTTTTTCTAAGACATTATGGAAGTCAGGGCAATTATGTCCCTTTTTTTCATGCATTTTTATTACATTGTATAATGTTATTTTTTTGTTAAGATGATATAATATTTAGCGTTAGATAAAAAGAGGAGTAAATAATTTGAAAAAGACACATACAAACGCATCTATCTTTAATAATAGGGACTCTACTGATCCTTCTTGATCAGCTCTTTTGGACATCCCATGCAAAACATATCAATATAAGTAAAGTAGGTACTTTGATGAGTACCATCCAGGTTCAGCATATCATCACACTTATAGGGCTAGACCTTGTTATTATATCCTTAGGGATATATTTATTCTAAAAAAGAAAATAGTCTTGCAGAAGCACTTAAACTATGGCTTTATACAGTTGTTGTAGGATTCATATCTGCAATCGTTTGTTTTTTGCTTACCAAAAAAATAGATACGAATGCAATCTATTCAATCTTCTTACCAATAATTAGAAATGTATCACCTGTAATCACCGCTGTTATTCTCTCTTTGATTTGTTATCCATTTATGAAGAAGGTGAATTATAGCTATTTAAAATGGATTCTTTTAGCACTTCTTCTCTTACCAACATTAAGTGGTATTGACTCACTAGGATTAAGTGATGGATATAGTATCTCGTTCACATTTATATTATTTTATCTAGGTGTAATCGAAGCATCAGAAGAAAAACGTTTTTCAATCATTTCTTTAATTCTCCTTTGTTTAATAAATGTGCTATGTGTCACTATGATGCCATTATGTTCTAAGATTGTACATGGAGATATGTCCACTGCATTACGCTTTACTACATCTACTTCATTCTTCGAAGTAATGATTGCTATTTATTTTATTCGTCTTTTTAAGAAATGTTCCATTCTTTAATAAATGGTCTTTTTATACGCTATATTCCTATTGCTTCTCTTGTCTTAATTGGAGCAGGACGATTAGAAAACATTGTATCCTGAATGAAGATCTGTAGGAACATCATTTAATAAACTGTTTAGACAAAGCGAATTAGAAGCTTTACTCATTGTCTTTGTCATCTTCTTAGTCACGCTCCTTATTAAACAAATTCCACATGTTAAAAGAATAGTTAAATCGATAGAAGTACATTTTAGTGACTTTGAATTAAGTAATGAATGGTTCACTAAAGAAACTCAATTGATTAAGCAGTATTTAAAGAATCATAGAATCAATATCATTATGTCGCTATGTGCTTACATTCTTTCTTTTGCATCATTTATCGCAATGAATACAAGTTATAATATTGAAGTCAATCCGATAGAAACATACAATATTTTCTGTTATACACTCTTCGCAAGACAATTCTTTGTCTTGCTTAATACACTCATGCTTGTCTTAGTAGCGTTTCCTTATGGCTATTACAAGACATTATTGGGTATCTGTCTTGATTACTGGTTTTGCTCAGATTGTAATTACTGTAGCCAATCGCTTAAAGGTTATTTATCGTGAAGAACCACTATTCCAGGAGACCTTGCAATGATTAAAGCCTGGAAGAGTTTACTTGGAATGATGGGTAAAAAATATCATTATTGCGAGTATTGTATTAATCGTTTTAGTCATTGTTTTGATTATTTATTTAGAAAAAGAAGCATCCTCATGCTATTCATATGACTCTTAAAAAGAGTATCATCTGGGTACTTGTAACCTCTATATTCTTTAGTGGTACACTTCTTTTTTAATCATGATGGCTCTTATGTTAATGCATTAATGCGCGATCTAGGAGATCAGCCTTATTTCTATAATCAGTTATTTGGTGCGAAGCTCAATGGTCCTCTCTTACAGTTCCTCAATAATATTGATGTTTCTGTTATGGATGAGCCAGAAAACTATAGTAAAGAAATAATGACACAAATCTATAAGAAATATGCACAAGAATCTGCAAGAATTAATAGGAGAAGAAGAAATGACTGGGATGATCAGATTGTAATCATGGGCTTATCTGAAAAGTTTTGCGGATCCATATCGTATTCCTGAACTTACTCTTGCAAATGATCCTATTCCTTATATTAGAAGTTTAATGAAAACAACAACTTCAGGACTCATGTATAGTACAGGTTATGGAGGAGGAACAGCGAATATGGAATATATGGCTTTAACTGGTTTAAACCAAGGGTTCTTCTCTCTTCGCTTTAACACCTTATACGCACTTGTCACAACACAAAATCAAGCCTATGCTTTTTCTCGTCTATTTAATCAGGCAGTTGCGATTCATCCATATATTGGTGTTTATTATAGTCGTCAAACAGTTTATCAAAATTTTGGCTTTAATAAGTTTATGTATTTAGGGTCTAAGTATCCAATCAAGCATCAATCTTCTATTGATCGCAGTGATTATTTATCAGATGAAACAGCTTATGCAAATACAGTAGATGAAATTTTAGATGCTCAAGGTAGTAAATTCATTAACCTTGTCACTATGCAGAACCATTTACCATATGACAACAATTACTATAACGGTAAAAAAAAAAATATGCAAAGAAGTGGTAATGCAGTCACTAATGATTATGTTAGAGGAATGGTAGAAGAATATGTGATGGGGCTTCATTATACAGATGAAGCAGTGAAGAACTTTATTGAAAAAATAGATAGTATTAATAAGCCTATTACATTTGTCTTCTATGGCGATCATTTACCTGGCATTTATTGGGATACAAACAATAATAATATTCTTCATCAGACAGATTATTTTATCTATTCTAATAAATATGCAAGAAGACATCTTGGTAGAAGAATTTATAAACAATATGATCTTGTAGCACCTACTGATTTCATGTCCCTTGTACAAAAACAAACCTTAACTAAAACAACACCTTATAGTGCATTATTAGAAAAGGTTCTAGATGAATTACCTGTTATAACTACAAAAAGCTGCAAAGAGGTTCTAAAGAAGAATCTGATGCGGCTATGATTAATGATAATGGAGAATCGATCAAATATGGTGATCTCTCATCTTTAATTTTTAAGGGGGGTCAATAGAAAACTCGCTTTAAATATTTGGGGTTTCCATTTGTAAAGGGCAGTCAGAAATGACTGCCCTTTAGTGCGCCATATTACTCCTATTTTAATGTTTTATTGATTCTTTTTTCTTATATGATCCTCTCTTTTTTCCCTTCTCTTTTGATTGTTTCATCAATAGCGTAAGAGGAAGGATTAGAGGATTTATTAAGAGAATACATTAGTCTATTTCTCATTCTTGCAAAGTTCTGATATCCACATGCATTTGAAAGTATTTTATCTATTCTAGAATTGATTCCTTCTACTGGTCCATTAGATATTCTTCGACCATCTACTAAATTAAATGATGCGCATATTTCATCGAACCAGTTTATAAGAGTTCCAGATAATGATATAAAGCCAGTAATTCCTGATGATGCATATTCTTGAATTATTCTTGATAGCCATTCTCTACAGTCCTCGGATGTTGCATAATGATTAAAGGTTATATACTGTTCCTTTAGATTATATGCTTCTGTTAGTTCATTATCTATGTTCAGGATTATTTCAAGCAGTTGATGATAGTCTATATACCTTTTAAGCTTTTTATTATATCTTGCCTTGTTGAATGGAATATCATTGTAGTTTTTCAATATAAGGAAGTGAAACTTTTTGAGAAGATAATATTCAGTACTATCTTTTTGGTATCTTTTGCCTACTTTAATTCTGATAGCATCTAATACTTTATTGATATTTTTTATGACATGAAATGAATCACATATCAGTACTGCCCCTGGAAAGTATTGATTTCTTACAAATCTGTATGTCTCATACATATCGATAGAGATATATTTGACTTTAGCGAGCTCTTTTTTTATCGATTATCTGTGTATAACTTGACCATACCTTCTTGGTTCTTCCATCAATGATATCTACAATTTCCATGGTCTTAAAATTTAGAATGACACACATGTATCTGTTTTGACCTTTATGTCTCCAGTGCTTTTCATCAATGCATATGATCTCAGGCAATGGCTGTCTACGCATCTGGCCATACTTATCAAATATTTCAACAACCTTGGTAGGGCTTGTGTTAAAAAATCTAGCAACCAGTGAAAAAGTAGTTGTAGGTTCTTTAAGTTTATTCATGATTTCCAGTTCTGAGGTTTGAGATAATCTACTGTGACTTTTCTCTGTAAATGGGTTTCCCTCTGTCATTACCTTATTACATTGAGGACATACTAATCTTCTCTTTTTTAAGTATTAGAGAAGTGTTCTTGCCTCTTATCATGTTATGTATGACTTTACATTTTCTATAGTCCTTAATGTTCATTCTACTGCCGCATTCTGGACAGGAGATAATGGTTCTCTTAAGTGTGATACAATAAATCACTTCTTTTTCATTGATTTCAGTCGTATGAGACTGTACAAAGGATTCATAATCCCCTAAAATAATTCTTAGATCATTATCCAATTTGTGATCTCCTTTTCGCTTTGAGTTGATATGAGCAAATTAATGATACAGCGAAAGGTTTTTAATTACAAAAATACCTAAAAAAGTGGGGAGCCGCAGTGTGACCCCCACAGATTTAAAGGTGCTGTTTCCAAGACCCCCAAATATTTAGAGCGAAGGTCTGACCCCCACAAAAAATTAAAGACCCAGAATATGAATTTCACTCGATGAGGCATTTCATAATGCCTCTTTTATTTTGATGTTTAGTAAGTGAATAAAAGTAGATGCTTGCATTTCATCAATGATTGCACCACTTTACATCCTGAGGAGTTGCTTCAATTGCTTCTATAAGACATGTTGATAAATCAATGTTTTTAAGTGGTGCATGAAGAAACGATGTTTGAATCATTCTGCATTCCTCATATTTTGTCTTATTCATTGTAGTATCTTGAAATATAGCATTAAATAGTGTCTCTTTATTTCTCATAAAAGAGAAAGTTTGCAAAATGACATAAACAATTATTGAAGATTACCTGATCAAAGTTTGATTCAGAAAAATCACTTCCTAATAATTTGCAATTATTAAACTGCACCTGTCTAAACATACAATTATCAAATTTGATATTCGATAAATCACATTGATTAAACACTGTCTGATAAAAGTAACAATTCTCAAACACAATATCCTGTGTTGTAATATTGTTGAAATGACATTGATGGAAATCACTTTGTCGATATGTTTCTTCTATCAGCCAATCATTCTCATATGTTTGATTTATTAACTTATTTTCATTAAAATCCATTTCCTTCACCTCATCTCTATTATATCTTTATTGAAAAAAAAAAGTGTCGATATGATAAAATACTTGTACGAGGTAAGACTATGAGACAAAAAAGAATGGCTTTAATTAATGACATAACAGGCTTTGGAAGATGTTCTATTGCGGTTATACACCAATTATATCAACTATGCGTATTCAGGTCGTACCAGTACCTACAAATATATTATCAACCCATACGCAGTTTCCTGTATATCACTTTGATGATTATACTAAACATATGCCTGAATATATTCAGACATATAAGGATTTGAAACTAGAATTTGATGGTATTGCGACTGGTTTTCTAGGTTCAAAGGAGCAGGTGGAAATTGTTATTGATTTCATTCAATCCTTTAAACGTAAAAGAAACATTTGTATTAGTAGATCCAGTGATGGGAGACCATGGACATTTATATGCGACATATAGTAAAGAAATGGCAGAGAGTATGAAGAACCTTGTTCATTATGCAGATATTCTCACACCTAACCTAACAGAACTAGTAACACTACTGATCGTAACTATCCTGAAGTCATTCCCTCTAAAGAAGAACTAGGTCAAATGTGCCATGAACTTTCATTAAAAGGACCACAGATGATTGTAGTAACAGGAATACTAATAGATGCCTCACATATCATGAATTTCATTTATGATCATGGTAAAACGTCAAGTATTATTGTGGATCGTATTGGGCCAGATCGTATCGTGGGAACAGGGGATGTTGTATCAAGTGTTATTGCGGGAGGCTATTTAAATAATCATTCTTTTATGAATGTGTCAAAAAAAGCAACTGAATTCTCATCTCAATGTATCGCCTATAGTGAAGAAATAGGCACACCAACTTATTATGGCTTATGCTTTGAACAATATTTAAGTGAATTAGGAGATTTCTAACATGACTATTTTATACACACTTTATAAAAAATACTTATATTGATCTTTCACATTTAGACTCTACTAAAGGAGTTACATGCTATGTGAATACAACAAATCGTTGTCCATGTGCATGTACATTCTGTTTAAGACAAACTAAAGAGATGATGGAAAATAACTCTTTTATGGTTAAAAGAAGAACCTTCTAAAGAAATGATTATTGAAGAGTTTAAGAAATACAATCTCAATGATTTTAAAGAAATTGTCTTTTGTGGATTTGGTGAACCAATGGAAAGATGGAATGATATCAAAGAAGTCATTGATTATATCCGTTCTGTTAAGAAGGATATGAAGATTCGTATTAATACGAATGGTTTAGCTAATGATATTTATGGTAGAGATGTCACTCCAGAATACAAAGGACGTTTTGATACAGTCTCTATCTCATTAAATGCCCCTACAAAAGAAGAATTCCTAGAATTGACACGTTCTAAGTTTGGTATTTCTTCTTTTGATGATATGCTTGATTTCGCAAAGAAATGTAAGGCTTATGTACCAAATGTTGTATTAACTGTTGTTGATATTATTGGTGAAGAAAAGATTGAAGCATGTCAGAAAATTACAGATGAAATAGGTGTTACATTAAGAGTAAGACCTTTTGAGGAGTAAATATGCAATATATGACAAGTGAAGAGCGTTTAATCGCTCTAGATAAGATGACAAATACAAGAGATCTAGGTGGATATGAAACACAGGAAGGATATTATACAAAAAGCCATCATTATATCCGTGCATCTTCACCCGCTAATGTGACTGAAGGAGATCTAGAAAAGCTTTATGATTATGGTGTACGTGTGACTATTGATTTACGTTCTGATTTTGAAAAAGAAGCACAGCCATCACCATTTAAAGACTATCGTGATGTAGAAAACATTGAAATCAATTTAATGGATGATGCAGTCGTTAAGGTTGTACCAAGTGAAGTAAAAGAATATAAAAGATCTTGGCGGTGTTTATATTTATATGTTAGAAGCACATCAGAAGCAGATCAAAGCTGTCTTTGATGTCTTTAAGGATCATTTATATGAAGGTGTTTTTATTCCATTGTAGTGCTGGTAAAGACCGTACAGGTATTATTATAAGATTATTACTAGAACTTGTAGGATGTTACGATCATGATATCGTTAAGGACTATAGTGAATCTTATGCCAATAACCATGAAATCATAGAAGCACTTAAAGAAATGATGGATGAAGATACAGAAAACTTCCTTACATCTTCACCACGTTATATGACGATCTTCTTTAGATTATCTAAGAGAACACTATGGCAGTGCCAAAGCTTATTTATACCATATCGGTATGTCTGAAGAAGATATTGAAGATATTAAACAATCTTTTATCATTTAATGAGAAAAAAACACTTCATATAAGGTATATACCTATAGGAGGTGTTTTTTTTTTTATGAACAAGAAAGAAAAAATCAGAATCATTAGATTATTACTTAAACAATATGAGAAAGATAAAAATATACTTAACTCATTAAACCAGGCTAACTTATATCCTTCAATTAACTATGAAGATTACTATCAAACTTCATCATCTTCTAAAGAAGACTATTTACTTCATAGAATACAATTAAAACAGGAACTCACTAAACGAATTATATTTATAGAAAAAATCTCAATCTATTATTGGTGATGAGTATTATCATATTATACTAGAAGACTATTTCTATGAACATAAACATTGGTGGAAGACATATTATTCCCGTGCTACTTATTATCGCCGACAAGAAGCGACTATTAATGCATTTTTTGATTATGTGACAAGTATATTGTAATTGTGGGGAAAATTGCGTTATAATTAGTGTTGTGAGGTGAACAACATGAATTATTTCGATAAAATCAAAGAAGCTTTAAGCAGTAAATTAAAAAGGCCAGGAACTTACATTAGATTCTAACCTAAGAGATTTAGGTATTGATTCTCTTGATGTTGTAGATTTAATTATGGACTTAGAAGAAGAATTAGGAATTGAATTCTCTGATGAGGAATTAATGTCTATTCATACAATGAAAGATGTATGTGATTTAATCGATAAAAAGAAGGCGTAAGAAAAATCCAGACAAAGGTGTCTGGATTTTTTAAGCTTTGTTTTTAAATAGTTTACGAATAATCTTATCTACATAAGGCACACCACTCAACATTTCTAAATGATCCTTTGAAGATAAATAGAATACTGAAGAAGTAAACAACTACACCTACTATTATTGCAAGAATAAGTGGAATAAAGACACGGTGGAACACCTTGAAAAGTAGATAATATGAACCATAGGCACATGCACCCATTAAAATAGAAGCAACTAATGGTAATAAGACAGCTGTCTTAAAATTAACATGATAACCTACTAATTTATTAAGTGCATATTGGTTACTTACACACATCTGTAAAGCATAAAGCATAGTTCCAATAACAAGTAAATAAATACCTACATCTAGGAATTGTGATGGTACTAATACAAGCATTAATACTAAAATGACAACATGGACAACTAAAGCTTTAGCTGCGTTTCTTAAAGGGACTTTAACTGCCCCAATTGCCTGTAAGATACCATTAGATAAAGTAGATAAACCATAAAGGACAATTGCAGGAGCACCTAGAGTCAATGCGGTAGATGCAATCTTTAATGTCTTAGGCTGTGGGAAGATTAATCCCATTACAGGATAAGCAAGTACCCCATCCCCACAGCAAAGAGGAATTAAAATAAGCATAGTAATAAAAGTACTATTTTTTTTAATATTTGCACGTACTTCTTTTAAATCTTTTAATGCATATGAACTAGAAATAGCTGGAATAGTAGTCGCACTCATGGCACTTGCGAGAGGGCAACAGGAACATTCATCAACACAACAAATTTACCTGCATAAACACCATAGAGTTTAACAACATCAATCAGGACTACACCACGTGCCTGCATAATACCATAGAAGATAAACATATCGATAGTAGAAACTAGGTTATAGATACATGTAGAAATGATGATTGGTGTGACTATGTTTAAAATAGAACGGAAGATGGCTTTTGCCTGATTGTACACGAGGATCTGCGTCTGTTTCATCAATCATATGTCTACCTTTTCTAAGGTATACACATACCATATAGATAAGAGCGACAAGAACACCAAATCCAGTACCCAAGGCACTTCCTCCTACACCACGACTTGCTAGTAAAGTATGATTATTAGCATATGGCTGAATAAATAAGTAAGCAAAGACCAACAGAAACAACAGCATTCAACATTTGTTCAATAATTTGTGAGACTGATGTATAAACAGTTGTAGAATAAGCTTGGAAATAACCTCTTAATACACCTACTAAACCAGATAAGAAAAAATAGTAGGACATAAAATTCTTAATGCGAATACCGCATTCTCAGTTACAATCAAGGCGCTAAGATAAATGTAAGCAAGGCGGCAGATCCACCTACGACAACAATATGTATCAGTGCACATTTAAAAATCTTACGGGCATTATTATACTGACGAAGAGCGAGTTTCTCACTGATTAGCTTAGAAATAGCTGTAGGAATACTGTAAGAAGAAATAAGTAATACCATCGCATAGATGTTATATGCTCAGAGTAATACCCATTTCCTTCATCACCAATTAAAGCGGTTAATGGACTTCTATATAAGACACCGATAATACGAACAAGTATACCAGCGAGTGCAAGGATAGAAGCCTGCTTAACAATCGATTTAGATTTGTTCAAAATATTCACTCCTTATAAAATTCTTTCATTTTTTTAATTTATATCATTTTTATATGGTTATTACAATATATTCACCAAAACATCCGCTAAGTTTTTATAATAATTTTTTAAAAATCTCCCAGGTTTATATGTTTTATGATATACTTCATAGAGAATAAAAAAAAATTGAGGGTAGTTTATGACTAAAAGCAGAGTAATTATTGCACTCGATTTCAAAAACAAAGCTGATGTTCTTGAATTCCTAGATAAATTTGATGAACCGCTCTTTGTGAAGGTAGGTATGGAACTCTTCTATGGAGAAGGACCTGCAATCATTCAGGCTATCAAAGAAAGAGGACATTCAATCTTCTTAGACTTGAAATTACATGATATTCCTCATACAGTAAAGATGGCTATGAAGAACTTAGCACGTCTTGATGTTGATATCGTTAATGTTCATGCTTCAGGCTCTAAGGTTATGATGCAGGCCGCAATTGAAGGTCTAGAAGAAGAAAAAGGGCAAGGATCGTCCTTTATGTATTGCAGTTACATGTCTTACTTCTTTAAGCCAGGAAGTACTAGATGATGAATTAGGTATTCATGAACCTATTCAGGATGTCGCAATCAGATGGGCTAAGAATGCGAAAGAAGCAGGACTTGATGGTGTTGTATGCTCACCATTAGAATCTAAAGGTATTCATGATGCAGTAGGAGAAGACTTCTTAACAGTGACTCCAGGTATCAGACTTGCCAGTGATGCTAAAGATGACCAGAAGCGTGTGACTACACCAGCCATGGCTAAAGATATGACTTCTAGCTATATTGTAGTAGGTCGTACAATTACTAAAGGCAAACTGATCCAGTAGTCGCTTATAAAGAAGTATTTAATCAATTTCAAGGAGAATAATAATGAGTAGAGAAGAATTAATTGCGAAAGATTTATTAAGTATCAAGGGTCGTATTCTTAAGCCCTGATGAACCATTTACTTGGGCTTCAGGTATTAAATCACCAATCTATTGTGATAATAGATTAACTTTATCTTATCCAGAAGTAAGAAACGATATCGAAAAAGGTTTAGCTGAATTAGTACAGGAAAACTATCCTGATTGTGAAGTATTAATGGGTACTTCAACTGCTGGTATTGCACATGCTTTGCATTAGTGGCTGATATCTTAAATAAACCAATGGGATATGTACGTGGTTCAAATAAGTCTCATGGACGTCAGAACCGTATTGAAGGTGCTTTGTAAGAGAAGGTATGAAGGTTGTAGTAGTAGAAGACTTAATTTCTACTGGTGGATCTTCTTTAGAAGTAGTAGATGCATTAAGAGAAGCTGGATGTGAAGTATTAGGACTAGTTGCTATCTTCACTTATGGCTTAAAGGATTCTATCAAGAACTTCGCAGATAAGGATTGTCATTTCGTAACTTTATCTAACTATGATGCTCTTCTTCCTGTTGCTTTGTAGAACATAACTACATTAAAGAAGAAGCATTAGAAAAGCTAAAAGCATGGAAAGTTGATCCACATGATGAAAGCTGGATGACTAAATAATTCATCTAGGAGGGATATCCCTCCTTTTTTTTACGTATAAATAAAGTATAATAAAAAGGCTAATATTGCTTTTTGAAGTATAATGTTTGTATAAATATTAAGATAGATTATTAAGGAGGATCCAACGTGTTAGAGGTCAGTAAAATATGTAATCAAAGAAAACAGCGAGAACTTATTTCGTATTTATTCTATTTCGAAATATGAAGTACTAGCTGACATGCGTGATTCAAAGTTAGGTTTATTCTGGAACTTTGCGAATCCAATTATTCAGGTATTAACATATTGGTTTGTATTTGGATTAGTATTAAATCGTAAGTCAGTAGATGGTATTGAATATATCTGGTGGATGCTTGGAGGTATGGTTGTATGGTTCTTTATTTCTCCATGTATTACTGCAGGATGTAATGCTATCTTCTCTAAAATAAATATTATTACTAAAATGAAATTCCCAGTCAGTGTCCTTCCAGCAACAGTAGTATTATCTAAACTATTTGACCACTTCTGCTTGATGTGTATATTGACAATATTATTCTGTTTTGCTGGTTATTATCCATCATTACATTGGATAGGACTTATTTATTATTGTTTCTGCGGTGTTGTCTTCTCTATTTCTTTATCAATGACAACATCTGTTCTCAATATGCTTGCACGTGACACAAGAAAGTTAGTGCTTGCTATTATGCGTTTATTATTATACATGACTCCAATCCTATGGAATGTAAAGAACCTTCCATCTATTCTACAGAGAATCATGTTAACTAACCCTATTTATTATATTGTTCAGGGCTATCGTGACTGTTTCTTCTATCATCGTGGAATTATGTATTATAAATATTCTGCTTTCTGTTTCTGGGCTATTACGGTTTTCTTATTTATATTTGGAAGTCAGTATTATGTATAAATTCAAATCTAAGTTTGTAGACTTTATTTAGGAGGCATTATGGATTCAAATATCGCAATTGAAGCACGTCATGCTTCTAAAATATATGAACTAAGATCTAAAGAGAAAAAAAGCGATGTCAAGTTTTATGCCCTCAAGGATTTAAACTTTGAAATCAAGAAAGGACAAGTTGTAGGTATTCTAGGAACAAATGGTTCTGGTAAATCAACTATGTCCATTATTCTTGCAGGAATCTGTGATCCTGATGAAGGCGAAATCATTGTAAATGGGACACAGGCTTTGATTGCTATTAATACTGGATTAAATGCACAGTTGACAGGACTGGAGAATATTGAATTAAAGGGTGCTTTATTAGGCCTTTCTAAAAAGCGTATTGAAGAGATTAAAGAAGGTGTTATTAATTTCGCAGAAATTGGTGACTTCCTTTACCAGCCTGTAAAGAAATATTCATCAGGTATGAAATCGAGACTTGGTTTCTCAATTAACCTTTGTCTTGATCCAGATATTATGATTGTCGATGAAGCATTAAGTGTCGGTGATAAAGGTTTTGCTGAAAAGTGTCTGAATAAGATGACTGAATTAAAAGAACAAGGTAAAACAATTATCTTTATTTCACATAACTTAAGACAGGTAAAAGATCATTTTGTGATAGTGCTATGTGGATTGAAGGCGGTATGCTTCGTGAATATGGTGATATTGATGAAGTATGTGATCATTATGCTGACTATGTAGAGTACTACAATCATTTATCCGCAAAAGAGAAAAAGGAAAGTACGTGATGAGAAATTCGCAAAAGCGTGTGATTCCAAATTCTCATCGTACACTAGGTGATAAGCTCTTTGTCGCTATTAAGACAAGATAAACAAAGGGCAGGGGGGACCTGCCCTTTTAAATAGAGAAAAGGAAGTAAAGTTATGAAATTATCAATTATCATACCATTTAATCGTTATATACATTATTTATATGACTGCTTAGAAAGTATCAAGGATCAGAATTTGACTGATTATGAAGTGCTTCTAGTAGTAGATGCTATTGAAGATGTAAAGGATAAGATCCACAAATATGATTTACCTATTACTCTTATTGAATCTGGTGAAACAACAGTAGGTAAAAAGAGAAATATGGGTCTTAATCTTGCTAAGGGAGATTATGTTTATTTCTTAGATAGTGATGACTATGTATTGCCTAACTGTCTAAATGCTTTAATAGAAAGAAGCACAAAAATCTAATAATCAAGTTGTTGCTGGTAAAAGAATGGTTTCATGGTTTAAAAAACAGGTTTTTTTGAAACAATGAGCGATGAAACAAATATTGAAAGAAACTTAAAAGACAAGGATCACATCGTCTTGAAAAAGTGGAAAGAAAACAAGAAGAACATGCTTATGACAATGAACCAGAACAGTTCAAGATTGATCTTCTTATTCGTACAAGACATGCATTAAGAAATGTATCATGCTTAAACCTTCTTATTAAACGTTCACTTATTGAAGACAATCATATTTCTTTTAAAGAAGAATTCTTCTGGTATACAGATGCACCATTTGTAGTTGAACTATTGAAATATACAAATGATGTTTCTTTTGTAGAAGATGCTATTCTAGTCAAACGTAAACATAATGACCCAATCAATCGTCCTGCTTTATCCCAGATTAAGGATCCTGATGGTCGCTTTGATGAATTTATTGAAGCGCATAACTATTGCTTAGAGATTTCTAAGGATTATCCATCTATTCATTATTATATTAATGCGAAGATGGCTAACTACTTTACTAGTTTCTTTGCTAAGAAAGTCAGAAGAAGTGAAGATGATAAGTGGAGAACAACACGTTTTGATACAATGGCCAAAGTTCTAACTCTTATTGAACCAGAACTATTAAAGAAATCACTTTATCGTCGTAGTCTTTCTAAAGCATGTATGAATCACGACTTAAAGAAAGCACAAAAAATCATTGCAACTCACTTAGCTGGTGTTAAAAAGCCAAGAAGATCTTTTTTAAGAATAAGAATGAAATGAATAAGTACTTATATAGACATAAATATAAGAATGAACCTATTCAGAAAAATCTTATTATGTTTGAAACATTCCGTGGCGCAAGTTATGCAGATTCACCAAAATATATTTATGAATATTTGGCTAAGAACTTCCCTGGACAATATGAATTTGTCTGGGTACTTAATGACACGAAGACAAAACTCCCATATGGTGGAACAGTTGTTAAACGTATGACACGTAAATATGCTTATTATCTTCTTTGTATGTAAATACTTCGTATTTAATACAAGACAGCCATTATGGTATCGTAAAAAGAGAAGGACAGGTCTTCCTAGAAACATGGCATGGCACACCACTTAAACGTCTAGCCTTTGACCAGGAAGAAGTGACTGCGGCTTCTCCTACATATAAAGCACAGTTCTATCGTCAGAAACAGGAATGGGACTATCTCATTGCACCTAATGCATTTTCTAGTGAAATATTCAAGAGTTGCTTTTATGTATAAGGATGAAGGAGATACGATGTTAGATACAGGTTATCCTAGAAATGACTTACTCTCTGATCCTCATAAAGAAGAAATTGCGAAAGAATTAAAGAAAAAAGGTTGGTATTCCACTAGATAAGAAAGTCATTCTCTATGCCCCTACATGGAGAGATGATGAATATTATGGTAATGGTGCTTATAAGTTCCAGTTAAAATTAAATCTTGAGCAAATGAGAAAAGAACTAGGTGATGAATATGTCATTATCCTAAGAACACATTATTATATTGCGGATGTACTTGATTTAACTGGTTTAGATGGTTTTGCGTTTAATTTAAGTAAAATATGATGATATTACTGAAATCTATTTGATGAGTGATATTCTTATTACTGACTATTCAAGTGTTTTCTTTGACTTTGCGAACCTCAAACGTCCAATGTTATTCTATACATATGACTTAGATAAATATCGTGATGTATTAAGAGGCTTCTATATTAATATGGAAGAAGAACTTCCAGGCCCACTTGTATTCACTACAGATGAAGTTATTGATACAATTAAGCATATGGATGAAATCACTGAAAAAATATGCAGAGCGCTATGTAACATTCTATGACAAGTTCTGTGGTTGGGAAGATGGTCATTCTTCACAGAGAGTTGTTGAAACAGTATTTGAAAAGAATTAGCTTTCCTTTACAGGAAGCTTTTTCTTTTTATTGGTTTGATTGACTAGAACAGTCATTCTCACTATAATAGACCCTAATAAAGGAGAACTTCATCATGAAACTAATTAAGAAAATATTAGGTAAACTGATTCGTTTATTATATCGTCTCGTTTATCGCTTTATACCATGTGATGATCATACAATATTATTCATTTCATTCCATGGACGTGGCTATACAGACAACCCTAAAGCACTCCATCAATATATAACAGAACATCAAGAATATGCCTCTTATCGTCGTATCTATGCAATCAAGCATCATAAAGAAAAAAAATCTCACTATTCCTAATGCTAAGATCATAGAATACTTCAGTATTCCTTATTTCTTCTATCTCGCAAGAAGCAAGTATTGGATTTCTAACTGTAAGCTTCCTAAATATGTATTAAAGAAGGATAACCAAATTTATTTACAAACTTGGCATGGTACACCTTTAAAGAAGCTTGCTCATGATATTGAAGTGCCAGAAGGAACTACATTCTATCGCTCTGGTATGTCTGTAGAAGAAATGCGTGCCACTTATGATAATGATGTCTCAAAATACAACTATATGATTTCTCCGAGTGCCTTCACTACAGAAGTCTTCCAAACATCTTTTAGAATTAATAAGGAAAGATTGATTGAAACAGGCTACCCAAGAAATGATATATTATCTAACTATACAAAAGAAGATGTAAAACTATTAAAAATAGAATGCATCTTCCTCACGATAAAAAAGATTTACTCTATGCACCTACATGGCGAGATAACTCATTTAATATGAAGGGCTATACATTTAAACTAGAAGTTAACTTCAAGAAATGGCAGGAAGTATTAGGGGATGAATATATTGTTGTATTTAAACCTCATTATTTGATTGAATGAATGATTTTCGTTTTTATGTAGATCTTATTGATGAGTGACTGACTATTCAAGTGTCTTTGAACTTTGATTGTCTTATGACTGATATTCAAAAAGTCTTCTTTGAATCTATCTATTTCTATATGTATGATTTAGAAAACTATCGTGATGAATTAAGAGGTTTCTATTTAGATATTTATAAGGATCTTCCAGGAGATGTGGTAGAAAATGAAGATACACTACTTGAGAAGATTCATATACATGATTTTGATTATGACCGTTTAAAAGGCTTCAATGAACGTTTTTAATAATCATGAAGACGGACATGCCAGCAAACGTGTCATTGATATACTACTAGGTGAACAGCATGGGGCTTAAGAAAATCGTATTAAACATCATTCTTTCATTCGTGAACATCTTTGTATCACTTATTCCTATTAAAAAGAATCAAATTGCATTTGTTTCATTAGAAGACAATGTTTTAAAGAGATGACTTCTTAAATATCTATAATCATCTTGATACATCTCATTTATTCTATTAAGAAAGTACTCATTCATTATGATAAAAAATCAGTATGGAATGATTTCTTATATCTCCTTAACTGCATT
>VOFC01005074.1_pt1 | contig 34627 bp, 51 predicted proteins | sample 5384161 | NCBI WGS metagenome assembly VOFC01 (sample SAMN12384722, study PRJNA508395) | human gut metagenome | isolation source: healthy gut B | host: Homo sapiens | reverse complement strand
TCGCCTGCGCAGTGTACAGACCGTGCGGACGATGCCGTATCCGGGCTTCCCGACCGATTCCCAGGCGGCTGTCATGGCTATGCTCAGCGTGGCGCACGGCACGAGCGTTATGATTGAAAATATTTTTGAAAACAGATATCGCCATGTGCGCGAGCTCTCTGCCGACTCGGCGCGCGATATAATGACCGAGGCAAAGTCGCGGTGATAAAGGGCGTCGAGACGCTCACGGGCGCGTGCGTGTGCGCCGCCGACTTGAGAGCGGGCACGGCGCTTGCCGTCGCAGGACTTGCGGCGCAGGGCAGCACGACGATAGAAAATGTCTGTCTCATTGACAGGGGCTGGCAGGATATGGAAGAAAAGCTTCGTTCACTCGGGGCGGATATCCGACGAGAAAGCTGAAAAGGGGTGTCCCGCATGGAAAACAAAAAGCACAGCCGCAGAAAAATAAGACTCCGAAAAAGAAAAGACTGGCAAAGGCGAGACGCCGCCGTCGCGTTAGAATAGCGATAGTGACTCTGCCTATTGTTATTGTCGTTCTTGCGGCAGTCGCGCTCATCGGCAGTGCGGTGCTGTTCCGCGTGGAGGGCTTTTCTCTCAGCGGAGAAGGCAGATATATGACGGGGACGAGATAGTCAGTGCGTCCGAATAGATATCGGCGACTGCCTGATGTGGATTAATCTCAACAAAGCCGAGGACAGGATAACGAAGAAGCTGCCGTATATTGAAACGGTTACAATAAAGCGCAAGCTGCCGCACGGTCTCTATAGAATATAAGCAGGCGAAGGTGCTCTACGGCGTCTGCGTCGACGGCACATGGGCGCTGACCGATACAAAATATAAAGTTATCGAGCTGCTCGATTCCGAACCCGAGAATGTGTCGCAGAAAATAAAACTGCCGAAAGCCAAGACTTTTGAGCCCGGAAGCGTTATTGCGTTTGAAGTCAAGGACGGCGAAGAGTCTCCGCTCGACACATACAAAAATCTTTTGACCGAGGCGGAAAAGACCTCGCTCAAGGGCAAGATAATCGGCGCGGATGTAGCAATCCCGCCGCGCTGACGCTTACATATGACGGCAGAATAACAATAAAGCTCGGCACTTTTGCCGATATTCCGGCGAAGCTCAAGCTCGCCGCCGGCGCGGTCGAAAAAGAGGACAGGATCGACTCGACCGAATACGGCACGCCTCGACGCAACAATAACGGACAAGGCATATTTCAGACCCGAGGCGAAGAAGAAGCGAAACGCCGTCTGCCGAACAGACGACGGCGGAGATATCGCCGGAGCAGGCGGTAGAGTAAGACAGGAAATTTGTTTTGATTTTTTGCTTGTCTTTTATTGAATATATGCTAAAATTAATCTATCTGAAAACTAACCGTTTTTATATATCAGTTTGGGGGTTACGAAATGGCGTTTGAACTCGACAATGACTGCGAGATAACCACGCAGATAAAAAGTTATAGGCGTCGGCGGCGGCGGCGGAAATGCCGTCAACCGCATGGTCGAAAGCGGTGTGCTCGGCGCAGAATTTATTGCTGTCAATACGGACAAGCAGATACTTTACTCATTCCAGCGCAACGCACAAGATCCAGATCGGCGAGAAGCTGACAAAGGGTCAGGGCGCAGGCGGCAGACCCGAAATAGGCGAAAAATCGGCGGAGGAGAGCCGCGATGTTATCTCCGACGCGCTCAAGGGCACTGATATGGTATTCATCACTGCCGGCATGGGCGGCGGAACGGGCACAGGCGCCGCTCCCGTCATTGCAAGAATCGCCAAGGATATGGGCATACTCACCGTCGGCGTTGTCACCCGCCCGTTCAAGTTTGAGGGGCAAGAAGAAGCAGCTCCAGGCTCAGAAGGGCATAGAGAACCTTGCCGAGAATGTGGACAGCCTTATTGTCATACCCAACGAGCAGCCTCAAGGCGATGAACAACGGTCAGAAGATGACTTTTGTCGAGGCATTCAAGATGGCGGATGAGGTTCTGCTCCACGGTGTCAAGAACATCTCTGAGCTTATAAAAGTTCCCGGCTTCGTCAACCTCGATTTCGCGGATGTCACTTCGATAATGAAGGACGCCGGCTATGCTCACATGGGCTTCGCCAAGGCCTCCGGCAAGGACAAGGCTACCGAGGCGGCAAAGGGCTCGATTTCCAGCCCGCTGCTTGAGACTTCGATCTCGGGCGCAAAGGGCGTTATTATCAGCTTCACCGCTGCTCCCCGATGTTGACCTTGATGATATCGAGGGCGCAGCTGCGCTCATTACCGAGCAGGCGCATCCCGATGCGGATATCACATGGGGCATTGCGTTCGACGACAGCATGGATGACGAGATGATGATAACCGTTATCGCAACCGGCTTTGAAGATAAGCCGAAGTCAGCGATGTATCCCGAAGAGCAGCCTAGGGCAGAGGCTCCCGCAGCTCCGGCAGCGCAGACCGAGTATGTTCAGACGAGCATCGCTCAGCCCGCAAAACCCGTAGCTCCCGAAGAGCCGAAGAAGGAAGAAGCTCCTTATATCGCCAAGAGACCTGCCGAGATAAATCCCGATGATGAGTTCAGCATCATTCTTGACAGCTTCAACAGATAAAAAAAAACTGCACCGCTGAGTTTTTCGGCGGTGCTTTTTAATATTGACTGCTATATGCTTTTAGTGTTATACTAACTGCGTTCCGTGCAATCGGCACGGAAGGGTATATAGGAGATAAGGTTTGGGGAACCGCCGGAGAGCTTCTTGCTTTCCGGCGGTTTCCCATATTTTTTATTCAGCGGCAGATTCAACAACCTTTTTCGCTATCGCTTCAAGCTGTTCAAAGCTTTCGAGCGTGCCGAGCTCGCGGCGAAAAGCCGCCGCCCCATGTATGTCGCGGATATACCACGACGAGTGCTCGCATCCCGATATAGTCGTTCTGTTCGCTATCAGCGCTGATATGGAAGCAGTCCATGTCATCTACGGGCGGGTCAGGAGAACATTTCCGCTTTTTAAATATTCGCTTATCTGAGAATACCACGGCCTGCCGAGCGCTCCACGGCCGACCATTATTCCATCGCAGCCGGTTTTTGCGAACATATCCGCAGCGCTCTTGCCGTCGACTATGTCGCCGTTTCCGATGACGGGTATGCTTTTTACGCGTCTTTTCACTTCGGCTATCATCGAGATCGACGGGCGGCGCAGTATACATCTGCTTGCGAGTCCTGCCACCGTGTACGGTTATAGCCGCCACCCGCCTGCCTGCTCACAGAGTACGGCAAGCTCCGGCGCATTGATATTTTCCGTGTCCCAGCCGGCGCGCATCTTGACCGTTATCGGAACGGGGGAGACCTTCACACACTGCGCGACTATCTCTGCGGCGAGCTCCGGACGCTTCATCAGCGCGCTGCCGCCGCCGTTTCCCGCAACCTTCGGCGCGGGACAGATATTTATATCGATGAAATCGGGCGAATATTTTCATGCAGGTCTCAATTGTTTCGCCATTATCTCGGGCACGTCGCCGAATATTTGGACACCTGCCGGGCGTTCGGCATCGCTCAGACTCAGCAGCTCGGAGGATTTGCGGTCGTTCATGCTTATGCCCTTTGAGCTCGCCATCTCGCCGATGCAGCCTATTGCGCCGAACTCCATGCACAGCTCGCGCATGGATCTGTCGCCACGCCCGCCATCGGGGCGAGCAGAGCGCCACTCTTCAGTTTTCAGCCGATAAATACAACTTGCCACCTCCGAAAGATACTCAGTAGATTTTTAGCATAAAACCGCGCGGTTGCAATGATTATAAAAAATAAAGCCGCACAGCGGATACTGTACGGCTTTTTGAAAATCCGATATTGTTTTTATTTTTTGTCTGCGGAGACAGTTTCCTTTTCTTCCGTCTCTGCGCCGGGCTCGTTGAACTGCTTGAGGGATTCCATGGCGGCGGTAGCTTCTCTTGCAAGCTCCGCGGCCTCCATGGCCTTCTTCGCAGCCGCATCGACTGCCTGAGCGGCAAGCTGAGTCTTGTGACCCGCATCGGAAGCACCTGCGGCTTCTGCAGCCTTCGCCTCTGCGGAGAAAGCTTCTCTGCCTGCTTCCGAGCTTGTCGGCCTCTTCCCTTTGCCTTCATGGCGAGCTCGACCTTGTTGTTTGCATCGATCTCTGCCATCATCTTTCTGATAGCGTGGGTGCTCATGCCCTGCTTGACATATTCGAAGTATTCCTCAGACGGGATACCGCCGATGAATGTCTTCGGTGTACTTGACCTTCACGCCGACCTTCGCGATAACGATGTTGATGACAAGCAGCGCGACGAGCGTTCCGAGGAACACATATGCGCCGAAGCCGACCGAACCGCTGAAAATATCGGGGAAGAACTTCAAGCGAGATCTTTAGAGAAGTTAAAGCAGACTATCGAAACCGTCGCGAGCACAAGCATGATGCTGTTGAGGGTGATGTTGCGGGGATTGCCGTGCTTCGAGCATCCCATCGTGAGCATAATGAGGGCTGACGAGGATGAGCACTGCCGAAAGCAGGATCGTCACAAGCGATATGAAGTAGAGCAGGAAAGTGCTGCCGAAGAAGCTCGAGCCGATATACTTGAACAGCGCGTCAAAATCGAGCGCTGACACCGCATTGTATATCGTGATGGCATTGACCGACACTTTCTTCTCGAAGAACGGTCCCCAGAAGGACACATTCGCCAGCGGAAGCATGAGCGCTCCGAGGGGAAGAAGGCTGAGCACGATTCTGATTATTGTCAGGAGATCCAATGAACGAAGCCTTGAGCCTGTCAAGCTTCTTCTGGAATACGGCGTGTTCGCTCTCGGCCTTGTCGGCATCCTCGAGCAGACGCTCCTCCATTCCGTAGTAGATAAGATTGATGCCGCAATGAGGGCAGGTGGGGCGCCAGTCAGTCAGCTTGAGACGTGCGCCGCACTTTGGGGCAGTTAGCCATATCGTTTCCTCCAAACAGATTTTGTTGCCGCGAAAACCCCTCCGCGGCTTTGTTTGTGTACATTTCAATTGATTTTAACATAAAAAGAATGAGAAATCAAGAAGAATTATACAAAACTATAAAAATGAACGGAAAAATTGAGCACAATGTGTGCGTCAGATAAAGCGCCGTCTATGCCTATCGTCTGCCCGGTTATGAAAGCCGAACCGTCTCCCGCGAGGAAGAGCATGAGGTGCGCCACCTCTTCGGGCGTGCCGAAGCGTCCCATGGGAGATTCTTCTTTTAAAGTTCGAGCGTCTCTTCGCCGAGGGGAGGCGTTCATCTTCGTGTCGATAACGCCGGGGGCTATGCAGTTGACCTGAATGTTTGATGGTGCAAGCTCGCGCGCGAGCGCCTTTGTCAGCCCGATCAGAGCCGACTTTGCGGCGGAATAATGCACCTCGCACGACGCGCCGCACACGCCCCACATGGAGGAAAACATTGATTATCTTTCCGCTTTTTCGTGAACCATGTCGGGCAGAGCCGCCTGAATGCAGTTGAACGCGCCCTTAACCGTGACGCCCATCATGCGGTCGAAATCCTGCTCGGTGATGTCGCAGAACATCTTCTGCTGAGCGATTCCGGCGTTGTTTATAAGAACGCCTATTCTGCCGAGCTCCCTGCGGGCGAAGTCCGTCATCTCGTCCACTTCGCTTCTCGCGCTCACATCGGCTCTGAAGCAGACCGCCCTGCCGTTTTTCTTCGTTTATCTCGCGGCAGAGGGCGAGCGCCGCATCTTCGGAAGTACGGTAGTTTATCAGCACGCCGAATCCGTCTTTTGCAAAGGCAAGAGCCGCCGCACGGCCTATGCCGCCGGCAGCTCCGGTTATTATCACATTTTTGTTATTTACGCTCATTTGAAAAACCTGTGAACTGTCCGTTCGAGCCGTAGAGAGTGGATATATCCAGTGTAGCCCGAGGGGATTTTGAACAGGCTCTCGTCGACCTTTGAGGAGAATTTGATATCGTTGCAGACGAGGCACGCCCTGGCTGCTGAGAATCTCCATCTTGACGAGGTCGTCGCCGGAGAAATAGCATTTTATCGTGCTGTCGTTGCTCTTGTACTCTTCGCAAATGTATTTTTGCCGTCAGCCTTGACTTCCGAGGTCGCTGACATATTCCATGCCCTCGAAGTCTATCGCGGAAAGCGAGTTCATAGCCTCGTTGACATCGCCTGCCTCGCCCGCGTCAACGGCGAGATACATCCTGCCCTCGGGGAATACCATATAGAACTTGTCGCCGTCCGAAATGAACGACATTGTCATTGATACGCCGTTGCCGACAGGAGCTTTCATGCTCATATAAGCTTTTTTGCCTGATTTGACCATCGTCAGGGGCACATTGACGGAGGCGCCCTGCATATTGGAGGAGCAGGTCGCGGTCATGGTGTAGGAATCGCGCTTTGAGTTCTTCTGGAAATAGGTGTAGAAGCGGGTCTTTTTGATGTCCTTCTTCGCGCCGTTGTCCTTTTATCTCATGACCCTTCGGCATCGTCTCGGGCTCGGGCGCCTCGGTGGTGCTCGCGGGGTTCTAAGAATCCGTAGTGTCAACTCCGTTGAGGGCGTTGATTATGTCCTCAAGGCTCGAGGTGGTGCCCTCCGTGGTGTCGGGTGCGGTGGTGTCCGATCCGCCGTCCTTGTTCTTGCAGGCGGCAAAGCTCAGCATGAGCACAAGGCACATGAAAATACACAGAATAGCTTTTTTCATTTTATCATCATTCCTTTAAGAATATTTGCTTTAACATCCTTTGCGCTTTTTGCGCTGTGATAATAGAATACATTATATCGCGAACAAAATCAAAAGGTATCGCCCAAATATGAACGAACTAAGTACGGGCGCGCGGTTGACTTTTTGACTGCGAAAAAAGTAAAATGACAGCAGGAATAACTTTTCGTCAGTCGTTATGATTATCGGAGGTGGACTCATGAATATAGATATATCTCTCATATTCGGCGATGCGGCGCGGTGGATAATGCCCGTGCTCGCGCTGCTTGTTGCGGCGTTCTGCGTGCCCTCTCTGCTCAAGGGCAATAAGAAGATCGGCGTTACCGGATATCTTGTCAACGAGGCGAACGGCGACCGCCTGCCGCTGTCCGGCTACGAAGTGTCGGTCGGGCGCAGCAAGGCGTGCGATATCGTCCTCGGATATAATACCGTCTCGCGCTTTCACGCCGTGCTTTCAAAGCATAAGAACGGCTGGCGCGTGACAGACACGCGCTCGAAGACGGGAACATATATCAACGCCGAGAAGATAGACAAGCCCCGCGCTCTTGCTGACGGGGACACGATAGTTTTCGGCAATGCGGTGTTCGTGTTCGTCGAGAAATGCGGCTATCGAGCGAGCAGGCTCCCGAAGAGCATATTGAACAGGCGGATGGCGAAGAGACCGCCCCTGCGGACGAGTACGCAGATTATATAATCGACGAAAAGACCGGAAACGCATATAGAATCGACGGTCTTATAACCTGCATGATAGGCAGCGGAACGATGTGCAGATAAAGTTAAAGCGGCAGAATGTCTCGGCTCATCACGCCATGCTCGTGTTCGATGACGGAACGGGCAAATGGAGCGTTACGGATATGGATTCGACCTACGGCACTCTGCTCAACGGCAGACCCGTCAGACGTAAGACTCAGCTAGATGACGGCGACACGATCAATATCTGCGGCAGCACGCTCACTTTCAGAACGACGGGAGGGGAGAGCGCATGAAAAAGACAATGAAGAGAACAAAATGGTGGCTCCCCCGCGCTGATTTTGCTCACGGCGTTCCAGCTCATATCAATGGCACAGGTCGTGTTCAACGACGACGGCTCGCTGAGCACGGGAGTGTCTCATATTCTTCGGCGCATATCTCGCCGTCGAGTGGGTTTATTTCATCGCGATGTCGATAGCGAGAAAGCGCGCAGACCCCGGCGCTCGAAATGGTAGCGTTCTTCCTGACGGGCATAGGACTTGTCACCGTTGCGGGCGCGAATAAAGATTTAGTCAAAACGCAGTTCGTCGCGGATATGCTCGGCATATTCTGCTTTGTCCTCTGCTTTGGCTCATCTCGAATGTCGACGACGCGCCATGTTTGCCAAAGGCGCCCATGGCTGGCGGCAATAGGTCTGCTGGTTTGACTCTTATCCTCGCGCGCAATATAAAGGGTGCGTTCAACTGGCTGAGTATCGGCGGAATGTCTATCCAGCCTTCAGAGTTCGTCAAGGTCGCGTTCGTCTTTTGTCGGCGCGGCGACTCTCGATAAATTACAGACAACTCGTTCGCTCACAAAATATATTATCTTCTGCGTCGTCTGTGTGGCGCTGCTGTTTTGATGCGCGATCTCGGCGCGGCGCTGATATTCTTCTTTACATTTATAGTCCTCGCGTTCATGCGCTCCGGCGATTTTCGCACGATAGTGCTCCTGTGCGTCGGCGCGGCGATGGCGGCGGGACTCGTTGTGCTGATACGCTCCGACTTTGTTATGGCTCGCTTTGCGACTTACCGCCATGTCTGGGACGATATGTACGGCAAGGGCTATCAGCAGACGCGCGTGCTCATCTACAGCGTCAGCGGCGGACTGCTCGGCGTCGGCATCGGCGACGGAAAGCTCAAAGAAGTCCCCGCGGCGACGGAGGATTTGGTATTCGGCATGATATGCGAGGAGTGGGGCATTATCATGGGCATCCTCGTCATTCTCTGCATCATGTTTATCGCGTTTCACAGCATCCGCTGTGCGAGCGGTTCGCGCTCGGCTTTTTCTATGCTATATCCGGCATAGCGGCGGGCCGCCTCCTGCTCTTCCAGACAGGGACTCAATGTTTTCGGCGTCACCGATCTTCTGCCCCTTACGGGTGTCACCCTCCCGTTCATCAGCCGAGGCGGTTCGAGCGCGATATGCTGCTAGGCGCTGATAGCGTTCATCAAGGCGGCGGACAACCGCACCTGGATAGGTTCGAAATATTATCTCGATTCTGACTCGTAACCCGCGGAAAGGACTGATTGAATGAAAGGCATAGCAAAAAAGCGCTCAAAGCTCATGTTTGCGCTCGTGGCAATTTTTCTTGCGGGCGTCATAGTCCTCGCCGCAACATTCGGCATCAACGCCGAAACATGGGTGTTCAAGCGCGCCAACAAGCATATATATTCGTCGGGTCAGATAGTCGCGGCGGGCACGATATTTACGACCGCAACGGCAAGGTGCTGGCTCAGACGGTGAACGGCGAGAAAAATATAACTCGAACAGCACCGTGCGCCGCGCGACCTCCACGCCGTCGGCGACCTCGAGGGATTTATCTCAACCGGAGCGCACAGCGCGTTCCGCGGCGAGCTCACGGGCTACAGCTTCTTAAACGGCGTATATGATTTGAAGAGAAACGGAGCGGGCAACGATATAACCCTCACTATAGACGCCGACCTCTGCGCCACGGCGTATAACGCATTAAACGGCAGAAAGGGGTGCAGTCGGTGTATATAACTACAAGACTGGCGAGATTCTCTGCATGGTCTCGACCCCGACTTATGACCCGTATAATAAGCCTACCAATATCGACAGCGATACAACAGGAAAATACGAGGCAATATATCTCAACCGCTTCCTGTCAGGCGTGTTCACTCCCGGCTCGACTTTTAAAATCGTCACGGCGATTAGCGCGCTCGAAATATACCCGATATAAATTCGCGCACATTTACCTGCACCGGTCAATATAAGACCTCTACCGGTATAGTCAAGTGCAACTCCGTCCACGGAAAGCTCAATTTCCAGCAGGCACTCAGCAAAATCCTGCAACAGCACCTTCGCCTGCATCGCGGAGGAGCTCGGCAACGACGCGCTGACTAAGACCGCCGAGCAGGTCGGTTTCAACAAGCGCATTACAATAGACGGAATAAGCGTCACAAAGAGCTATTTCACTCTGAAAGATGCGGTCAGTGTTGACCGCGGCTGGGCGGGCATCGGTCAGTATCAGACACTCGCGAATCCTTGCGCAGATGCTCACCATGATGGGTGCGATAGCGAACGGCGGCAGTGCGCCTGCGCCGAAGCTGCTGCTCAAGAGCGACAGCACGTTGAGCTCGCTGACTTCGCCGACGCTCAAATATCTCGACGAAAATATAGCGAACACCATCAAAGATATGCTACGAAAGAATGTCACGACCCACTACGGCGAGGGCAAGTTCCCCGGGCTTCAGCTCGGCGGAAAGACGGGCACAGCGCAGGTCACGGACGGCGAGCCCCACTCGTGGTTTGTCGCGTTCTCCGAGCGCGAGGATCTCCCGCTGGCGGTCGTCGTTGTTGTCGAACACGGCGGCGAGGGTATCAGCGCGGCGGCGCCCATAGCCAACAAAGTTATGCAGGCCGCGGCGAAAAAGGCGTGAATTAAAAAATAAAACTTCGGCGTCCACGCAGAGCTACGCGGGCGCCGATTTTTATTTTATCTCCACTCCGGTGTAATAGTGCTTGATTATCTCCTGCCAGTCGGAGCCCTGCCGCGCCATGTAGTCCGCGCCGTATTGGCTCATGCCGACTCCGTGACCGTATCCGTGGACGGTAATTTTGAACTCGTCGCCCGTGCATTTTATCTCGAAGCAGGCGCTGCGGAGCCCCAGCTTTTCGCGTACCTGCGCTCCCGCGAATTCTTTTTCCCCGATCACGGCGCAGGAAATATATCCGCTGTCCGTCTTTCTGACTTCGCCTATCCATTTTCTGCGTCTCCGCCGAGCTCTGCGCCCGAGCCGGCGAAAGCCTTTTTAATTCATCCGCCGTCAGCGTCAGCGTCGATGAGTAGTCGGGCGAGAAGCTTGTCGCCCGCGCTCGTGACGCTCTTTAAGTAGGGACATCCTTGCCCCAGACCTCCTCCGCGCTGAAGGTCTGCCCGCAGCTTATCGCGTGAAACGCCGCGGTTATAATCTCTCCGTCATAGGTTATCGTCTTACCGAAAACGTCTTTGACAGCCTCTTCGATCTTCTTTTCGTATGTCTCGTATTTGTCGCCCCATTTTCCTTGCGCGCCGCCGCGTCTAAATATCCCTGATGCACCGCGCTGTCGTCGGTTATGTCCGCGCCGCCGAGCGTGGGGTCGGGACTGGAACGCTTTTTGACCGCATATGTATAGCATACGGCGGCCTGGGCGCGCAGAGCCTGTGAATGATATGCCGGCGGCATCTCCGCCGCCATCGCGCCGACCACATATTCGAACATGTCGATTTCGTTTATCTTCTTCGTTGAAGAGGAGAGCACGAGTATCGAATCTCCGTCATCTTGAATATTCGTTTTTGTGACTTCATTGCCGTTCTTATCCGGCGCTTTTGCGCCGCCTGTTGCGGCGAGCGGGCAGATAAGCAGAATGGCTATCAGAATGATGAATAAAAATCCTCTGTTTTCATATTTTTTACCTCCCGAACCTCGGCAAAACTTGACTTTTGACTGCCGTTTTGGTGTAAAAATTGTACTCTGATACATTATTATATAAATTTATATACGGAGCGAGAAAGGAGTCGAACGCATGGCGAATTATATATCCTCTATCCCGCAGGATGCCCCTTAACAGTTTATGCGGAGAAATAGACAAGTATAACAAGATAAATCCTGCGTATTTTGATCGTTTCAGGTCAAGCGCGGCCTGAAATTCGGACGGCACCGGTGTTATGGCGGGGCTGACAAAGATATGCAGCGTTCAGGGATATTATGTCGAGGACGGCGAGCGTGTCCCGATAGACGGCAGACTTATATACCGCGGAATCGATGTTCGCGAGATAGTCAGCGGATGCGAGCAGGAGGGACGCTTCGGCTTTGAAGAGGTCGCGTGGCTGCTCCTTTTCGGTACTCTGCCCGAGAAGACGCCTTGAGATATTCAAAGTGTTCTCGCCGAGAGCCGCGAGCTTCCCAACGAGTTCATCGAGGATATGATAATGAAAGCCCCTCGCACAACATCATGAACAAGCTTTCGCGAAGCGTCCTCGCGCTCTATTCATATGACGAAAATCCGGACGATATCTCGATAGAAAACGTCCTTCGCCAGTCGATACAGCTGCTCGCGCAGATACCCATGATAATGAGCTACGCCTATCAGGTCAAGCGTCGCAACTTCTATCACGAGAGCATGTATCTCCACCCGGTCGACAAGACCCTCAGCACCGCCGAGTCAGTTCTCTATTCGATAAGAGCGGATAAAAATTCACCCCGGATGAGGCACATATGCTCGATATCTGCCTCATGCCCACGCCGAGCACGGCGGCGGAAACAACTCGACTTTCGCCACCCGCGTGCTGACTTCGAGCGGCACCGACATATTCGGCTATCGCCGCGGGCATCGGCTCGCTCAAAGGCCGACCCAAGCACGGCGGCGAACATAAAGGTCGCCGAGATGGTCGAATATATCAAGCAGGGTGTTGAGAATATTACCGACGCGGATCAGGTCGCCGAGTTCTTAAAGAAGATTCTCAAAAAGAGGCGGGCGACGGCTCGGGACTCATCTACGGCATGGGTCACGCGGTTCACACTCTCTCCGATCCCCGCGCCGTTATTTTGAAATCGCACGCGCGCAAGTTCTCCGAGAACACCGAGTTCGAGGATGAGTTCAAGCTCCTTGAGCTTATCGAGACCCTCACTCCGCAGATTCTTGCCGAGCTGCGCGGGAGAGACAAAAAGTCATGTGCGCAAATGTCGATCTCTATTCCGGCCTTGTATAAGCTGCTCGGCATCCCCGAGGATTCAGCCCACTCCTGCTCCACCGTCGCCCGCGTTGCAGGCTGGTCGGCGCACAGAATGGAAGAACTGATGACCGGCGGCAGAATAATCCGCCCGGCATATAAGAGCGTGCTGTGCCCAGCGCAACTATGTAAAACTTGATGACAGACTCGATAATTATCCTGGCGAGCTCAGATATATCCCCAGCGACGAGCACGCCTAACAGACAAAAATAATTTTTAGGACTTGATACAATGCCGAAAGATAAAAAAAGTTTCAATGCTTAAAATTATGATGATAGCACTTGCTGCAGTTCTTTTGGTGCTGATTCCGGTGCGCTGCTATCAGTATGCATCAGGAGTGATTGAACCCACGACAGGGGTTCTACAGCGGCAGTGACTGGAGCATCTGGCTGTCGTATATCCTGCTTGCTGTGTCTGCCGTTGCGTTTCTTGCAATTGCGATAGCGAGCAGAAAGAAGATATCTTATTCGACCGAAAAATTCGGTTCGACAGGGCTCGCGATAGCCGCGTTCATGTTCGCTCTGACGCTGATGATCGACGCTGTTTCGCAGTATAAGACAGTGTTCGCTACCGCTACCGACACCGCGCTCATGTACGGCACCGAGTCGGTTCAGTATCTCAAAACTGGGCTTATCTCAAGGGGACTTGAGGGCTTCTGCGCCGTTGTTGCGGCGGTGTTCTTCGTCCTCTTCGGCTACGGTCACTTAAAGGGCAAGTCAAACGCCTCGGAGTCAAAGCTCATGGCGCTGTTCCCGGTGCTCTGGTGCATCTTCAGACTCATGCACAGATTTATGCGCACGATAAATTTCCTCAACGTTTCCGATCTTCTATGAGCTGTTTATGTGCGTGTTCCCTTATGGCATTCTTTAATGGCGTTTTCTCAGCTCAACTCAAAGGTCGGCGGCGATGGCTTCGACTGGAAGCTCGTCGGCTACGGACTGCCCGCAATGATGTTCTCTCTGATTTGCTTCCTGCCGAGATTCATAATGACCCTTGTCGGCAGGGGACTATCTGCTCTGCAATCAGTCGCCCATAGAGTGGTGCGACCTCGGCGCGGCAGTGTTCATCTGTGCGCTGCTCCTGACCAGAGTCGGATTCGGCGAGAAAAACACCGAGACTGCCGAAACGGCTGAGAAAAACAGAGAGCTGATGTTTTTAGATAATTTTCTCATCGCCGCCGAGCAGGTGGCGATACTGTATATTCTCGTCGCGGTCGGATTTATCGCCGACAGGACAAAGCTCTTTCACGGAGAAGGCTGCGCGCCTGTGCACGGATCTGATGTTTTATATCATCACTCCCGCAAAGATAGTGCAGTCGTTCATCTCCATGGAGTTCAGCCGCGAATCGGCGACGCGCCTTGCGATAGCCGCTGCCTGCGGCGCCGCGATACATATTATCGGCGTGGCGGTCAGCTCCGTTGTGTTCAACAAATCGCCGATAGGCAAAGCTGCAATATTCAAATATTCGAGCGTCTACGGCAACTGCGGGTATATGGCTCTGCCGCTCGCCTATGCCGTGCTCGGCGACGAGGGCGTGTTCTACGGCTCGGTTGTCATAATGATGTTCCATTTATTTTCGTTCACCCACGGCATCTGGCTGATGTCGCGCCCGAGACGGGCGAAAAGACGAAGTTCAACTTCAAGAACATCCTGATAAATCCGGGCACTATATCGCTCCGGCGCCGGTGGCGGATGAAGCGAGGCGATGTTGGCGAAAAACAAGGAGCATAGCGCCCGCTCCAAGGGCGATAGGCGACTATGTTTTGAGAGGGCTGAACGGCTTGCGAAGCAAGACGCACGAGCCCGTATTGCTTGAGCGAAGCGAGTTTACGGGCGAATGTGCCGAGCTGCTGACTGAGAGCCGCGAGCTTTACGGGCGAATGTGTACTGCGGCCGCGGCGTTGTACTGCGGCGGGGGAGTACAGGGGGATTCCCCCCTGTTTTGCTTTTCTTTTGCAGGCGTTTTCTTTTTCAAATAAAAAGAAAATGCCGAAACGCGGAAAGTGTGAAAAGTTTGATTATAGTGGGACGAGAAGGTAGTAAGCTAATTATCAATAAATTACAATTGCTATAACCCTGTATCGGCTGCGCCGATAGCGGACAGCCGCAAGGGCTGTCCCTACGGTCGGTAAAATCAAAGATTTCGTGCCGCTATCGCGGCATCGGTGCGTCGAGGTCGCCGCACCCTACAAATTCGCGCCAATAAAATTGTACAGATTTCGCGGGCAGATGATATCCGCCAATATCGCGTACTTTTTCGTTATTCATTTTTACTTATTACTTTGAGCGAAGCGAAATAACCCCTCAGCCTCGGCTCGCGCCGAGCCTGCTCCACTACAGGGGCGCCTAAATAGATTCTGCGACAAATCCCAATTTGCCGGACTGATAAATGCCCCGCTTTTATACACCTTACAATAACATAAAACCCGACCCATGAACCATAGGTCGGGTTTGTGTCTTATGAAACTTTGCTGAAATCCGGATATCTTTTAGTCCTCTTTGTCTTCTTCGTTCTCTTCTTTCGGCTCTTCGACCTTCACTGAGATCTCTATAACTCTGCGCTGTTCAACGTCGGTGACGGTGACGGAAAGATTTTGTATTCAAACGTGTCTCCGACTTCAGCCATTTTGCCGAGCTGTTCGAGCACCCAGCCGCCGACCGATACGGATTCGGACTCCTCGTCCTCATCCATGTCGAAATATTCAAACATCTTGTCGAGCTGCGCGCTGCCGAGTATCTTCACCGTGCCGTCGGGCTGCGGCGAAAAACTCCTCGACTACCTCGTCGTTCTCGTCCCATATCTCGCCGACAAGCTCTTCAGTATGTCCTCCATGGTGACTATTCCGAGCGTGCCGCCGAATTCGTCCGCGACAACCGCCATATGCGTCTTTTTTTCTGCTGCATGAGCTTTAGCAGCTCGCTTATCTGCATCTGCTTTGCTATGTAGACGGTCTTTTTTGATTATCGAGGATATCGGCTGCTTCCCGGTGAGCACATATTTGTTGAAGTCTCTGATGTGAATAAAGCCGATTATATCATCTGTGTCGTCCGAATAGACCGGCAGGCGCGAGAAGCCGGAGTCGTTGAACACCGAGGCTATTTTTTCGACGCTATCGTCTTTTGAAACGGCAATGACATCGACTCGCGGGGTCAGGATATCGCCGACGGGGCACTCGTAAAAGGAGATGGCCGAGCGGATAAGGTCGCTCTCGTCCTCGTCAAGCCCGCCGCCGGACTCCGCTTCGTCAACGATGTTCAAAAAGCTCGTCGCCGGTTATCGTGTCGTCCTTCTTGAATTTGAAGATCTTGCTCAGAAGCTTCTTCCAGAGCATGAAGAACGCCACAACGGGGGGTCAAAATGACCGTAATCGCCTTTAAAACGGTGTCGCGAACATCGCGTATTTTTCGGGCATCTCTTTGGCGAGTGTCTTCGGCGTAACCTCGCCGAAGATGAGCAGGAGCACGGTCATTATTATCGTCGAGACCGTCACCCTTGCTCTCGTTTATGAGCCTGATGAAAAGCACCGTCGCCACGGATGACGCCGTGATGTTGACAATATTGTTTCCGACAAGTACGGTGGAGAGCAGCTTGTCATAGTTCTCTGCCATCTTGTATGCCTTGGCGGCTTTTTGTTGCCGTCGTCAGCCATGGTCTTGAGTCTTATCTTGTTGAGGGAAGTGAAAGCGGTTTCGGATGCCGAGAAAAATGCCGAGAACAGTATGAGCAGAACAAGGCATACTATCTGCACCCAACTTCCGGTAGTCAAAATGATTCCTCCAGTTGCGTTTTACGCATATGTATATTAAATATAACTATATCATACTCTATTTGTTATTGCAGAAAAAAGCCGCATCCGGGTGAATGCGGCTTTTAAATATAATTATTACAGAGCTATCATGTCGCGCAGCTCGGACGCGAGGTCTGCGGCGAGGCGTGTGCCGTTTATGAGGGCGCGTTTCGGCAGTTTTGCGATGAATCCGTCGTCCTCGAGGGTGACATCGCCCGTGTAGTTTATGTCGTGGAGCGCCTGCGCGATAGCCTTCCAGTCGAGCTTGCAGGTGAATGGCGGCATATGCAGATCCTCCATATAGTTGTTGTCGTGGACGTGCAACGCCGTGAGCCTCCTGTGGCCGAGCACTCTTATCGCGTGCGCCGCGTCGTCGCCGACAAGTCCGCTGTGACCGAGATCAAGGCAGACGGTGAAATATCTCGGGTCGAGCGCGTCATAGTATTCGGCGAGCTGCTCGCCGTAGCTGCACACATTTGCGAGCATGACATGGCGGCGGTCGTCGTGACCGAACATATTCTCAAGCGCTATCTTAGTGCCGAACTCCTCGCACAGGGTTTTAGCGAATTGTAAAAATCGATGTTGAACTGCTTCTGATCCACGCCGTCCGGGCAGGCGGTCGGGTGGACTATTATCTGACTCGCTCCTATTTTGCCCGCAATGCGGATAGAGAGCTTCAATTTTTCATAGACGAATTTATTGTATTCCTCGTTGCCGAATCGGTAGCTCGGGAACGGCGCGTGAGCCCTGATTGAACGGGGAGCGAATATTTCTCGCTCGATTCCAAAAAGCTTGCCGACAAGCTCATCCTCGCTCATGTTGCCGAGCACGCTCTCAAACGAGCTGTTCATATAGAACATCGAAAAATCGAGCGCGTCGAAGCCCGCCTCTTTGAATATTTTCATGCCCTCGTCAATGCCGAAAGCCGGAAAAAATAATGTCTGTCTGTGTTGATATTCTCATGCTGCGCACCGCCTTATAAGTCATTTTGATATTATTATATCAGAGAGTTTTTGGATATACAATATCAATGTCCCAAATATGGTATAGCAAATTTCCGCGGATGTGATATAATCTTTGTGTGAAATCTTTCTGACGGAGGTTTGAAATGCTGCGACTGATACTTTCGCCCTCGGTGGGCGGCACCGCAGGATATCTCTATGATACGGCGGCTTCGATCGCTTCTTCGGGCGGCGAGGCTGTGCTGATAGTGCCCGAACAGTATTCCTTTGCCGCCGAGCGCATAGTTCTCGAACGCCTCGGAACGGCTGACGCTCAGCGCGTCGAAGTGCTGAGCTTCACGCGCCTTGCGAATACCGTGTTTAACGCTGTCGGCTGGGACAAGGGCAAGCGCCTCAATGAAGCGGGAAAAATACTTGATGAGCCGCGCCCTCGAACAGTGCGCCGATAAACTGAATGTCTATTCCCGCAGCGCGGACAGCCCCGCGGTCGTGCGCGAGCTGCTAAGCCTCAACGAGGAGTTCTGCCAGTGCGCGATATCTCCGGAGGATATGACCGCCGCCATGAACAACATGGAGGACGGGCTGCTGAAAAGCAAGCTCGCCGATATTTCGCTCGTTTTCTCGGTCTATGATTCTTTCGTCTCCGACGGCCGGCTTGACGACAGCCGCATGCTGACTCGCCTCAAAGACAAAATTCTCGAAAGCGGGTATTTTAAAAATAAAACGAGTGTTCTTCGACTCCTTTCGCGGCTTCACTGCGCAGGAGTTCGGAGTTATCGGCAAAGATACTCACCCAGGCAGACGATGTTTATGCCGCGCTGACTGCGCCCGACCTTTGTCGAGCGGGACAGCGACGATATATTCTATCATACAAAAATACCGCAAAGAAGCTCATTAAACTCGCGAAACAGCGTCGGCGTGCCGTGCGCAAAGCCTGTTGTTATCAATGAACCGAACGGCGATCCCGCGCTCGATGCATTCTCAAGTGACTTTCACCAGGCCCCGAGGCGGATGTGTTCGGCGCGTGCGACAAAGCATATCTATAGTCGCGTCGCCCGATATCCGCAGCGAGATTGTGCCTATGCCGCGGCGCATAAAAACGAATGCTCAGAACAGGCGAATATCGAAGCCGAGATATCGCAGTTATCGTGCGCGACGAAACTTCTGTATCCGCCCGATGCTGACCGAGCTCGCAAAATGCAGCGTGCCCGTGTTCGAGGACAGACGCCAGCCTGTTATAAATCAACCGCTGATGACGCTCGTTCGCTGCGCTGAAAATAGCTGACACGGGCTTCGATAACCGACAGCGTCCTGCGCGCTTTGAAAACCGGACTCTGCCCGCTTGCGGCGGATGAGATATCGGACATTGAAAACTACACTTATCTCTGGCAGATAAACGGTTCGGGCTGGCTGAAAAAAAATGGGAGTCGAGCCCCGACGGATTCGGCGAGATGACCGAAAATGCAGCGGCGGAGCTTTGAGAGGCTGAACGCCCTGCGCGAAAAAGGCGGTCGAACCGTTTGCAAAGTTCAGAGGCAAGCTCAAAAATAACGACGGCGAGGGCTGCGCAAAGGCTGTGTTCGAGCTGCTGTGCGAGCTCGATGCGGCACAGAGACTCAAAGACCTCGCGATTTATCTCGAGGATTCGGGCGAAAATGTGCTCGCTCTCCGAGACAGGAGCGGCTCTGGGACACCCTGCTCTCTGCTCGATGTCGCGGCGCAGACGCTCGGCGGCAAGACCCCGGTAAAAGCCTCACGCTTTTCGAGACTTTTTCGATCTCATGCTCTCCACTGTCACCCTCGGCGAGATACCCCCATTCCCCTCGAAGAGGTTACGATAGGCTCGGCGCAGAGAATAAGACCCATCGCGCCAAAGGCGGTGTTCGTCCTCGGCGCGAATGCGGAAAACTGCCGCTCAATCCCGTTCAGGGCGGTATGCTCAACGCCGGCGAGCGCGATCGCCTCGCGCAGGCGGGCATAGAGACCGCGATATACGGTGAGGACAGAGTTGCCGAAGAGCGATTTATCGCTTATACCGCGTGCTGCTGCGCAAAAGAGAAGCTGATAGTCAGTTATTCTTCGAAGAGCGCGCAGGGCGAAGAACTCAGCGAGTCGGAGATAATCACTTTCATCCGCGAGCATTTCCGCAGGTGCATCAGACCGACACTCTCACGGCGGACAAAATCGACCTTGTCGAGGGCAAAGCCCGCGTTTGAGCTGACGGCAGCGCTGATGCGAAACGGCGGCGAGCTCTATGAATCGCTGAAAATATTTTTGAAAAAGATGCCGATTATTCCGGCAGACTCGCGTCGCTCGACAGCGCGGCGGGGGAGAACCTTCAAGATAGACAGCCGCGAGAGCGCGACGCGCCTTTTCGGCATGAACATGAATATCTCGCCCTCGCGGGCTGAGAGACATATTACCGCTGCCCGTTTTCTTACTATTGCCGCTACGGCCTAAAGCTTCAGGAGAACAAGAGCGCGACCTTCGACCCGCTTCAGAAAGGCACAGTTATACATTTCGTGCTCGAACAGCTGCTCAGCGAATTCAGCGCGCAGGAGGCTCTCCGAGCTCGATCCCGATGAACGCTATGAAAAAATACGCGGATATCTGGACTCTTATCTTGAACGCTTCCTCGACCGCTCACAGAGGTCAAAGAGATTCCTCTATCTCTATGAACGCCTCGCGCACAGCATAGATGCGGTTGCGGCGCGGCTCGCGGACGAGTTCAAGAACTGCGAATTCCGCCCGGTCGATCTCGAACTTGATATATCGCATAATGGCACGATAAAGCCGTATGATCTGAAAATACCCTCCGGCGGGCATATCAATATTTCCGGCAAGGTGGACAGAGTCGATCTCGCAGAGATAGACGGAGAGCCGTATGTCAGAGTCATAGATTACAAGTCGTCGGGCAAGCCCTTTGACGTTTCCGATGTGCTCAACGGACTCAATATGCAGATGCTTATATATCTTTTTCACGCTCGTGAGCAACGGAAAGGCTCGCTACGGCGATGCGATCCCCCAGGGGTGCTCTATATGCCTGCAAAGGCATCTGCCTTTACAGCCGAGAGGGGCAAAGACCTCAGCAAACAGGGCAATCCGAACGACAAAAAAATACAGGGTTTCGTGCTCGAAAACGCCGATGTCATAGTCGCCATGGAGCATGACGGCGACGGTGTATATATCCCGGCAAGAATTGATAAGGACGGCAACATAAAGGGCAAGACCCTCGACCTCAGAGAGCTGTCAAAGCTTTGGGACACAGTTGACGAAAACCTTGTAAACATGGGCGAAGAGCTGCATCGCGGCTCAATTCCCGCGCTCCCGGCGCAGGGCAAAAACTACAAGGAAATCTGCTCGAAATGCGAATATTGGAACATCTGCACGCATGAGAATAATATGCCTGTAAGAGAATTAAATGACAATCTGAAACTCGGAGAGGGGGCGGAATAATGGGCGTCAACTGGACGACTGATCAGAGACACGCGATAGAGTGCCGTAAAGGCTCTGTACTTGTCAGCGCTGCGGCGGGCTCGGGCAAGACGGCGGTGCTTGTCGAGCGCGTTATCCGCCGCCTGACGGACAAAGATAACCCCTGTTCGGCGGAGGATCTGCTGATAGTTACATTCACCCGCGCCGCCACCGCGCAGATGCGCGAGAAGATAGGCGCGGCGATACTCAAACGCCTTTCGGAGGATCCGACGGACAGGCATCTTCGCCGCCAGTATATGCTCCTGCCGTTTGCGAAAATATGCACTATCGACAGCTTCTGCAACGACCTTGTGCGCGAAAATTTCCACGCGCTCGGCATATCCCCGGACTATTCGCTGCTCGACAACGAAACGGCAGTTATAATGAAAAACGATGTCTGCGAGGCAATGCTCGAGCGGGCATACGAAGAGAATTTGGACGGCAGATTTTCGGAGCTCAGCGATATGATGTCCTCCGGCAGCAGCGACGAGGATTTCGCGAAGCTGATAATCAAAATGTATGATATCTCGACCGCTTATCCGTTCCCCGATCTGTGGCTCGATTCGCTTATCGGGGAGTATTCACAGCCCGATATCAACAAGAGCCGCTGGGGCGGTATAATAAAAAATATGTCTGCGATATGCTCGACTACTGCGTGTCCTCGAGCCGCGATATGATGACCGCCATGGAGTCCGACCCGATTGTAGCGGATGCCTACGGCGCGGCGGTGCAGAGCGATATAAATATGTACGCCGAGCTTCGAGAAAAAAATCAACAGCGACTGGGACGAGGCTCTCGAAGCGTTTAAAACGGTCAAGTATATGAGCCTCAGGCGCGTTCCGAAGGGCTATGAGAGCGAGACGAAAAATGTGGTTACTACCGCCCGCAAAAAGCCAAGGATCTGTTGAAAAAGTGCCCGGCATCATGTGTGTATCGTCCGAAGAGCACGCCGATGACATGCGCCTGCTGCGCGATCCCGTGACGAAGCTTATCGAACTCGTCAAGCAGTTCGGCAGGGAGTATTCCGCCGAAAAAGATAAAATGAACTCCGCCGATTTCTCTGATATCCTGCACCGCGCGCTCAATTTGCTTGCGGTTTCCGACGGCAGAGGCGGATATATAAAAACCGACCTTGCGCGCGAGCTTTCATCGCATTATGTCGAGATACTCGTCGACGAGTATCAGGATATAAACGAAGCGCAGGATATGATATTCAAGGCAATATCCGCCGACGAGAACAATCTTTTACCGTCGGCGATGTCAAGCAGAGCATATACAGATTCCGTCAGGCGATGCCGGAGATATTCCTGCGCCGCCGCAGCACAACACACAGCTTCGAGAGCGGGAAATACACACTTGGCATAACCCTCGGCTCGAATTTCCGAAGCCGCGTGGGAGTTACATCGTGTGTCAAACTATATATTCCGCCAGCTGATGAGCACGGAGGCGGGCGAGCTCGAATATGACGACTCCGAGGCACTCAACGCCGCCGCGAAATATCCCGAACGCGACACCCCGACTGCGAGCTGCATGTCGTTACGGGACAAGGGCAACAGAGCCGATACGCTCGAAGCGCAGGCTCGCTATGTTGCGAAATATATTGAACGCACGGTGCGGGAGGGAAAGATGCTCGTCACAAAGGGCGGCGCTCTGCATCCCGCGTCCTACGGCGACTTCTGCATTCTCCTGCGCACGGCAAAAAATGTTTCTTCGGTCTATGCCAATGCGCTCTCTGAGCGCGGCATACCGGTTTTCTCCCCGGAGACCGGCGGATTCTTTTGAGGCCGCCGAGATAAGCTTTATACTCTCACTCCTGCGCGTGCTCGACAACCCTGTGCAGGATATACCGCTCGCGGCAGTCATGCTCTCTCCGCTGTTTGGCTTCAGCGCGGGCGAGCTTGCGGATATACGCGCCTCGGCGAAAGAACGCCTGGAGGCGGGCGAGACCGAGCCGCTCTATCGCAGCGTCGCCGCGTCGGCTGACGAGGGCGACGAAAAAGCGGCGGCATTCCTCAAAAAGATAGAATCCTGCGCAGACTGTCGCTGACCCTGAGCGCGGGCGAGCTCGTCCGCAGAGTGTGCGAGGAGACGGGCTTCGATGCTATCGCCGGCGCGATGCCGGACGGCGAGCGCCGCAGGCTCAATATCGGTCTGCTGTGCGATTATGCCGAAAAAATACGAGGCGGCGGGGAACCTCGGACTCAGCGGATTTATAAGATTTATAGATCAGGTCGCGCGTACGAGCGGAGATTTGGCGACCGCTGCGCGCCCGTCCGAAAATGCGGATATCGTCCGCATAATGACCGTCCATCAGAGCAAGGGACTTGAATTCCCGATATGTATTTTTGCCGATATGCAGCACGCGTTCAACGAGCGGGACAACACCGAATCAGTGCTCATAAGCTCGTCTGCAGGGCTCGGTATGAAGAGACGCACAGAGGACGGAATCAGCGTTTATGACACCGCTTCTCGCCGCGCCGCAGTCATTACTTCCGAGCGCATGGGACGAAGCGAGGAGATGCGCGTGCTCTATGTCGCGCTGACGAGAGCAAAAGAAAATCTCGTTATGGTCACATCTGTCCCGAATCCCGAAAAGGGACTCGCGAAGGTTGCCGTCGAATGCGGAATAGGGGAGCGGGCGAACCGTTCGCCGTGCTCAGAATGAACAACTTCTCAGATCTTGTGCTCACGGCGCTCATGCGCCATCCCGCCGCAGATGAGCTTCGAAAATTATCCGGCATCGATGTCCCGATATTCCTGCCCGAAAAAGACAGATTCAAGCTCAAAGTTGTCGTCAGCGATTCGGAAAGCTTAATGACCGAATCCGCAAATGAGCAGAAAACAGCCGCAAAGCCCGTATTCTTCGACGAAGTTTGCGAACGACTCGATTATTCCGATCCGCGCTCGGTGCTTCGTCTGTGCCCGCGAAGCGCGCCGCTTCGACGGCTCGAGCGCGGCATAAACCGCGAATATTTCGCCTCGTCGCGCCCGGCGTTCATGAGCTTGGGCGGACTGACCCCGGCTCAGCGCGGCACGGCTACGCACAAATTCATGCAGTTTTCGGACTACGCTGCGGCGCGCGCCGACATTGAATCCGAACTCGCGCGGCTCGTCGACGGCGGCTTCCTCTCGGAGGAGGAGGGCAAGGCTGTGAATATCGGCGCGGCTAAACGGTTCTTTATGTCGTCGCTTGCAGAGAGAATATTCGCCTCCGATAACGTCATGCGCGAGAAAAATTTGCAGCGCTCTTTCCGGCAAAGTTCTTTATCCTGAGCTGACGGGCGAAGCGGCTGAAGAAAAAATCGTCGTTCAGGGCATTGCGGACTGCGTGTTCGTCGAGGACGGAGAGCTCGTCATTGTCGATTATAAAACCGACACGGGCGTTGACGCCGAGGCTCTGCTCGACCGATATTCGGTTCAGCTTTTGAGATATACCGCGAGGCACTCTCGCAGGCACTCGGAACGCCCGTCAAAGAGACGCTTTTGTACTCATTTTTCATGAATTCGACCGTTAAAGTCGGAACAGTTTAAAAAATATGAAAAAAGGGCTTGCATTTTTGCCCCGTGTATGATAAAATTTCGTTTGCTAAGCTTAAAGACAAAGTTATATGCAGATAATCCGAAAGAGGTGACAATAATGAAGGAAGGAATCCATCCTAAGTACGAGCCCCACTGAGGTCCGCTGCGCTTGCGGCGAGGTCATCAAGACTTCTTCCACCAAGCAGGATCTTCGTGTCGATATTTGCTCCAAGTGCCACCCGTTCTTCACCGGCAAGCAGAAGCTCGTTGACGCGGGCGGCCGTGTCGATCGCTTCAAGAAGCGTTTCAACATGACAGAGGACAAGAAATAATCATCCTATGAGATAATGAGCTGCCTTTTCGGCGGCTCATTTTTCTATCCTCAAAATGCGTCGTGTGTTGCGCTATCCAACATTGTTAACAATATATTTCTCAAAAAGACTTGTAATAATTGCTCGGCGGCGTTATAATATTTGTAATCATTTTGTAATATTTTTTAAGGGGGCGAAGCAATGTCGGGAAAGAAAAAAGGGCAATATTGCCAATCCTGATTTGCACAGCTCAGAGTCGCCCGCAAAGGACGGGAACGAGCTTAAAAACAGAATAAATGAAACTGCAAAGTATTCGGAGCTTTTTGAGAAGATAGATGTCGACAGCGATTATGACGATATTCTCGCAACATATGAGAAAAACTCTCGACAAGCGCACCAGAGCCGCGATGAAAAAAGCGGGCGGTGTCGCTGACGAAGAAGAGTCCGTTGACGAAAACGTGATGATAGAGGCGGACGAAATAGTTTCGGATGCCGATTCTGCGGCGCAGCCCGAAGTGCAGGAAACTGCCGAAGACAAGCCCGCGAAAAAAGAAAGAAAAAGGCTCATAAGGGCGATGCCGGAGCCGTACTTTATTCTTATATCGCGGCGCTCGGACTCGCAACCGGCACAACTTTTAAAAAGATGCTCGCGAAGCCTAAGAAGCTCGGCAGAAATATCGTCGGCTTTTTCAGATATGTCTTCCGTTTTCTCTGGCTTGGATTCAAGAAGTTTATCCACATTATTTCTCATACATTCGTTGAGCAGGTCAAGGACTTCAGGCGCGATGTGCGCTCGGCTATGAATTATCTCAGGCAGAGCCGCCATAAGCCGAAAAACACTGTTCCCCCGATACTCGGACACTATGTGAAGAAGGCTTTCACCACCCATACGCAGATGTTCAAGACCATAGCGAACTTCGCTCTGCCCGTTGCCGCAGTGCTCGCTTTTGTGCTGACCGTCAACTATTGGAGCAGTGTCACGTTCGCGCTCAAGGTCAGCTACGACAACAAGGAGCTCGGCTATATCTCCGACGAGTCGGTGTATAACGAGGCTCAGAGCGCCGCAAAGGCGAGAATGACGACTACAAAGACGGATTCTTCCGCCAAACTTGATGATCCGACATATGAGCTTTCACTTGTCAGCGTCAACAAGCTTGTCGATTCTTCGATACTCTGCGACAGAATAATCGAAAATTCCGAGAGCAATGTCACAAACGCCTGCGGAATTTATATCGACGACGAATTTATCTGCTCCGTCAAGAACGAGACGGATGCAGCGAGCGTGTTCAATGCTATTCTCGAAAAGCACAAAGGTTACCGACAGCAACAGCTTTGTCGATTTTTTGTCGAGAAGGTCGAGTATGTCCAGGGACTTTTATCCTGACGACCCGAAGACCATGTGGGACGCATCGAAGCTCAAAAAGCAGCTTGAGCAGACTAAGCAGGCGAAAAAAGACCTACACCGTCAAGGACGGCGATACGATATACGGCATAGCGGTCGCGAACGGGCTGACCGAAAAAGCAGCTCATGGCGCTCAACCCCGATATGGGCGAGTATATTCATACAGGCGATCAGATAGTGGTCTCGAACGAGGTCAACTATGTCCACGCGTCAAGGTCATGAGAACCGAGACAAGAACGGTCGAGGTCGATTACGACACCGAAAAAGACCAATGACGCTTCGATGTTCAAGGGTACTACCCGCGTCACCCGAAAGGGGCGAAAAAGGGCGAAGATACGATAACCGAGCTTGTAACATATATCGACGGTCAGCGCGTCACTTCGCAGGAGGTTTCACGCGTCAGGACTAAAGAGCCCGTGACCGAAAAGAAGCTTATCGGCACGAAGTCGACCCCGCGTCAGCGGCGGATATAATGTCAAGGTTTCCGGACGCGGCTTTGTATGGCCTGCACCCGCATGTACATTCGTCAGCTCGCCTTACGGCTGGAGAACCCTGCGCGGTTACAGAGATTTCCACACCGGTGTCGACCTCACTCTTCCCGGCGGCGGTTCGACCGGAGCGGTCATAGTCGCATCACTCGACGGTACAGTCGAGAGCGTGCGCCGAAGCAATTCCGGCTACGGACACTGCGTCGTCATCAACCACGGCGGCGGAGTCAAGACGAGATACGCTCACTGCCTCGCAGGCTCTATATCTGTCAGCGTCGGACAGCATGTCAGCGCAGGACAGGCGATAGCGCGAGTCGGCAGAACCGGCAACGCGACAGGTGCATCTTCACTTCGAGATAATCATAAACGGCAGCACAGTAAACCCGCTGCCCTATATCAGATAAAATTTTCCCCGCACCGAAAGGCGCGGGGATTTTTTATAAGACGAATCCTGCCCATGGTTTTCGTGGGCAGATTTTTTTGCTGTGCGCTGTATTTGCATCTGCCGTGAAGTTTAACGAATGCCCGTCGATGAATAAAAAAACGGCTCCCCATCAGGAGAGCCGTATAAATATGAGTTTTTGTCATTGAGCCTCGGCAGTAGTTATGGTTTTCGCTATCTCAACCACACTGTCAAAATCGGTTTCAAAATAGATCATGTACTGGGTCAAATCATCAAGATATGTTATAGATGAAAAATCATTTTGCTCTACTACATAAACCGTTAAGCCGTTTACCGACAGCTCCTCGGTTCTGCTTTTTTTCGGTAGTGTTGAGAAAGTCGATCGGTGCAATGATCTCTTTTTGAGCAATATTTGGTTATAGCCGCTCGACCGGATATCTCGTTTGTACGATAACCCATGTTCACACTCGTCAGATATTTAACACCGTCTTCTCCTATGATTTCTGCTGTTATTTTATTGTAGACACAGTCGTTAGAGAAAAAGCGTTGCCGGCAGTTTTAAATCGGTAATATCATAATTTTCCAGTTTCCCGGCAATTTTCGTCCCCGGTACACTGTCCTCATCTTCTTTCGGCTTGTCGAAATGAACTCTTATGTGGTCTTCATAAAAAGAAAATGCATTGCTTTTGGCTTTCTCGTCCGTTGCGATGCCCGCGACTCCCATGGCGACAAGCAGCAGCGCCGCCGTCGCGGCTATTATCAATATCTTTTTCGCCTTGCCGCCGAAGCGGTGCTTTTTCGGCTTTTCGTATCCGGCTCAGTCTTTTCATCTTTGCCGTTGTTGCTCTCGGCTTTGTTGATATAGTATAGGCAATATTCAATCAGATCCGGATCCATCTCGGATTCGTCTTTTTGTACAGTTCTTCTTCGATTATATTTTCAAGCTCTTCAACCGTGAGCTCAAGTGAATCGTCATTCAGAATTTTCATGAATTCACTGTTCGTCATGTTAATTTCCTCCTTGCATATGTAGTGTGCGAATTTCAAAAAGTTAAATTTTCTGTTTCTCTATCTCTTCGTTTGAGAGAAGTACTATCTTTTTCGCACCCTGAAAAGTTTTTGCTTGACATTCGTCTCGGAAATGCCGCGTTTTTCGGCGATATCTTTTTATCTTCATGTGCTTCACATAAAAATCCTTGACCAGCGACTGCTCGTCGGCGTTGAGACGATTTAATACACTGTCCTTCATGTCGGTCACAAGCTCGTCGGAAATGTCGGAAAAAATCGTGTATATCAAGTGAAGAAAATTCCATTACGGTTTCATAGCGTATGATTTTATTTATGTGTTCAGATTCTCTTTTTCTGTTTTTGTATTCGTTTTTTATCTTGTTGTTTGCAACAGAGGTGAGCCACGCCTTGGGGTTATGGATCTCCGTCCCGGCGCGCTTGGCTTCGAGCAGCGCCATGAAAACATCCTGGACGCAGTCCTCAACATAGTCGGGCGAGTCTTTCAACTGAAATCTGCAAAAACTCTTTTTATGTATTATCGGTAAAAGATGCCAGAGCCGCTTGCATTCTTCTGTGATTTCATCTTTCTCCAAAATATCCAATTTCAAATCATCCCCCATATATTTTCTCGGTGTCAGCCCTGCTGCACATAGAGCGGAGCGTCGTGGGTTTATTATACTATAGATAGGCTGATTGGGCAATAAACATGGAGGATTTTGTCGGTAAAGTGGTGATAAATGGGGGAGTTGTCTATCACTTGAGCCATAGCAAAGTGAAATCGCATTACCCAACTGTTTTTTATAATCGGGCTTTTTCAATAGCCGCGGCGCAATGTTTGAAGTCTGGCTGGAAAATGCGAGGGAACGGCTTGCGAAGCAAGACGCACGAGCGCGCACTCGTTCAAGCTCCGGCGCGTTTGCGCGCGAATGTGCCGAGCGACTAATTGAGAGCCGCGAGCTTGGTACTGCGGCGCGGAATTTCAGGAGGTGAGTTGTAGGGGTCGGCGACCTCGACGACCCTTTGACGCGTGAGCGTCACGGTGTTTTTTGGAGATGATGCAAGTAAAAGCGATCATTTAGTTACTTGTCACTATTATAGATTTTAAAAGCAGGCGAACAAAGTTCGCCCCCTACGGTCTGTAAAATAAACTTTTGCGAAAATTTCGTGCCGCTTGCGCGGCTAGCGGTGCGTCGAGTCGCCGCACCCTACAAGCTGCGTGTCAATAAATTACTGCAAATTTTGCGTGCGAATGATATCTGCCACTGTCGCATACTATATTACTTTGAGCGACAGCGAAACAACCCCTCAGTCTCAGTTTATGCCAAGCCAGTTCCCCTTGCAGGAACGCCTAAATGGATTTTGCGGCAAATCCCAATTTGCATATTTTTTTCCTACTCAATTGCCAAAAATAAAACAGCCGCAGCAAAATTGCTGTGGCTGTCCGTTTTTATGATATTGTTTCTTATTCCGAAGCTGCCGTAGCGTCAAAATCGAGTCCGGAATTCGGGTTCTGGCAGTATTTCATAGAAGCCTTGTAGAACCAGATGTATTCGCCGTCGCTGACAGCGACATTTGTAGCCTTGGTTATGCGCGTTTCAGCGATTCTCGCGGAGTCTGTGGCATCCGTTGAATTTTTTGTAGACCGCGTAGTAGCTCTTTCCGCTGCCGTCGGGGGGTTATTGTATATGTGCCGGCCTTTATGTCCTTGCCGACCTTGTACATTGCGGGAGTTGTGCCGTCGCAGCCTATCGAAGCCATGTCGTGCGAAGCTGCGTCATAGAGCTCACAGCCTGTGATGTGGACATATCCGTCCTTTGACAGCGTATAATAGACAGAGACATCGACCATCTTGAAATCGCTTGCAACATTCTGAACATAGGGGTCAACGCTCTTTTTGAAGCTGAGTCCGCCGTATGCGCCGGAAGCTTTCTTGATTATGTATTCGCCCTTCTGAATATCCCTGCCTATCTTGTATGTGCCGGGGGCATATTTGCCGTTGACCGCCTTGGGATGCTCGCTGGCGGTGTTGATGAACTTGCAGCTGCTGATGTAGAGCTCGTAGCCGCTTTCAAGAGTAACGAGCGTATGCGTGCCGTCTATCGTTATATCATAGGCGAGGGGCTGACCTTTGTTATCTTTTTTCTTGCCGTCCCAGAGGAGCGCGGAGTAGTTTGAAGAGGTCTTGACAATATAATATTCGCCGGGGGGGCGAGCTTGCCGCTTCCGCTGCCGCATTTGTAGTTGCCCGCGCCGTTCCAACCGGTAGAGCTGCCGTCGTCGGGCTTCTCGGTCGAGTTGGTCGGGAGAGTGACAACCTGCGCGTCGGTCGTTGCTGCGGCGGGGACAGTCTGAGTCGGTCTGCCCGAGGGCTTTGTCTCTTTTGCGGTGGAGCTTTCAGCTGCGGTGCTGTCCGCAGAGGGCTCGGTCGTGTCGGCGGCGTCGACAGCGTCGATGCCCGTCGAGGCGGCTGTTGTGTCCTGATTGTCCTTATTGTTCTTGCACCCTGCAAACGCCAGAACACCGGCGAGCATAGCCATGCAGAGAATAATAGATATAAGCTTTTTCATCTTTTTTTCCCTTTCGTGAGGATTATTGCGGGCTTACCCGTTTTGTCCATTATACCAAACCTGAACATTCAAGTCAACACGGGCAAAAAAGGCAAAAAAAGGAAGAGCCGCATCTCTGCGACTCTTTAATCGGTTGGTTTGTTATTTAGCTTTCGGAAGGAGTTCCCCTGAGCTGTAGTGGTTGTGGTGTCGGGAGTTTTTGTGGTCGTCTCAGGAGTTTTTGTGGTTGTTTCAGGGAGCATCCGTTGTAGTCTCAGGAGCGGCGGTTGTGCCGGGCTCGACATACGGAACAAGCTTTAAGCCGCTGCCGCGGAAATAGGTGCCATTCTCGAGCGTGATCACAGTGCCTGCCTTAACATTTTTCTTTGTAGTCCTTGATGGAGAGCTCGATATATCTCAGATCGTAATAGACCATGTATCCGTTTTCGGAATCCGTGGGAACGAGGGTGTACTTGCCGGGCTTTATGTCCTTGCCGACCTTGTACATTCCGGAGTTGTAGCTGCCGTCGCTGTTTGCACCGGGATTTTTACTCGAGGGAAGTGTCTTCCATGAACAGGACGCGCTGACCCTTTTCAAGGTTGTAATAAACGGATAATCCTCGGCGAACATGATTGCCGTTGCGTCCTCGTCAAAATAATCGCTTGATGAGAAAACGGTGAAGAATGAGCCTTCGGGATGAACCGAGAGTGGTTATGCCTGCGGGGATGTCAACGCCGACTCTGTAGGAGCCGAGCTTGTATTTGCCGTTTGTGGCGCCCATCTTATTGACTTCGGAGGCGAGGATGAATTTGCCGTTCTTGACTTCAAGAGTATATCCGGCTTTCATGGTGACGAACAGTCCGCAGGGAAGAATATCAAATTCAAGCTCGCCGTCTTTGCCGTCGGTAAGCATAAGCGAGCATTTCTTTGAATTGGGAACTACATAGTATTCGCCTGCCGCGAGTTCTTGCCGCAGGTGTATTTGCCGGCCTTTTTCCACTCGGGCTTTCTGACCGAGGGAGTGGTGGTGTTGACTTTGCCGGGCTTCTTCGTGCTGTCCGTAACCTTTTTGATGGCATCGGCAGCGGGCTCTTTCTTCTCGGGCTCGGTCGTCTCTTCGGACGAGGGCTCGGTGCTCTCGTCAATGGCGACATCGACTGATGCGCCGCTCTCGGAGGGGGCAGTTGTGTCGTCTCCGTTCTTCTTCGACTTGCAGCCGCAGAAGAGGAACGTTATCGCGCACATGATGAGCGCAACGGCGGAGATAAGTTTTTCTTTTCATTGTCTTTTCCTTTCTTTTTTGACTTTCTTTTTTTCTTTCCCTGAGAAGACTTTGCGGAATATTTCCGTTCGGTCAATCTCAAATTGAGTATATCAAAATATGCAAAACTTGTCAACGAAAATTCACCGAAAAATGTCAATTTGAACAAACACATGGGGAAAATTTGAAAAGCGTGACTAAAAATATATAAAAAAATTATATTTTGCTGCGAAATTTATGTTAACTTTGTTGACTTAATTTGCCGAATGTTTTAAACTATGTTACAGAATAAAAAATTAACATACGGAGGAATGACAATGTTCAAACGCCCCCTGTCGCTGCTGCTCTGCCTGCTTGTTGCGGTGCCTTCGCTCGCGTTCTGCGCCTTTGCGCAGGAGAACGAGGTGTCTCCTGCGGAGATAAGCTACGAGATAACAGACCCTTATGCGGATGTCGATTGGGACAGCTGGGGAATATACAAGGCTCAGCTGCACACCCAGAGCAACGCGAGCGACGGCTATCTGCCGATCCACGAAGTCGTTGAGCGACACTATGACCTCAACTACGATATCCTCGCGCTCACAGACCACGGCACGATAAACAAGGGGCTGGGATCAGAAGCCGCAGCTCGTGCCGCTGATAAGACTCGTCAAATATGAGCGCACGAAGCTCGCGCCCATTTACCCGCTGACCGATGAGGAGTACAAGGCCTATACGACCGGCACTGCCGCATCGCAGACGAGAACGCATAACAACGGTATGCTCGATGTCCCGCAGGGCATAGAGCTCAATATGGCGACCCCGAAGTGCGACTGCCATCTGACCGGCTATTATGCCGATTACGGTCAGGGTCTCGCCGGCGTTTACGGCGACTATGAGACCCCGTCGAAGGGCGTGCGACGCAAGGGCGGAATATCCATGCTCTCCCATGTCGGCGAGTATGTCTATCCCGAAAAGGACAGCGCAGATCATGTCGGTCAGAAGATAGACGATTATTATGCCAATAAATTTGCGCGCATCTTCCTTGATAACAAGGGGCTCGAGCGTCGGCATGGGCATCAACAGCGCCACCGACGCACACACCCGCTGCGACCGTATACTTTATGATCAGATACTCCAGAAGACCATACCCAATAATGTCGTTCCGTGGGGCTTCGCTTTCTCCGATTCTCACGATGTCCGCTCGATAAACGACGCCTACACCATGATGGTTCTGCCGGAGCTTACCAACGAGAATGTCCGCAAGGGAATGGAGAACGGCTGGTGCTTCGCGGTCTCCCACTATTCAAACGGCGTTGAGCTCAACGGCATGGAAGAGATGCCCGGCTTCGACGAGGATAAGGTCTATGACACCGAGGCTTATCTTCGCGACGACACTCCGCTCGTCACCCGAGTGACCGTCGACGACGAAAACGACACGATAAGCATAGAAGGCACGAACTTCAATGCGATAACCTGGGTATCGAACTGCAATGTTATCAAGCGCGAGACTGATATAGACAGCGGCAAGGCGACCCTCGATCTCCGCGCGACGATCTGCTCGACACGCCATATCTCTATGTCAGATTCTATATCACGGGCGACAACGGCATCTGCTATTCTCAGCCCTTCGTTATCAGAAGAAACGGCGAGGATTTCGGCAAGGTCAGAGTTCCGAGAACCCACGATCTCTCGACCGCCCCTGCGCGCCACAGTTACAGTGCTCGACTGGACTTATTTCAAGTTCAATCCCATTGTCTGGGCGTTCAAGTATTTCTTCCTCGGCTACAATGCTTTCGATCATTTCTTCGACGCATATTGATTTGACGCATATTGATTTAAGGAGAATATATAAATGAAGAAGAACTTCAAGCGCGTTCTGTCGGCTGCGCTGGTTATCGTGATGCTGTTCACAGCTTTCCCGGCGGCGTTCGCGTTCGGCTCGAAAGAGACGGATTATACGATAATCAGCCCCTATGAGCAGGTCGACTGGAATACATGGAAAACTTATAAAGCAAACCTCCACGCACACTGCGACGCGAGCGACGGCGACCCGACGCTCGACGAGATGGTCGAGGAATATTATAAGGCGGACTATGATATCCTTGCGATGACCGACCACGGCGTTATCACAAACGGCTGGACGAGTGAGCGAGAGACGAACGGCATTTTCAACAAGTTCAGAAAAGTCTACCCGATGAGCGAAGAAAACTACGAGCGCATCACAAAGGGACTTGACCGCGGCGGCAGAGGCATGACCGATATCCGCGGCGGAATCGAATGCAATATGGCTGTTATCTCGAAGACTCATGTCAACGGATATTTCACCACCTACGGACAGGGAGAGTGGGGAATCGAAAACGACTACAAACCGCTCCCGTTGAAATCGAAAAGGCGGGCGGCTATTCCGTGCTCAACCATGTCGGCGACTGGGTCGATTCCGGCAGATTCCCGCACCGTTCTCACTGGAACGTCTACATAGCCTATTTCGCGGGCATATTCATCGACTGCCCGAGCTGCCTCGGCATGGAGATAGTCAACAACACCCGACAGAGTCACCCGCGGCGACCGCGAGCTTTGGGATGAACTGCTCCAGGTCGTTATCCCCAAGGGCAGAAACATCTGGGCTTTTGCCGATGACGATTCCGAAAAGCTCAACGAGGTCGGCAGATCTTTCGAGTTCTTCGTCCTGCCCGAGAACAACGAAGCGAATGTCAAAAAAGCGATGAAAGACGGCAACTTCTTTGCCGCGAGCAAATATTACAAGACCACCGACGGAGTCGGCGATTGACGGCGACGGCAATGTGCCGCTCGTGACCGGTATCAAAGTCGAC
>VOFC01002191.1_pt1:20000-34627 | contig 34627 bp, 40 predicted proteins | sample 5384161 | NCBI WGS metagenome assembly VOFC01 (sample SAMN12384722, study PRJNA508395) | human gut metagenome | isolation source: healthy gut B | host: Homo sapiens | reverse complement strand
TGATTCCCATGATAAATGTCGGTGTATCCCCATCTTTTGCCGGTGCTGAGATAATAACTTTTCTTCGCACCGCACTTCTTAAATGGGCTTTGCCTTTTTCCGTTGTACAGTATGCCTGTTGCATCAATATTATACTCTGCACCACATGCTCCCCATGGAATCAATGCCGCATCTGATTCTGAAAATACAGGAATCTTTCTGTCCTCTCTTCAATGATCAGTCCATTCTCATATGTATCCAGTTCTCCCTGAAAAATCGTCCAATGTAAATCATACCGGATCATATATCACTCTACATAACCTAGGTCTGTATCTGCACATTGATTCCGCATACTTTAAAAGTGTCTGGTTGATTAATGGCGATACGGGTGCTACGCGTCCAATACGTCCAAATCCGTTAATGCCGATTGAAATTGCCATGTTACAATTACCTCTATAAGACATACTTGTCTGCTGGTTATCCTGTTCCGTCTCTGTTGTTGAGGGCACTGTTTTTGGCTCTTTCTGATTCTTTTGTACTCTGTTGTCAATGTAACATAGGACGATGCTGCTCTTTTTCTTTCTCTGTCAGGAGATTTCCAGAATCTCTTCCACACCGTTTTGCCGATCACACATGGCACTCCGCCGGAACCCCTTGTTCTCCATATTCTCCTTCCAAGGAGAACGGATACCAGGAAGGATTCTCTTTTCATCATGCATGACTGCTCTTTTGCAATATTGCTGAGTACGGCACCGATTCCAAATTCTGTACAGCCTTTTCGCTTCTACGATGTGAAATCCACAGACCTTATCCTCCGCACTGATCTTATCAAAATCCATTTTATCCCGGTATTCCGGATGAATGCTCAGGTATTCTTTACCGGTATTCCGCCAATCTGTATATGTGATACCGGAATGAACTGTGAATCCCCATGCTCACCCATACAATAAGCCTGAATGGAATGACGGCTTACGCCGCAGTCTCGAGATAACATTCTGCGGAGTCTTGCGCTGAATCCAGGATGTTCGGTGCGAGCACACGATTTCTTGGAAGTCAGTCTGCTTATCGGCAATGAGTATCTGCCGGGTTGGAAATGACTGATCGAATTCCATGGAATCCTGACTCTTTTAACGGTCCTACGATCGTATTCATCATCTTGATTGAATCATCGAACATATCCAGCACTTGTGCCCCGGAAGACGGCTCTTTTCCGGCCGCATCACAACAATATGAGCATCCGCACAGTCCGGAACATCTCGGCTCTCACTGTAAATCTCTACTGTCCAGATTAAGGAGGCCATAAAGTGCAAGATCAAGTGCCTGCATTGCCCGCTATTCTTATCTATAGCAATATATACGATCTCCAGGTGCCCGGTCCCTGCATCATAAGGACTTTCAGTCCTGCAATGAGATCCACATGTCCTGCTCCGATCAATTACAGCTTTCCCATACTGCTTTTCATTTTCATTCACTCCGTCTTTTTCACTGGTAGTGTCAATCTGTTATTCATTCTAGCACCACATTGGTACTACCTGTAAATAGAGTGCGCTCTGTTTTCCTTTTTTGGAACCACAAAAGCTCCTCAACTTTCGTTGAAGAGCTTTCCGTCTTTTAAAAATCTAGAGAATGGATTTTTAGAAAGCACATTTTCAAGTTGAATATTCATTCTTTTGTACTTCTCATACAATATATCACATGAAATTCACTATGAATATAGTTTAATCGACAGATTTTATTCTATAAATTGTATTTCTTTTTTACAATTATGATACTTCTCATCTATGCTCTGATTCATTTCATGTCTAAAGGATCGTATATGAAGAAGGGTTATCTGATCGTATTGTTTGCTTATGAATCGTAAACGATATATCTCAGAAGCTCTACGATGTCGAATAACCTGGATGTCTATGTCGGGACTGGAACTACGGTCCTGCAGCCATATATTCACCGCTCTTCTACCGCCTATCAGTCATTCAAAACCGCCTCCAAAGAACTTCCTTGAGTACGATAAGTTATGTATACAAATCCTGGCCGATATCCACAATCAATCGCTGACAGCGAACTTCCCGAACTCCACACTTGGCCCGATTCTTGACTATGACGCTGTGCATCATACCGATTATCTGCATATCCTGGAAGTCTACTTTGATCATGACTGTAGTATCATCCATACCGCAGATGCACTTTTATTGTCATAAGAATACGCTGTCGTATAAACTGAATAAGATAAAAGAACTTCTGGATTATGATATCCTGACCAATGAGAACCGGACAGACATCATGCTTTCTTTTATTTTAAGATCTCTGAAAGCGTAGTAAATGTTCATTTTCTCATCTTCTGCGTTATTTCACACTGCAGACCCCGAATCTATGTTATAATTTCTCTCTGCTAGAAATATTCAAACAACATAAACGTGGAGTGGGATCTTATTTATGGATCAGAATCGAATCAAACGAAACCAGATGTTAGGCGCAAAGATTGTAAAAGAACTTACAGCCCGCAACATGTAAAGCTTATTATACAGACTCCAAAGAAGAGGCTCTGAAGAAAGTATTGAATTAATCCCGGAAGGAAGCAGCATCTCCCAAAGGTTCCCATGTTCGCTGTCAATGAGATCGGGCTTTTAAAAAGAAGCTGTCTGTCAGGAAATTATCAGGTATACAACCGCGATACCGCACCGACACCGGAAGATAAGCGCAAGATCGAGCTTGCGGCATATGATTGGATTACTTCCTGACCAGTGCAAATGCATCACGGAAGATGAATTATGATCAATATTGACGGACATTCCAACCGTGTATCCTCTATCGCTGCCGGACCACAGAATGTGTTGATGATCATCGGAATGAATAAAGTTACACGCGATGTAGATTCTGCCATGTCCCGTGCAAGAAATGAAGCCGCGCCGATCAATGCACAGCGTTTCAACCTTGAAAGCACTCCTTGTTGCAAAACAGGTGCCTGTTTTGACTGCAAAACACCGGCATGGCGCCCATAGCCAAAGTGGTAAGGCAAAGGTCTGCAACACCTCTATCACCAGTTCAAATCTGGTTGGCGCCTCTTATATAACCTCGGAAACATCATGTTTTCGGGGTTTTTCTATATCTGAAAGGAGTATATATATATGAAATCACTCGTACTGGCAGAAAAACCATCTGTTGCCCGCGATATCGCCCGTGTTCTCGGATGTCACAAGAACATTTCCGGTGCGATCGAAGGCAGCAATTATATCGTCACCTGGGCACTCGGCCATCTGGTCACTTTGGCCGACCCGGAAGAATATGATAAGAAATTCAAAGCCTGGGATATGTCTTATCTCCCGATGGTTCCAAAGAAATGGGAACTCGTCGTGATCAAACAGACATCCAAACAATACCATAATGTAAAAACACAGCTTTTCCGGAAAGATGTCTCTGAGATCATCATTGCAACCGATGCCGGACGTGAGGGAGAACTGGTTGCCCGCTGGATCCTGGACAAATCCAGCTGTCATAAGCCGATCCGCCGTCTGTGGATCTCCTCTGTTACCGATAAAGCGATCAAAGAAGGGTTTGCCCACTTGAAGGACGGTCGTGCGTACAACGACTTATATCATGCCGCAAGAAGCCGCGCAGAGGCAGACTGGCTGGTCGGGATCAATGCCACCCGTGCATTGACCTGCAAGTATAACGCCCAGCTCTCCTGCGGACGTGTACAGACACCGACACTTGCCATGATCGCACACCGCGAACAGCAGATCCGTTCATTTAAACCGGAAGATTATTATGGACTGCGGTGTACAACTTCTGTTACCGGTGGTTCTGTCGGCACTATGGCTTCTATTGTCACATGGACATGGCAGCAAAAAAGAAAAGCGGTTCCCCTGCGTTCCTTTAACGAAGAGCTGATAACCGGCCTTGATAAAAAATTAAAGAACCAGACACTTACCGTGACGGATGTGCATACCTCATCCAAACGGACACCTTCCCGGGCCTCTATGATCTGACGGAATTACAGCGCGATGCCAATAAGCGCTTTGGCTTCTCCGCAAAGGAGACATTGAATATCATGCAGAGTCTGTACGAACACCACAAAGTCCTCACCTATCCAAGAACAGACTCCCGCTATATCGGTACGGACATTGTGCCAACGATCAAAGAACGCCTGAAAGCCTGCAATATCGGACCTTATAAGAAATATATTCCGGAACTCTTAAAGAAACCGCTTAAGACAAGCAAAGCCTTCGTAGATGATAAAAAAGTCAGCGACCATCATGCGATCATCCCGACGGAAGAATATGTCCAGCTGGAACATATGTCGAACAATGAACGCAAGATCTATGATCTGGTCGTACGCCGTTTTATCAGCGTCCTCTATCCGGCATTTGAATATGAGCAGACTACACTGAAAGCTGAAGCCGCAGGTGAAACATTTACTGCAAAAGGAAAGGTCATCAAAGCCGCCGGATGGAAGGCCGTATATGCCGATGCTGCATCTTCCGGTTCCTCCGCTTCACAGTATGATGCTTACGGGGATTATGAAGATTCTGAAGATTTTGGAGAAGATTTCCAAAATAATGATATGTACTTAAAGGCTTCAGAGCAGGCACTTCCTGTTCTCCACAAAGGCGACACCCTGACTGTCACACGCACGAATATCACAAACGGTAAGACCAAAGCTCCCGCCCGTTTTACAGAAGCGACACTTCTGTCCGCCATGGAGAATCCGGTACGTTATATGTCTTCTGATGATAATAAGATGAAAAAAAACTCGGTGAAACCGGCGGACTCGAAATGAGATTCTTCTGACATCCAAAGGAAAACAGCTTCTGGAATTAGTCCCGAAGATTTGAAAAACCGGAGCTTACCGCTTCCTGGGAAATGGAACTTGCCAAGATTGCCAAAGGAACACACAAAGAACAGGTATTTATCAAAGATATCGAAAGCTACACCAAAGAATTAATTCAGGATATCAAGACTTCCGACGGAACTTTCCGTCACGATAACCTGACTAATACAAAATGCCCGCACTGCGGCAAGCGTATGCTCTCTGTCAAAGGCAAGAACTCCCGCATGCTGGTCTGCCAGGACCGTGAATGCGGCTACCGCGAGACGATCGCACGCACCAGCAATGCAAGATGTCCGAACTGTCACAAGAAGATGGAACTGATCAAAAAGGGGGACAGTGAGACATTTGTATGCTCCTGCGGCTACAAAGAGAAGCTGGAAGCATTCAAGAACCGTCGTGCCAAAGAAGGTGCCGGCGTATCTAAGCGCGATGTCCAGAAATATCTGAAGAAACAACAACAGCAAAATGACGAACCGGTGAATAACGCATTTGCACAGGCACTGGCGGGACTTAAGTTAGATAAATAATATGCAAAAGGAATAACAAACCTTTGCTAATCTGGTTTGTTATTCCTTTTCAGAGAGAGAATAATTATTTTATTGTCTTTCCAAGTTCCCATGACCGAATGCTTTCAATCATCAGATCTCCACCAATTGCTGTCATTTCATTTTTCTGATCATCATCCACATTATATATATTTACAAGAAAAATTATTCTGATAATCATTGCTGAATATTTCTAATGAAATTTTGTCAGAATAAATATGAATATCCAGATGCTCTTTGCCCATTAAATTCAATGGACATCTTGCGACTCCTTTACTCCAGCCATCGGAATTATTACGGTCAAAATATATGCTTCCGCTCTCTTCAGATCAAATAGATCTCTGTCTTCTTTCCCTGAGACATTCTTAAGTTCAGCTTAATCTTGTCTGCAGTTGATTTTTCAGATTTATCCGCATTTCCGTTTCATAAACACAGCCACTCCGGAAGTTCTTTTTTTCGTCTTTTTTATCAGAATGTCCGCTTCTTCCTGCTTATTCTTCCGAAGATCACCGTAATTCTTTTACAGGAATAAATTTTAATGTATTATCTTCTTGCCAACACTGCCTCTCGGAATTCACTATATGCGATACACTGTGCCTGTTCAAACCCATTTCCATTATTACAGGTTCTGTATAGATCAGAATAACTTTCCATCATGTTCAATCGCACTGCCGGAGAAAAGCCCCCCTTCAAATGATCATCATATACTTCACTTGGTGCAAGCGCTAATGGCAATACTCCCAATGAATCATATCTTCACTGACAGCATGTCCCCCAGTGCATGGTCCCAAAATCCGAATATGGATTATATTGATAGAAAAGTGATACTTTCCTTTAAAATATATCAACCCATTTGGGTCATTGATCCATCCGGTTTCTGCCATAAAATGATAGTCCTGACGAAATTTTCCCTGCTGTACGGTTTCTCTTTTTTGCTTCAATTTCTTTCTGGGCTTTTCTATTCTTTCAATCATCAGTTCTTTTGACATATTGTGCCTCCGGTATTATTACTTATATTCTTCACGAAGTTTCTTTTTGCAAATTCAGTATTAAGCTTTGATTCCCGGCGGGCCTTATTTTCTTTAATTCTGAACTGTTCTTCTCTTAGGCTTATACTCTTCCAGCGTTTTTGCCATGATTCTCTTGCTTCTTTCATTTCTTCTGTTAATTCCGGCATCTGAAGATTGCGTTCTGGAAGTACCGGTACATTTGAATTCTCTTCTACAGGAAGAATCGTAGTGGTTTTTGCTGTTGGCAGTGTCTGATACCAGTATGCCGTTGAACTCCAGTCATCTGACAGATGGTTCGCATGTCCATGTTCAATCGTAACTTTCAGACTCTTCTCAAATCTTACTGGATCTGTAATGTGGAAACGATAAGATACCTTTTCAAGGAATTTTTAGTTCCATATCTCAGATGAATGAGCCAAGAAGATGGACATTTCTCTGTATCTGGTACGAAAATAGAGGGGTTGGGGTACACAAAATAAAACGTCATCATTTTCGTTCTACATGGCCTTGTGTATACCCTCCCATCTACGGCAGCGAACCTCCCGTGTCTACCAGGATCACCCGCATTTCTGCCGGGTCCTAACTTCCTTCGTCCCGCCTGTCCATAACCAGGGTGTCAGCTTAGCTCCTCTACAGGGTCATGCCCTATGGTGATTATTCCTGCCGACTACTGGCTCATTCTTTTTTGTTGTTTAAGTCTTACTGACCTGTTTAAGTATCAATACCTCACGGCACCTTACGGCGGACGTTTTCCCGACTCGGTCTTCATACTTCTCAGCCTTCCTGTCACAGCTGAATTCAACTCTCCGCAGCTATTTCTGAAAGTTCAATTCAACTGTGACAGAACATTACCTGTTTGTCTCTGCTTACTACGCTGCCTGCAACTGTGGCCTTCTGATATCACTCATCAGTTTCATTGGGTCATAATCCACACCCTTTGTCAGGATTGTGTAGAATACCCTAATAATCTTACATGCCACTGCTACTACTGACTGCATCTTCTTTAACGGGTTTTCTTTACGGGTTCGATAATACTCATGTATTTCCTTAAACTCAGCATTCTTCCCCACCAGTGATATCGCAGCTTCATATAGCACATATCTCAGCCGTTTTCTGCCTCTGTAGCTGATCCGGCTCTCTCCATTGTGCTTTCCGGAATCATTTGCCACGATTGCATATCCCGCCAGCTTCTGCAGCTGCTTCGGATTATCAAAACGTCCAATGTCACCTACTTCTGCAATAAATCCGCTGACTGTAATCAATCCGATTCCTTTGATTTCCATCAGTTTATCAACATATGGAATCGTCTTCAGTTTTTCCTCTATAGTTTGGAGCAGTTCCTCCATCCTTGACACATATACATCCATGTCATTCAGCAGATTCTTCAATTCAATCCTTGCCGCTTCCGGTGCTTCCTTACTTCCAACGCTATGCTCTGCAGCTGATACCAGGATCTTTGCCCTCTTCATTCCAGTGCCTCGCAGCTTCGCGTTTCTCCAAATCTGGTTTACACCGTTCACTCCAAGTATTCTGATATCCTCCGGCAATGGAGCTTCCTTGAGTATCATTCGTCCGCTGACTGCCATTAAATCCCCATAAACGTCTTTATATTCAGGAAAATAAATGGCAAACCATCTAGCGATTCGATTCTTGATTCTTGTTAGCTCTTCCTGCGTCTGGAAACGAAGATTCGATAAGCTCCTGATCTCCGCATAAATACCGGTTGGTATGTAGGGATAAGAGAAGCGTCCTTCATTGACCAGTGCCGCAATCGTCTTTGGATCCTTACGGTCATTCTTATTGGGATTGTTGTCATCCAGCTCTTTCGACTTCTTGACATGGTGCGGATTCACATGTACAGGCTTCATCCCGCTGTCCTGCAGGAATTTCCCCAGTGCAAACCAGTAATGACCGGTCGGCTCCATTCCGGGAATTACAGCTGTTTTACCTTGCTTTTCTGCGATATCTTCCACCCATGCCTTGAACATCATGAAACCCGCCTCAGTATTACTGAATTCCAGCGGCTTCTTTGTATATTCATAGTTCCGCCAATCAAATGCCCTGGCAAAATGAGTTTCACTGCCGACATCAATTCCAACAATCAAAGTTTTTTTTCAGTTATGGATGCAATTTTTGCGTTCTGTGTGTTACAATTCATTATAGATACCTCACTGTTTTAATAAGATTTTTTACTAACCGTCCAAAGTCAGTAATCTTATTTTACTCTGAGGTATTTCTTTTCTCAACCTTCTTTCTTGGAATTCCCTATATTTGAATTATACAGATGCCCCTATCGCATCCAGAACATTATTGATAATACCAATGTTTGGATCTAATATATAAACCCAGATAATTCCAACAATGATCGGTGCGATAATCGCAGGAGAAAAAATTAATGACTTTGAAAAGTCCACTCCTTTTAATTTATTATTCAGTAACAAAGCAATGAGAAAAGATAAAGACAATAACAATACAAATGCCAATATAAACATAATCATTGTGTTTTTTTAAGGATATCCAAAACAAACGGTCTTTAAATAATCTCATATAATTTGTCAATCCGTTGAATGTAGCCTTTCCAATTCCAGAATATTTTGTAAAACTATATCCAATTGACATTCCAATAGGAATAATAATAAATACCATATACACAACCAGTGTCGGAATTACCAATCCTATCTTGTATCTCTTTTTTACTTAACCAATGCATACGCTCATCCTCTTTTATATCCGGGACCACCATGATAAATCTTCATGGCGGTCCCATGCAGTGTCAGCCAATATTAACGTCTGTCTAGTTTGCTGCTGCCGAATCCATATTTTTAAAAGCATCTTTCGGACTGTATGTTCCTTGCATAACACCAAATATTGCATCATACATTGCTTCCTGAACTGCCGGAGTAACTGTCTGATCCGGAGCTGCTTTTGTGTTTTCCATCCATTTCCAAGTGCTGTGATCATTGCATTCATTGCATACTGTGAATCTGTTGCTGCAATACCATCATAATTGGTTGCCGGGAAAATGGATCCTTCATAAGAAATCTTTGCTGCTTCTTCTCCATAATAATATTTCAAAAATGCATACACAGCTTCTTTTGCTTTATCATTATCTTTTACCGCTGAACTTACTACCAGCGGGAGCTGCCAAGAACTTTCATTGCAATATTCTGTTCATAAGAAGAATCCTCAAATTTTGGTCCCCACCAGAATCCGATGTGTTCACCGACATTTTTTATCAAATTCTGCACAGTCCCACTGACCTGTTCCGAACATTGCTGCTTTTCCTTCATTAAAGAGCTGTTTTTGCGTCAAAATATTCGATTGTTGCCATATTTTCCGGAAATGCTCCGGCATCTGCAAGTCCTTTTATTTTTCAAAACATGCATTCATATCATCGTTTGAATATTTTGCCTTATCACCAGTATAGGATTTTTCATTATCTTCCCATCCATATCTTGAAAAGAATTCATTGAACTCCCACATTGAGTATCCACTGTTCTTACTTCCGATTGCGATTGGTGTAACTCCTGAATTTTTCAGTTTTTGCGATCATATCAAGGAATTCGTCATAAGTTGTATCATCTGTTGGATAAGCAATCCCAGCTTTATCAAACAAATCTTTATTATAGAAAAATCCCTGAACATTACTTTGATATGGAAGTCCATACTGTACTTTTTTCCATCATTGAATGCATCTTCCATACCATCCAGTGCATCATCAATGTCTTTATTTTCTTTCAGGAAATCAGACATATCTAATAAGTATCCGGCCTCATTGTATTCCGGGTGCCTCCGCTGAATCTAAATGTACAATTTCCGAAAGACTTCCATCCTGTGCTGCCAGTTTCATATTTTTTGAATGTTGCCTCTGTATCAGCTGCTACGAATTCTACTTTATATTTTCCTTTATTTTCTTTGTTAAATCTGAACAATATTGTAAGTAACCGTTTCCTGTTTTTTTGGGTTTGCCACATGAATACCAAATTTAATGACGGTTGCCCCGTCCGCATCCGTTTTTGCTTCTTCTGATGACTTACTTTCTCCGCATCCAGCAAGCAGTCCCATCGACATCGCTGCAACTAATACTAGATGTAACCTTTTTTGCTTTTTTTTTCTTCATAGTTTTTCCTCCCTAAATGAGTAGATGGTTGTTTATGGAACCCGTTCCACGTTCCTTAAAAAATAATTCCGCATCTTTTTCTTTTTTTATGGAACCCGTTCCATGTTTGTTAAAAAAATAAATTCAGCTGTGCAATGTGACTGATTTTGTATAATCTATATATAACTCTTTGCTCAGATGTCAACATTTTTTCGTCATTTCGTTTATTTTATCAAATTTTGTGCACTATTTTTTGTGTATTTTTACTATTCCATTGTTGTTCTCCCCTTTCTCACAGATACTCCTAATGTTACTTTTTCATTTTATATGTCTTCCCATTAACCAATTCACAAATTAACCTGGCTGCCTCTTTTGCCAGTTCTTTTTATCGGTTGAACGATTTCAGTCACACTTGGGTTCTACTATCTGCGTAATATATGTTCCATCGCAAGCCACATTTTACATCCGCTTCCGGGTTTCTTTATGTCTTCGGATAACCTCATTCATACACTTTCGGTGCAACCAGATCTGTTCCGAATATCCCATCAAATTCCCATCCAGTATAAAGCGCCGCCACCGGATTATGCCCAATACACGGTCTTTCGTCACTGCTGTCGTGAAGCCAAAAGCCTGAATATTTGTAAAACAGACTGTAATGCCCCACACAAAAGTCCGGACCACGCTTATTCAGATCCGTCTTCGCCTTGTTCAAGCTTTGCCTGCGGGATCGGATTACACATATTCACACCGACACCTTCACGCAGCATTCCGGGATGCCGACCGATGTCTTCTTCTGTCGTTCCGGCTTTACAGGCGACACCATATACCTCAAAGCCATGTCTGCCCTCGTCGTCTTCAAGGGGTCTTACTACTTGCGTATGGGATATCTCATCTTGAGGGGGGCTTCACGCTTAGATGCCTTCAGCGTTTATCCCGTCCTGACTTGGCTACTCGGCCATGCTCCTGGCGGAACAACAGATACACCAGCGGTCAGTCCATCCCGGTCCTCTCGTACTAAGGACAGCTCCTCTCAAATATCCTACGCCCACGCCGGATAGGGACCGAACTGTCTCACGACGTTCTGAACCCAGCTCGCGTACCGCTTTAATGGGCGAACAGCCCAACCCTTGGGACCTACTTCAGCCCCAGGATGCGATGAGCCGACATCGAGGTGCCAAACCACTCCGTCGATGTGAACTCTTGGGAGTGATAAGCCTGTTATCCCCAGGGTAGCTTTTATCCGTTGAGCGATGGCATTCCCACTTAATACCACCGGATCACTAAGCCCTACTTTCGTACCTGCTCGACCCGTCGGTGTCACAGTCAAGCTCCCTTCTGCCTTTGCACTCTGCGAATGGTTTCCAACCATTCTGAGAGGACCTTTGGGCGCCTCCGATACCCTTTCGGAGGCGACCGCCCCAGTCAAACTCCCCGCCTGGCATTGTCCACTGCCCGGATTACGGGCACATGTTAGAAATCCAATACTGCAAGGGTGGTATCCCAACATTGACTCCGCGGCAACTGGCGTCACCGTCTCACAGTCTCCCACCTATCCTGTACATGCAGTACCGAATCCCAGTATCAAGCTAGAGTAAAGCTCCATGGGGTCTTTCCGTCCTGGCGCGGGTAACCAGCATCTTCACTGGTACTTCAATTTCACCGGGTCCATTGTCGAGACAGCGTCCAAATCATTACGCCTTTCGTGCGGGTCGGAACTTACCCGACAAGGAATTTCGCTACCTTAGGACCGTTATAGTTACGGCCGCCGTTTACTGGGGCTTAAATTCGAAGCTTCGCTTTCGCTAAGCTCTCCTCTTAACCTTCCAGCACCGGGCAGGCGTCAGCCCATATACCTCACCTTACGGTTTTGCATAGACCTGTGTTTTTGCTAAACAGTTGCTTGAGCCTTTTCTCTGCGGCCACATCTCTGTGGCACTCCTTCTCCCGAAGTTACAGGGTCATTTTGCCGAGTTCCTTAACAATGCTTCTCCCGCCGGCCTTAGGATTCTCTCCTCATCTACCTGTGTCGGTTTACGGTACGGGCACGTATCACACAATAGCGGCTTTTCTTGACAGCTGGCTCACCGCTTCTCTACTAATGTTCGATCCACATCACGTATTCTCCTGTAACACGGATTTGCCTGTCATTCCGGTACCCCGCTTGCCCCGGTTTTTCCACTCCCGGGTCCCACTTTCTCTCTGTGTCCCCACAGTTCTGTTATACAGCAGTACAGGAATCTCAACCTGTTATCCATCGACTACGTCTTTCGACCTCGCCTTAGGCCCCGACTTACCCAGAGCAGATCAGCTTTACTCTGGAAACCTTAGATATTCGGCCGAGAGGATTCTCACCTCTCTCTCGCTACCCTTCCGGGCATTCTCTCTTTTTAGAAGTCCACAGCTCCTTTCGGTACTGCTTCATCCCGCTAAGAATGCTCCTCTACCAATTAACATTCGTCAATTCCACAGCTTCGGTGTCGTGTTTCAGCCCCGGACATTTTCGGCGCAGGACCTCTCGACCAGTGAGCTATTACGCACTCTTTGAATGTATGGCTGCTTCTGAGCCAACATCCTGGTTGTCTTTGAAATCCCACATCCTTTTCCACTTAACACATACTTTGGGACCTTAGCCGGTGGTCTGGGCTCTTTCCCTTTTGACTACCCAACTTATCTCGTGCAGTCTGACTCCCGGTCATCATCTGGCTGGCATTCGGAGTTTGATATTCTTCGGTAAGCTTTGACGCCCCCTAGGAAATTCAGTGCTCTACCTCCAGCAGACTAAACCGAGGCTAGCCCTAAAGCTATTTCGAGGAGAACCAGCTATCTCCGGGTTCGATTGGAATTTCTCCCCTACCCACACCTCATCGCCACCCTTTTCAACGGATGTGCGTTCGGACCTCCATTGCCTTTTACGGCAACTTCATCCTGGACATGGGTAGATCACCCGGTTTCGGGTCTACTCTGACTGACTTAACTCGCCCTATTAAGACTTGGTTTCCCTTCGGCTCCGGACCTTTAGTCCTTAACCTCGCCAGCCAGCGTAACTCGCCGGACCGTTCTACAAAAAGTACGCGGTTCATCATATAAAGATGTTCCACAGCTTGTAAACACAGGGTTTCAGGTTCTCTTTCACTCCCCTCCCGGGGTTCTTTTCACCGTTCCTTCACAGTACTATGCGCTATCGGTCACTAAGTAGTATTTAGGCTTACGGGGTGGTCCCCGCGCGTTCCCACAAGGTTTCTCGTGTCTCGTGGTACTCTGGATACCGCCTTGTCAGATTTCCTTTCATGTACGGGGCTTTCACCCTCTGTGGCAGGCTTTCCCAAAACCTTTCCATTAGAATCTCTGAATCAATTACGCGGTCCGAACCCCGGCATGCACGCACGCCGGTTTGGCCTCTTTCCATTTCGCTCGCCGCTACTTTGGAAATCACATGTTGTTTTCTTTTCCTCCGGCTACTTAGATGTTTCAGTTCACCGGGTTCCCGACGCATGGCTATGTATTCACCATACGACGACTGAGGTTTGCTCAGCCAGGTTTCCCCATTCAGAGATCTCCGGATCAAAGTGATATTTGCCACTCCCCGAAGCTTTTCGCAGCTTATCACGTCTTTCATCGGCTCTTAGTGCCAAGGCATCCACCCTGCGCTCTTTCTAGCTTAACCAACTTTACCATTCATATAGCGTTATGAACGTTGGTTCAAGTTTCGTTTGCGTTCACAAACATTTTTGGTTTTTATCTCGGATGTCTTGTATCTTTTGTGTTATAAAGATATTAGTATTTTCTAGTATGCAATTTTCAAGGTACAATATTGTGAGCGTAACATTTATTTTAGAATCGAGTATGGAATTTTCAATGTTCCTTGATTTAAATTCAAATGCATTGGCATGTAATGCCATGACCGAGCTACACCCCCTGAGGTTCGCATCTGGCAGCATGTATGCCGTTAGACATAGTATGGAGATGCTTAGGGACTCAGAACCATCGACCTCCCGCTTATCAAGGCGTGCGCTCTAACCAGCTGAGCTACAAGCCCACATTTCAATCTGGCAGCCACCTGCTCTCCCATACCGTCTCCAACATAGTACCATCGGCCGCTTACGTCTTAACCATCGTGTTCGGGATGGGAACGGGTGTGTCCCCCCCAGAAGCGCATCGCCACCAGA
>VOFC01002191.1_pt1:0-17500 | contig 34627 bp, 40 predicted proteins | sample 5384161 | NCBI WGS metagenome assembly VOFC01 (sample SAMN12384722, study PRJNA508395) | human gut metagenome | isolation source: healthy gut B | host: Homo sapiens | reverse complement strand
GATACGCCCAGTCCCAGAACTGCTGTTCCATCTGTTACTACAGCCACCATATTTCCTCTCTCGCCTTGTAGGAGAGATCTTTATCTTCTGAGATTTTTTTATACAAGGCTGCGCAACCTATGGATATTTACTGCCAGTTCTTCAGTGTCTCTATCTTTGCTCTCAAGATCACTTCTATTTTTTCCATTCCATTTGCACTTAACACAATATATTGATTCACCTGCCAACCGGAACATTTCCAATATATTATTATCCATCCTGCCTTTAAATTTCTGTATTCCATTCTTCATAACAATATACTGCAAAGTTTTTTCCATCATACATAATAACCTGGTTTCCACAAAGTTTTATGACTGTAATCGCCTTTAAATTCTTTTGACAGAACAATCTTTCTGCTTTTTATTATAAAGGCGCAGTTCATATCCGCCTTTACCCTGGTTTTTCAAGATCATTTCAATATATTTTCATTATGAAATACACTTTTGATCTCTTTGTCCATCTTTATCTTTACGGACTGTTTCGGAACTTCTTCTTTTTCGCTATAGATGGCCATACAATCATCACCGATTACGGATGTATCTGCATCCATGAAAGTCGGAGCCAGTATGCGTGTTCTTATATTCTTACCGGATGCTATGATCGGCTTCATCCTTTCCGGCTTTCCCAGTTATAATAATATAATCTTGACACCATCTGTCCATTCTGCGTGTAAAGATACACACAACGCCATCCACTTCACCGTTTGCAGATAATGCTACGTCCACCGGATAACCTGTCCCAGCCAGAGATGTCTTATGTTCCACCAGAACATTTCCTGCAGTGTCATAACAGATTACTTTCATTGATGTGTGTTCTTCAATATGGCACTGACGATTCCCTGCTCTGATACGCTTACCTTTTCTATCGGCATTGTCGTATGCATTTCACCTTTCAGGCCATCCTCCTGCAGGATCAAATGTCATTTCTTCTTTATCAGCTACTGCTGCCGACTTGTCGCTGACATCTATCATCGGATTCTTTATCTGATATGACTGGATTCCATTTTTTCTTTCCTGATTGATTCAGATAAGAGATTCCGCGTCTTACTGTATTTTAATGGCTGTTCATCCAGGAACTGAACATAATTATTATCTGGTTGCCCTTTCTCCTACATACGTATCACTGACCCGTACTTTCGTATATGTCTGAGATTAATCAGCAGATACACCCTCTCACAACATGGAGATTGGTTATTCTTTCCTTATGTTTCATCCGTTTGGTCATCCTTTCAACGTTTCTTCTGATACTGTGTACCTTAGTATAACACATTTCCCATTTGGAGTAACAATTTTGTCCGATATAGATCAGGTTGCCATCCGATAATCCATTCATTTGTATATCGCCTTTACATGCCGAAGTATCTCCATATAATTTCTTACTGATCCCCGCCAAGTGTTTTCCTTTCTGCAATAACATAATAATCCTTATCCGTCAATTGGCTTTCTCCTCCTTAGAGATCTTTGCCTCTTCTGATTTTTTTCACTTGTACCGGATACTCTTTTGTTCCCTCTTTAGCCTCGGCTGTTGTTGAAAGAGCATCTTCTTCTGTCTGTCCGTTTCCATGCTTTTTGAAAAGATTTTCAGCGATGTCTGTAGCCCGACTTCATTTTGTTTCAAAATTATTTACTGTTGTAATCTGATCACCAGCACAATCAACACCAGTAGTGCACTGGTTATATATACCCTTGAACTTGATGTGTTGTTCTTTATATTCCATTTTTTCTTCACTGCACTACGAAAATCCTTGCAGCTTGATCCTCAACTACTCCTAATTGGGAGTCACCTCTGTTCTCTTCTTGTATTGATCATGTGATTTCTGCATCTCCGGATTTTTTTCTCATAATAAATATAATGTCCGCCCATCTGCATAATTTCTCCGAATTTGTATGCATAGAAGACTTCTTCCTGTTCCCTCGCATTTTTCCACAAGAACAGATTCCATTCTTCTGCGAACTCTTTTCCTGATCCGTTTAACTTCTGTGTTACGACTCATCGGGCTGCCATCTTCAATGATCCCCCATCCAACGATCCGGCATTCCGGGAAAAACCGGCAGCTTCTTTCTTTTGCCTCTTTCATTATCTCATCTGTAATTTCTATATCATTTCCATTTGTCTTTGTTCTCTGGCTTTCTCCGCAGCTGATTCAAATATGTATCACGTAATCTTCTACGTATATCTTTGATTGTCACTTACATTTCCTATCTGTCTCTACATTTTTCGAAGTTGTCTTTCCATGATACATTCATCTCATTTTTAACTATTTTAAATTGCATCTGGTATATTAACACTGCGTTTTTACAACCATGCTGCAATTATTTTCGCATATGATAACATATAGGAATGCATATTTTATCAGTTGATGGGACTTGTCCGATATCCGATACGCTTTTTGTTTCTCGACATACTTCGTAAAAAGGGAGCTTAAAAGACCTCTGTTATAATCAAAAAGATAGAAATACCCAAAAGTATTCCTGATCTCCTATCGTCTTATTCGTTTATTCTATGACCACAATATTCCTGCAATCCTGATATCCTTCTTCGCGATACGATCCGTGATCGCGATCTGCACCTGTAAATGCCAGGAAAGTTACTGAACTGACCTCTCCGAATTTAGAATGGTCACATAATACATATCTGGCATTGTTCTATTGCGGTTTTCTTCACCATAGCTTCATTCGCATCCGGTGTCGTAAATCCGGGCTTTCTTAGTCACGCCATTGGTTCCAAAGAAACCTTTCGTAAAAATGGTATTTTTCTAAGTCGTCTGCATCGCTTCACTTCCACTAACAGCTTCCGTCGAACTTTTCAGTTCTCCTCCTACCAGCCGGACTTTTACGCCTGCTTTTGGCCAACTCGCTGTGCGTGCGCAACAGCATTCGTAACAACAGTTACATCCTTATCACAGAAGAACTCCAGCATATATCCGGTTGTCGCAGCGTACAGTTAAATGCCATGGAAAGTGCTCCTGCAAGTCCGGAACCTATCACGCATGCTGGGATGACATGCAGCGGATCGGATGCTGCATAAGGAATTGCACCTTCTGTAATAAATGCAAGTCCCATGATGAAGTTTGTCGGAGCGGATTCTCTTTCTGTTTTTGTAAATTTATCTTTAAACAGAAGAGATGCCAGAGCGATCGCACACGGAGGAACCATACCGCCGATCATAACTGCTGCCATGATTCCGTAATTTCCTGCTGCGATGGACGCCGTTCCAAATACATAGGCCGCTTTGTTGAACGGGCCACCCATGTCAACTGCCATCATACCTGCTACGATGATGCCAAGAAGAACCTTACTGGAACCACTCATGTTTGTAAGAGCTGTGTTCAGTGCCGTGTTCAATGCTCCGATTGGAGGCTCTACGACAAACGTCATAACAAGTCCCACGATCAGAATGCCGAATACCGGATAGAGAAGGACTGGAGCAATTTTTTCCAGTGCTTCCGGAAGTTTTCCGAACAATTTTTTTTAAGAGAAGGATAAGATAGCCTGCCAGAAAACCTGCTACTAATGCACCGAGGAAACCAGACTTGCCGTTTGCTGCAATTGCACCACCCACAAATCCGACTGCCAGACCAGGTCTGTCTGCAATGCTCATAGCAATAAATCCTGCCAGAACCGGAAGCATAAATCCAAATGCAAGATTTCCTATGGATTTCAGTGTTGCCGCCACCGGTGTGATCGAACCGAAACTCTGTCGTGCTTCTGCTGTCAATGATGTCATATCTACACAAAGTCCATCGATCAGGAATGCAAGAGCGATCAAAATACCGCCGCCTACGACGAATGGCAGCATGTGTGAAACACCATTCATCAACTGCATATAAATCTGATGGCCTTTGGAGCCTCCTGCTTTTTCTCGAAACTTCTGCATTTTCCGATGCATGGCGTGCATTCAAAAGAATACTTCTTTGCATCCAGCAAATCTGTGATTCTCATATAATTTTCCCTCCTGTTGATAAATCGTTTTCTTTTGGCAAGACTTTTCTCTTTTATGCCTTACACCAGCTGTTTTATATACTTCTTCTACTTCCGGTCTGGTTGCCAGATATTCAGAAAATGCGCTCGCGCTTCCTGTTGCGACTCCCATACGGAAAGCATGCTCGCCAATCCTGCTTTTCCATCCAGCCTGTCATGAAACCTGCCACCATGGAATCTCCGGCTCCTACACCATTGACCAGTTCCTGGCGCTTTGGCGAACTATATACTTCTCCATTTTTCCGCAATCGCACCGCACCTTTCCCCGCCATCGAGATCAGCACATTTCTGGCCTCTTTTCCTGAAGCCCATAAGGAATGACGTCCTCTGTTCGGCGGTCGCCTTCGAAGATCTCACCAAGCTCATGATTATTTGGTTTTGATCAGAAACTTTTATATGTACTTGTTTGTAATAGTGTGTTATAATAAAAGAAAAGGGAGTTTTTTCTAATCATGTATATTGCACTTACAGGTAGTGAAAACAATAAAGATGTGTATATTTATCATTCTTTTCGCAAGGAAAATGGTAAGTCCTCATCTCGTATTTATAAAAAACTTGGAAAATATAACACACTTTTTAGAACAATTCGATGGTGACAGAGATAATACAGTCTGCAGGATGTTTACCGCTCTCTTTCTGTGATTGCAGAAGAATCGGATTTTATTCAAAGTGAACTTTACAAGAATTCTAATTTCCTTTATCCAAGAAATAATCGTATCCTCTATTACGATTGCACAAACTACTATTTCGAAATTGAAGAGGAAAGCGATTCTAAGCGTTATGGTAAAAAGTAAGGAAAACCGTCCGAATCCAATTGTAACTATGGGATTATTTATGGATGCTGATGGTATTCCTCTTGCTTTTGATGTTTATCCAGGAAATCAAAATGAACAGACAACTTTAAAGCCTTTAGAATCAAAAATTCTCCAGGACTTTAACTGCAGTGAATTCATCTATTGTTCTGATTCCGGACTTGGAAGTGCTGCGAACAGAAGATTTAACAGTCTTGGAAACCGGGCATACATCATCACTCATTCTCTTAAAAAGATGAAGAAAGAAGATCGTGAGATTGCTCTGAACCCTACGCAGTTTCGTAAAGTCGGTAGCACAAAATTCATAGATCTGCGTACACTTGATGAAACTGATGAAGAAGTTTATAACACTGTTTATTACAAAGAAGTTCCCGTGGTTACAGGAAACATGGATGAAACTCTGATCAACACACCTGGGCGTAAACGAAAAGGAAAAAAATCAGAATGATCCAATGCGTTTTGTAAAGAAGACTTCTGTGACGCCAGATGGGGAAATCGCTAATAAACAAGTATACAATATCGATGAAGAACAGATTCAAAAAAAGAAATGTATGATGGTTTTTATGCTGTTATTACAAATCTGGAAGGTGATGTCTCTGAAATCATACGGATTAACAAACAGCGTTGGGAAATAGAAGAAAACTTTAGAATTATGAAAACCGAATTTGAAGCTAGACCAGTCTATGTACGAAGAGAGGAGCGAATAAAAGCTCATTTCATGACTTGCTATATCAGTCTTCTTCTTTATCGGTTATTAGAAAAAAACTTGGAGATGCTTATACGGTCAGTCAGATACTTGGGACATTACGTTCTATGCAAATGACACTACTAAATACAGCAAGTGGTTATATTCCTTCCTACACAAGAACAGAATTAACGGATTCTCTGCACAAAACATTCGGCTTTAGAACGGATTATGAATTCATTACAAAAGCCTCCATGCGAACAATCATTAAAGAAACGAAACAGATTAAATCAAAAAATCATAATATAGCACATATCGTTACATGAAATAAAAAACGGCTACAGAGCCCATGTTTACTGGGTTTGTAGCCATTTTTATCTTTCCAACTGTCAAAGATGGGATTATAACATATCAAGATGCCAGGGTCAAAGGTCTAAGCCCATGAGCTTGCTCATAGGTGGGTGAAAAGACCTTAGGACCCGCCCCCGATATGAGCATAAAAGTGGGATGATAATCCCACGATATGCGAATATTGGGTAGGATTGTGGGAGTGCGTAGCACGAGCAATCCGTAGGCATCAAAGTCGGGGGCTTTTACCCCGACATCATATCAAGAGAGTTGACGCATAAAGAAGTGGTTTGAAAAAAACTGATTACTTTTATTTCTTTAAAGCTTCTTTTTGCAAATTCTGTAGTGACAAGAGATTCGTACGGGTGCGGGGAATCCAGTTCACCGGCACTTTCAAAGAATATCCTGGAGAAGTTCAAAGCTGTCTTTTTCGAAAATCAGGTCTTCTTTCCAGGTCTTCTGATCATAATAGCGGGTGACAATGGTTGTGATCGTATTTAGATCTGTTTCAGGAAATTGTGGAGCGATGACAGCGGCGATTTCTTCAGGGGTGTGATTCTGAACAAAATCCATACCTTTCTGCAATGCATTGGTAAAAGACTGGATGACATCAGGGTTTTTGTCAAGATAACTCTTTTTGGCACTGTATGCGGTGTACGGTACATAGCCACTGTCCGTACCGAGTGATGCTACGACATGCCCTTTTCCCTCACTTTCAAGGGCGGTGGCACTTGGCTCAAATTCTACTGTAAAGTCTCCACTGCCTTCTGAAAATGCAGCAGCAGTTGAACCAAAGTCGATGCCCTGGTTGATGTTCAAATCTGTCCGTGGGTCGATGCCATTCTGTTTTAAGATATACTCAAATACCATTTCCGGCATACCACCTTTTCGACCGCCAAGAACATCCTTGCCTTTCAGATCAGTCCATTTAAAGTCCTTCATTTCTTCTCTTGCAACAAGAAAGTTTCCGGCACGCTGGGTTAGCTGTGCAAAGTTGATAACATAATCATTGGCTCCTTCATTGTACGTATAAATAGAAGATTCAGATCCCATGAAAACCAATATCTGCTTCACCGGAAATAACAGCAGTCATAGTTTTGTCTGCCCCAAAACCGGTAACGAGCGTGAGATCAATTCCTTCCTCGTCAAAGTACCCATTTTCAATCGCAGCGTACATCGGAGCGTAGAAAATAGAATGAGCCACTTCATTCAATGTCACAGAGACGGGAGCAGAATCGGAATCTGTCCTGGATATGTCAGAGACAGTTTCTGTTGTGTTTGTTTTAGAATTTTTAGTGTTGTCATCAGTGTGAGCAGAACCGCAGGCAGACAACAGCACGACAGTCATGACAGAAGTGAGAAGTATGGATATCAATTTCTTTTTTTCATAAGTCCTCCCAGATAAGATTAGATTCTCATTTAAAGTATGCAGGAGAAACGGAACAGGTGAAATCTCAGGCAGGCTTTTAATTTGTCCAAATTGTTTTGTTCCGAAAAACTGAGCGAGAAGTTTTAAATGGGTTTATCAGGTATCCAGACTGAAGAATATCTTTGCGGGAATATGATAGGGCGTTTGCTATAACTTGAAACTATAGTTAACATGTTCTTTTTATGTATTATACAAATTGCACAGACAGAACTATAATGACTTCCATAAAAGAGATAACAAATTTGGAGGTAATGATTTATGCAGATATCAGTAATAGGTTTTCCAAGAATCGGTACATTAAGAGAATTAAAATTTGCTTCTGAGAAGTACTTTAAGAAGGAAATAGAAGCCGGAGAATTATTGCAGAAAGCACAGGAACTGAGGAAGACACACTGGTTGACACAGAAGAATGCAGGGATTACTTATATTTCAAGTAATGATTTTTCATTTTATGATATGGTATTGGATACGGCGGCACTGCTTGGCATTGTTCCAAAACGATATAAAGAACTGAATCTGTCAGAACTGGATACATATTTTGCAATGGCTCGTGGGTATCAGGGAACTTTTTGGGGATGTAAAGGCACTTGCCATGAAAAAATGGTTTAATACCAATTATCATTACCTTGTTCCGGAACTGGAAGATGATACAGAGATCAAAATTTCGGGAGATAAATTATGGTCAGAATATGCGGAAGCAAAGAGCATTGAATAGAGACAAAACCGGTTGTAACCGGGGCATATACCGTATTAAAGCTTTGCAGATGTACAGGAAATAAGACAGCAGCAGATTATGTGGATGAGATTGTAAATGCATATAAAGATCTGATCGAGAAGTGTGAAAAAGAGCAGATCGCATGGATCCAGTTTGATGAACCGGCACTGGTGCAGGATATGGAAAAAGAAGACATCGAACTTTTCCACAGACTTTATGATGCGATTCTGACAGCAGTAAAAGATTGTAAGGTACTTTTACAGACATATTTCGGGGATGTAAGAGATATTTACCAGGATCTGATTGAGATGCCGTTTGATGGAATCGGTCTTGATTTTCTGGAAGGGAAAGAGACACTTCAATTAATTGAATCATATGGGTTTCCAAAGGAAAAGAAACTTTTTGCAGGACTTGTCAATGGAAAAAATATCTGGAAAAATCATTATGAAAAAACTTTAAAGATCTTAGAAAAATTACAGGAAAAAGAAATCCAGACGGTATTATCTACTTCCTGTTCACTGCTTCACGTACCATATACATTAAAGCATGAGACAAAGCTTTCCAAAGAATATCTGGCTTATTTTGCTTTTTGCTGAGGAAAAATTGACAGAACTTAAGGAACTGGGTGATCTTGCGGAAGATAAGAAATATTTCGATAGAGAAGCTTACAAGAAAAAAACCATGATCTTTTGCGGCAGACAGAAAATGTGAAAATGTTGCAGTGAAAAACAGACTATCACATGTAACGGAAGCGGATTATATCAGAGAGCCAAAGAGAAGTGAACGTCAGAAACTGCAGAAAGAGGCTTTTGGACTTCCGGAGCTCCCGACAACGACGATTGGATCTTTCCCCACAGACGAAAGATGTAAAGGCAAACCGGTCTGCCTTTAGAAAGGGAGAGATTACCAGACAGGAATATGTGGATTTCAACAAGAAGAAGATCGCGGAATGTGTGGCATGGCAGGAAGAAATTGGACTGGATGTACTGGTACACGGTGAATATGAAAGAAATGATATGGTAGAATATTTCGGTGAAGCACTGGGAGGATTCCTTTTACAGAAAAAGCCTGGGTACAGTCTTACGGAACCAGATGCGTAAAACCACCGATCATCTGGGGCGATGTATATCGTGAAAAGTCGATTACGGTAGATTGGTCCGTATATGCACAGTCACTTACGAATAAGATCATGAAGGGAATGCTTACAGGCCCGTTACGATTTTAAACTGGTCTTTCCCAAGAGAAGACATTTCCATTAAAGAATCCATCTCGCAGATTGCACTTGCAATCAGAGATGAAGTACTGGATCTTGAAGCAAATGGAATCCGGATGATACAGATCGACGAAGCTGCCTTGAGAGAAAAACTGCCGCTCAGAAGATCAGACTGGTATACAGAATATCTGGATTTTGCAATCCCGGCTTTCCGTCTGACACATAGTGGAGTGAAAGCAGATACACAGATTCATACGCATATGTGTTACAGTGAATTTACAGATATTATCCCAGCCATTGATGATATGGATGCAGATGTGATTACATTTGGCATCACGTTCAGATTCTGCAGATTCTGGATTCGCTGAGAGAAAATCATTTTTGAGACAGAAGTTGGTCCTGGAGTTTATGATATTCATTCTCCTAGAGTACCATCAGTTGAAGAAATTGTGTTGGCAACTGAAAGTTATGCTTACTAAGATCAGTCGTGAAAAATTAAAACCCGACTGTGGATTAAAGACAAGGTGTTCCGGAAACGGATGCAAGTCTTAGAAATATGGTTGAGGCTGCAAAAAGAAATCCGGAAGAACTAGAGGATTCATCAGACTGCGTCTAAAAAGCCAGTAATTTTCGCTTTTTTGTTCATTTGGTTTGCCTTCTTTTCATAAAAAAGTCAAGAGTTTGTATAAAAATATTGTTGCACCTGTCAACCGTTGGTATATTGCGATTGGAAACATTCTTTTCGCTGCACTGATAGCAGCACTTCAGGGATTATTTATGCAGTTGCAACTGCCGGTTGACAGAATTTCAGCCTGATTTGGTAGTCTGCAACTGGAAAATCCGATATAATAAGAATCATGATGTCGGGGGCAAAAGCCCCCGACTTTGATGCCTACGGATTGCTCCGTGCTACGCACTCCCCACAATCCTACCCAATATTCGCATATCGTGGGATTATCATCCCACTTTTATGCTCATATCGGGGCGGGTCCTAAGGTCTTTCACCCACCTATGAGCAAGCTCATGTGGGCTTAGACCTTTTGACCCTGGCATCAGATCATAAAATATAGATGAAAACCTGAAAAGAAGGAGGAAAATGGATATGATCTTATCGGAAAAAATCGCAGAAGAGCGAAAGAAAATGGATGGTCACAGGAAGAACTGGCAGAAAAGCTGTCTGTATCACGGCAGGCTGTTTCTAAATGGGAGAGTGCATCGTCTGTACCGGATTTGCAGAAATTACTCCGCATGGCAAAAAATTTTTGAGGTCAGTACAGATTATCTGTTAAAGGATGAAATGGGAAAAAGAAGAGGTTGAGAAAATATCAGACTATAGGACAGAAGATACAGTCTACAGGAATGTATCTATGGAAGAGGCAAATCATTTTCTGGAATGGAAGAGAAAAAATGCAGTCATACTGGCAGGGCAGTTGCTCTTTGCATCATGAGTCCGTCACTGCTCATTTTTCTGACAGGTCTTTCCAGTGCAACGGGTGGAAATCTGAGTGAAAATACTGCGGTGGGGATTGGAGTTTCGGTGGTACTGGTGATGGTTTCCCTTGCAGTTGCTATTTTTATTTCTTATGGGATTCGCGGAAAAGCATATGAGTATCTGAAAAAGGAACTGATTGAAACTGCTTATGGAGTAAAAAGGACTGGTAAAAAAAAAGAAGCAGAATTATGAAGGTACTTATACAAGAGGGATTATCCTGGGAGTTGTTTTCTGCATTCTGGCGGTTATTCCTCTTTTGATCGGAATTGCGATGGAACAACCGGAGTATATGATTACAAGTGATGTGTCAATTCTCCTTTTGCTTGTTGCAGTGGGGGTGTTTTTAATTGTACGTGTCAGTACGATCAATGGAAGTTACGATATGTTGCTTCGAGGAGGGAGAATATTCCCAAAAGGAAAAGGCTGTAAAGAAAAAAAGTTTGAAATCTATTCAACTGCTTATTGGTGTATTGCTACAGCAATCTATCTTGGATGGAGTTTCCTGAGTGTGCGGTGGGATTATACCTGGATTCTGTGGCCGGTAGCGGGTGTATTATTTGGTGCAGTGTCAGTAGTTGCAAGAGGGATTTGGGGAACACAGGATTCAACCAGGATATAATCTTGTTTGCGGATACTTGTAAAAAAGAAAATACTGGTGCTATAGTATCCCTAAAAGGAGGGAGTTCTATGAAGATGATCCGCAGAATTTCAAATTTAGTCAGTTCATGTATGTTACTTGCATATGTTATTGTTCTTGTATGTATCTGAGCAGGATCCCCGGAACAGTTCCGACTCATTTTAACGCTGCAGGAATAGCAGATAGTTATGGTGGCAAAGGAATTCTTTGGATTGAGGTGATTGTGGCAGCAGTCATTTTGCTTTTTGCTCTCTCTGATTGAAAAAGTTCCGTCTATATGGAACTTCCCGGTAGCTGTCACAGAGGAGAATAAAGAAAGGCTGTATAAAATAGCACTGGTAATGCTGGGAGCAATAAAGATTCTTACTACGGGATTATTTATCGATGTAGGAGTCAGCAGCCTGGTAACGAGATTCCCTGTCTGGCCTATGTATATCATGCTGGGTGCGATGGTGATCGTGATTGTAGTGGCAGTAGTACAGATGATCCGGCAAAATAAAAGATGTCGGGGTCAAAAGCCCCCGACTTTGATGCCTACGGGATTGCTCCGTGCTACGCACTCCCACAATCCGCCCCGATATGAGCAAAGCTCATGTGGTCTTAGACCTTTTGACCCTGGCATCATAAAAAAATAATATATCAAAGGCAGTGAAAGAAGCAGGCTGACCTTAAGAAGAAAGACGAGGATGAAAAATGGACGAGTTATATCAGATCATCGAGCAGAAAATAAAAGCTTCCGGCTATCCAAGAGAGATTTCAGGAGCAAAGGTATATAATGATATTTGCGACCAGATCGAAGGAAAAAGAAAATGGAGAGTATCTTCTGCTGTCAAAATTTGAGGATGATGTAGTTTTTGAATACCATATTACGGTGAAAGATGAAGAGTTTAATCTTGGAATTCTGACTATGAAAGCACCGGAAGGTGTGTTTGAAGCAGATTTTGATGCAGAGTAAAATTTTGCTTACATTTCAGAAAAGAATGTGATACAATAAGCATCGTGCAAAAATGAAATAGCGAAATAATAACGACATTAAATATTATTGCGGCCCATGTCTGATAGCTGCGATGTATTTGATGTCGTTTTTATATGTCAAGAAAGCGTACTTTTTTGATATATAAGATATTCCAGGCTATTCATACAAGTAAAGGAGAGAAGAAAAAAATGCCAAAAACTAAAATTCAAAGTATTGTATTTACCGCAATGAGGGTATTCTGCATGTTTATGTTTCCCGACAGCACTTTTACTGCAAATATTTTTTGTAGGTCCATTTGTACGTCTGATGTTCAGAAATGCATCCAATGGAGACGTGATGGCGTGCCGGAGAGTGACGGACAGCAGGATTGCCAATATATTTGAGGACAGACTGGCGGATGTATGGGTCTGTCAGATGGAAAAATACAGAGAATATGACCGATTTATAAAATGTAGTAAATGCGAGCTGAAAGCGTGGTGCAGAGGTTGTCCGGCAGTAGCAAATGGAACGAATGGTGATTTTTACGGGGCAGATCCTCAGTGCTGGAAGATAAAAAATGAAAGAACGGGGGAGCGATTATCATGTTGATGGATCTGATAAAAAAAAATCTTTCATATAAAAAGCTCTCTCATATAAAAAAATCCATCAATCGGACTATCTGCCGGATTGATGGATTTTTTGTCGGGGATATTCCCCGATCATCATTCTGTAATTAATTTGAGCTCAACAATCTGAGTAAGATCAGTTATCATGTTCGTCTTCGAAAGGATCTTCATAATCCTCGTCCTCGTCGTCATCTTCATAGTAATAATCTCCGCCTCTGGAGGCAATACCAAGAATCAGTGAGATGACTGCGAAAGCAGCACTTACACCGGCAACAATCAGCAGTTCCAGTTCGCTTCCGCGTTTCAGGAATGCAAATCCGGCACTTGCCAGATAGAACAGCATTGGTGCAAGGAATGCAAAGATCGTATAACGATTCACCATGATGAAATACAGCAGAGCTGAAACCAGCATGCAGAGTGCCAGAATCACATAAACCATACCGGAAGTAGCAGAACCGTCTGAAGAGGTGCTGCTCAGTCCAAGTGTAAATCCTCTGTACATCAGATATCCGAAACCGAGAAGTGAGAGGATACCAAGGATGATACGGGCAGGTCTGAATCTTGGTACATCATCATATTCGTACTCATCATCATCATACTCATCGTCGTACTGCTCTTTTTTCTTTGTATCTTTTACTTTCTTCTCATCAGGATCTTCGTCCTTTTTCTTCTTTTTGGCAAATTTGCTGTCAGGATCTGTCGCAAGCATCTCTTCATATCCTTTGCGTACTGCCTTTTCACGCTTTGTACGAACCTGCTCTGCAGGAATATTTCCATATTTCTGCTCATCAGAAGCTTTATTAGTATCAGAAGCTTCTTCAGGATGACGCTTCTTGACCGGTTTCTTTGCGGACGCCTTTTTCCCCCTGGCGTCTTTGTGGAAAGCGGTTCTTCTGTAGAAGCAGGTCTGACTTTCTTTTTGACTGGTCTTTTTCCGGTTTCTCGGAAATTTCAGCAGTTTCATCATTACTGATCGGTCTTGAAGCCTTCGGACGTACAGGTTTTCCTTCTGCGTCTGTCAGTCTGCGTCTTTTCGCAGGTTTTGCTCCGGCTTTCTTTTCGGTTTCCTTTACTTTTTCAGCGTCAGAGCCGGCAGCAGATCTTTTGACTGGAGGCTTTTTTGGCAGCCGGGCTTTCTTCTGCTGCACCCTTCTTGGATACGGATGATTCAGCAGGTCTGACAGCGACTTTGCTTTCAGCTTTATCGACTGGCTTTGCTTCTGCCTGTTCAGCCTCTTTTTTTGCAGCTATTTTCCTGGCACGCTGCCTGTCGAGATTCCACTGCTTCTTACAGTCACGGCAGACTGCATATTCGTTGAAGATCGGATCTCCGGATTCCGTTGTGCCGACTTGTCTTTTCATACGCTCAAGTTCTTTACCACATGATGGACACTTCATATTAATTATGTACTCCTCTCCTTGTCAATGACAAAATTAATAACAGAAGTATTATAGCATTTTGTGTCAGTTTGGACAATGGAAAAATCAAAGATATAGATGGAAACTGTCGAGGAATGGAAAAAATAAAGTAGTAGACTTTACAAATTTAGTGTGCTAAATGTAACAGTAATTAAACGAGGGTGAAAAGGAGATTGGTTTCATGAGCAAGAAAATAAGGACTGAGGCGGTTGATTATCTTTTTAATGCCATTTTAAGCCTTGAAAATAAAGAAGAATGTTATACTTTTTTGAAGATATCTGTACGATCAACGAACTGCTTTCGCTTTCCCAGCGTTTTGAAGTGGCAAGGATGCTCAGAGAGCAAAAAGACATATCTTGAGATAGCAGAGAAGACCGGAGCGTCTACAGCAACGATCAGCAGAGTCAACCGTTCACTGAACTACGGAAATGACGGATATGATATGGTCTTTGAGAGAATCGGACTTACAGAAAAGGAAGAAGATTCATCAACTGCAGAAGAATGGAAAGTGGAAAGATAGTTCGGAGAAAAGTATGAGCGGATCTTTGGCCGGGGATCTTCGGACGCAGAATACAAAAGACACGAACCTGTGGCTGCAACCATTGAACGTGTCTTTTTTTAAATATCAGTCCTTCTTATTCTTAGAAGAAGGAGCTGCGATATCATCAATAATCCGTTCGATCATCATCTTTTTCAGATATACGTCGAAACTGAGATTACAGATAAAAAGCAAACTTCTGGAGAATATCCCTGTCTTCTCCGTCAGGAAGTTGGTCAAAAGCTTCTCCTGCCTTATCATAAGCGGAAGATACGCTGTCTTTCAGCGAGTCGAGCCGTTCTTTTTCCATGTGGCAGAGTTCTTCATAAATAGAGGAAAGTTCCATTGTATCATTTCCGGAGAAATATTTTTCCGTCAATGGCTTTAGTACCGTTTCGATATCTTTGATCGACAAAATACTTTTAAAATAGTAGATAAAAATGAGAAGCAGCATATGCTCCCGGGAATACTTCTTCTTCACAGGCGGCGGAAGAAGATTGTTCTTTGTATAATTGTTGATCATGGTCTTGGTAAGGATCTTATCCTCTTTATATCGCTTGGTAGAAGCGAGCTGTTCATCCATAAAAGTAGTGACTTGATCCATATAAAGATCAATATTCGGGATGTCACCCGGATGCACATATTGAAGATGGGAAAGTTCATTTAAATGCTGTTAAGCATATCATTCATATCTATAGTCATGTTATCACCTCGACAGACTCATTATATAGTATTTAAAACTATATGGCAAGTAAAAACTCAGAATAATGCAGAGGAACAGTAACAGGATGTGAGAAAAGAAATACCTCAGAGTAAAATAAGATTACTGACTTTGGACGGTTAGTAAAAATCTTATTAAAACAGTGAGGTATCTATAATGAATTGTAACACACAGAACGCAAAAATTGCATCCATAACTGAAAAACTTTGATTGTTGGAATTGATGTCGGCAGTGAAACTCATTTTGCCAGGGCATTTGATTGGCGGAACTATGAATATACAAAGAAGCCGCTGGAATTCAGTAATACTGAGGCGGGTTTCATGATGTTCAAGGCATGGGTGGAAGATATCGCAGAAAAGCAAGGTAAAACAGCTGTAATTCCCGGAATGGAGCCGACCGGTCATTACTGGTTTGCACTGGGGAAATTCCTGCAGGACAGCGGGATGAAGCCTGTACATGTGAATCCGCACCATGTCAAGAAGTCGAAAGAGCTGGATGACAACAATCCCAATAAGAATGACCGTAAGGATCCAAAGACGATTGCGGCACTGGTCAATGAAGGACGCTTCTCTTATCCCTACATACCAACCGGTATTTATGCGGAGATCAGGAGCTTATCGAATCTTCGTTTCCAGACGCAGGAAGAGCTAACAAGAATCAAGAATCGAATCGCTAGATGGTTTGCCATTTATTTTCCTGAATATAAAGACGTTTATGGGGATTTAATGGCAGTCAGCGGACGAATGATACTCAAGGAAGCTCCATTGCCGGAGGATATCAGAATACTTGGAGTGAACGGTGTAAACCAGATTTGGAGAAACGCGAAGCTGCGAGGCACTGGAATGAAGAGGGCAAGGATCCTGGTATCAGCTGCAGAGCATAGCGTTGGAAGTAAAGGAAGCACCGGAAGCGGCAAGGATTGAACTGAAGAATCTGCTGAATGACATGGATGTATATGTGTCAAGGATGGAGGAACTGCTCCAAACTATAGAGGAAAAACTGAAGACGATTCCATATGTTGATAAACTGATGGAAATCAAAGGAATCGGATTGATTACAGTCAGCGGATTTATTGCAGAAGTAGGTGACATTGGACGTTTTGATAATCCGAAGCAGCTGCAGAAGCTGGCGGGATATGCAATCGTGGCAAATGATTCCGGAAAGCACAATGGAGAGAGCCGGATCAGCTACAGAGGCAGAAAACGGCTGAGATATGTGCTATATGAAGCTGCGATATCACTGGTGGGGAAGAATGCTGAGTTTAAGGAAATACATGAGTATTATCGAACCCGTAAAGAAAACCCGTTAAAGAAGATGCAGTCAGTAGTAGCAGTGGCATGTAAGATTATTAGGGTATTCTACACAATCCTGACAAAGGGTGTGGATTATGACCCAATGAAACTGATGAGTGATATCAGAAGGCCACAGTTGCAGGCAGCGTAGTAAGCAGAGACAAACAGGTAATGTTCTGTCACAGTTGAATTGAACTTTCAGAAATAGCTGCGGAGAGTTGAATTCAGCTGTGACAGGAAGGCTGAGAAGTATGAAGACCGAGTCGGGAAAAACGTCCGCCGTAAGGTGCCGTGAGGTATTGATACTTAAACAGGTCAGTAAGACTTAAAACAAAAAAAAAGATGAGCCAGTAGTCGGCAGGAATAATCACCATAGGGCATGACCCTGTAGAGGAGCTAAGCTGACACCCTGGTTATGGACAGGCGGGACGAAGGAAGTTAGGACCCGGCAGAAATGCGGGTGATCCTGGTAGACACAGGAGGTTCGCTGCCGTAGATGGGAGGGTATACACAAGGCCATGTAGAACGAAAATGATGACGTTTTATTTTGTGTACCCCAACCCCTCTATTTTCGTACCAGATACAGAGAAATGTCCATC
>VOFC01004158.1_pt1 | contig 34633 bp, 57 predicted proteins | sample 5384161 | NCBI WGS metagenome assembly VOFC01 (sample SAMN12384722, study PRJNA508395) | human gut metagenome | isolation source: healthy gut B | host: Homo sapiens | reverse complement strand
AGAAATTTCATGTATTCGATATCCTGATGCAGTTCTGTCCAATGGGAAAAATGTAAGGACTTCCGGATATTGTGATTCGATAAGCTGGAGTGTACTGTAAACCAGTGTCAGAGGATTACGGATCTCGTGACTTATGGTACTGATCTCCATCTGATGAGAGGTTAAAAGCCGGTTTATAAGTGCTTCGTTTTCAGGATTTTCCTGCATAATCTGTTGTAATTTGTCATGGTCTGTCGATGATAACATAATAATTACCGCCCCCTTTCTGAGGTATCAGTTTAGCATTGGCGGTTTAAATAATCAATCATAAATTTTAAAAAGAAAGAAAGAAGGATAAGATTATGAAGGATGAGAATTGTATTTTTTTGTAAACTGGCGAATGGAGACATTCCGACAGCGACTGTGTATGAGGATGAAGATTTCCGGGTGATCCTGGATGCCAATCCGGCAGCAAAGGACACGCACTGATCCTGCCAAAAGAGCATTATGCCAATCTGTATGAGATTGATGATGAACTTGCAGGAAAGTCGATGATCCTTGCGAAAAAAAATGATCACAAAGCTCACAAAAGCACTGGGCTGCGATGGTTACAATATTGTCCAGAATAACGGTGAAGCTGCCGGACAGACAGTATTTCATTATCATGTACACATGATCCCGAGACATAAAGATGACAAAGTCGGACTTGGATGGACGATGCATGAGTTGACAGAAGAAGAAAAAGAAGATGTTTTATCAAAGATTAAGTAGATAAAAGGTAGGAGCGTAAAGTGGGAAGAGAGTTTACAGGGAAAGTGCCTTTGTGGATGCATATAGCGAATATTTTGACGTTGTATACAGGGAGGCACTCAGATACTCTGGAAACCATCACGTAGCAGAAGAAATTGCGCAGGATGCCTTCTTCATGGCATATGTACAGAATGGAAATGAATCCAAGCAGCAGATCAAAGCATGGATGCTGATGCTTGCAAAGTATAGAGCCATGAATTATATAAGAGACCATAAACGCGAAGTGTCGTTAGAGGAAATAACGATGTCGGAAGAGAAATATCCGGACGCTCTGGTTGATGACAGTTCAGAAGAGTATGTGATAGCGATGCTCAAGGAACAAGGTTTCCGCAAACTCGGAATTGATATATTCCGGGAACTGTATCAGAAAAAAGGCCAGATGGTATCAGGCAGTGACACTTGTATATTATGTAGATATGCCGCAGAAGAAGCCGCTAAGCAGATGGGCGTTACATTATATGCATTGGAAGCATGCTGAAAAGAGCAAGAAAATGGATGATAAAAGGTACAAAGATGAGTATGACCGCTTACACAATACATAAAAAAAAACAGGTGGAAGTACAACCACCTGTTTTTTTATGTATTACAGAGATAAATGCAAATCAGTGTCTGGCAACGGATTCGATCAGATCGATAATGGTATCGATGGAATTCTGCTGAGGAGAATTTTTCATTGCCTGAATGTACGTCTCACGGTTCTGATAAAGGTCCGTGATTGCTTTCAGGAGGACATCATGATTCAGTTCCTCTTCTTCCAGAACAACACTGTATCCCTGACGTTCGAAAGAACGGGCATTCAGGATCTGGTCACCACGGCTTGCGTTTGCGGAGAGTGGAATCAGAAGATTCGGTTTGTGCAGTGCAAGAAGTTCGCAGATTGCGTTAGCTCCGGCTCTTGAAATAACAAGATCTGTCAGAGCGAAGAGATCCTTCAGTTCGTCTTTGATATATTCGAACTGAGCATAACCTTCCAGGTCTTTCAAAGATTCATCAATTTTGCCCTTGCCACAGAGATGAACTACCTGGAAAGACTGAAGCAATTCAGGAAGGACACTGCGGACAGCATCGTTGACGGCAACAGAACCAAGACTTCCGCCAACGACCATGATCACTGGTTTGTCCTGAGTGAAGTGCAGAAATTCCAATGCCTTATATTTATCACCGGATAACAGTTCCTGACGAATCGGAGAGCCTGTGAGAACAGCCTTTCCGGCAGGAAGATGCTCGATGGTTTCCGGAAAGTTACAGCAGATTTTTGATGCCGATGGCATGGAAATCTTATTAGCAAGTCCCGGTGTCATGTCAGACTCATGGATAATGGTCGGGACATGACGGCTTTTACCGGCAAGAACAACAGGAACGGATACGAAGCCTCCTTTGGAGAAGATGACATCAGGATGAAGGATCTTCACAAGTTTTTTTGCTTCGCCGAGTCCTTTGATCACACGGAACGGATCCGTAAAGTTCTGCACGCTGAAGTAGCGGCGGAGTTTACCGGTTGAGATTCCGTGATACGGAATACCGAACTGTTCAATCAGTTCTTTTTCAATTCCATTATAAGAACCTATATAGTGAATATCATAGTTTAATTCTTTCAGACGTGGCAGAAGAGCAATGTTAGGTGTAACATGCCCGGCAGTACCGCCACCGGTTAAGATAATACGTTTCATAATTACCTCCAGACTTGAATATGTATTATTCTTGCATACATCAAATATAATAAAGATTATATCTATATTATACTTTCTGAAAGAAATAGGTCAAGTGGCAAAACTATGGAGAAATTTACAGACCAGTCAAAAATTTGAGGGTAGCAAAATGAATGATAAGAAAGACGAATTTAAAGAATGCATTGCCAGAGAATTTGAAGAGATTGCCAGAGAGGAAGAAGAATTTCTGGAAAATGACACCAGTCTCATCGTGCCTGAAGGGACAAAGGAAGCTGTCCTCGCAAGAGTAAGAGAACAGATTCGTGCGTATGAGATGGAGCAGGCCAGGAAAAGAAACAGAAGAAAGAGAAGAAGCAATCAACCATCTCTCTGAAGAAGATCGCGAGGCTCTGGAGCTGGGACGCAAGATGCTGAAGGCCGGGATCGGACAAAATGATCCGGAGGAACCTTCCGGAAAGAAAGTCCGCCGCAAAAAGAAGCCTTTGAAAATGTATCTCGCACTGGCAGCAGTTATTGTCTGTGTGCTGGCAATGGGGATTACCAGTATGGGAGGTCCGGAGAGGATCGTGCGGATGATGACGCAGAATGTTGGGGATAGAGAGGTTGATCAAGTAGATTCAAATCATACAGATAAAGAGAATAAGGTCATAGAAGGAGAAAGAGGAGGAAAAAAAGGCGTATCAGGAGATAGAGGATAATCTTGATGCAGAAGTGGTCAAAATATTTATATGTTTGCCAGAGATGTGTTTTGATTCGATGGAAGTGGATAAAGATAAACAGATGGCTGATATGTACTATTATTATAAAAATAAAACAATAGCATATTGTATAAACGTTCCATATAGAGACGGCTCATGGGGAATTGATTTTGAGGATCCGATCGATCAAGAATATTTCAAAAAAAAATTCATGGGTGTAAGATAGAGATTACTAAATACAAGCCGAACAAAAAAGGATTGCCGAGGTGGGATGCGAGATTTGAATATAATAATATTGAGTATCTGTTAACAGGAACGATGAAACAGCAGGATTTTGAAAAAAATATTAAATAATTTAATTTTTCCACAATAAAAAGCGACAGTTTTTGAAAAATTATGTGTATTAATATATGAGGGCAGAAGAAAGTACGAATGGAGGTGAGATATGAAGAAGAAAATCGTGTCTGTATGTCTGACCGCGATGCTGGTCGGAGGATTGTCGATGACATCCATGCAGGAGGCAAGAGCCGCAGAGGGTAAAGTGATAGACGGTTCGGAGTTGACGCATGAGGAGGAGTCGATCGGGTATGATACAAAGATTACCAGAGGAGAAGACCTGTTAACCGGTTATTCCAAGTGTACAAAGCTTGGAAAAGGAAAGATTTATGCCGGAGGAACAACAATAGCAGCACAGGTAGTAAAAAGTGTGCAGATAGCAGTAATGGTAGAGCGTGCAAAAGAAGAAGATACAGAGTGGTCATACTATGATGGATGGCAGAAAGAAAATAAAAACACCAACAGAGCCATGTCCAACAGAACGCTTTACGTTGACGGTGATTATTATTACCGTGTTCGTTGCACATGTTGCTAACGGCGATATGAGCAGTTCCTTCACCAACGGTGTCTATGTAGAGTAACCAAATCCTCAAAAAAGCATAGAAGGATAAGAACATAAGACTAAAAAAAGAGCAAAACAAAAAGATTACAAATCAAAAGATGAAGAGATTAAAGTAAAGAAGTGGACGGAATAACCAGAAACCATGCGGACCATGACAGTCAAACAGTAGTTGGGATAAAGTGAAGATTACAGCTGAATGAAACAGGTAAAACAGACAAAGCAAACCATAAGGTAATGTATATAAAAAAGAAGACGACAATAAAAAAAAACATAAATAAATTCATCAAAAAGTAAGTGCACAATATGTAGGAGCGAATAATAATTAGAAAATACAATGAAAAACAATGAAACAAACAATGTAACTATTAATAATTATTTATTCGTAACCAGTCAACGGAAGTTTTGACGAGGGAAAAGCAGGGTGTGAAAAAAGAGAAAAAAATACCAAAATTAAAAAATCACCAAAATGAAAAAGGATACAAGTCTCCCGGTCGGGGGACGAGTATCCTTTTTGTCTGCGTTATTCAGATCAGACGCTGACGTATTATTCGCCAAGTGCCTGTCTCAAAGCTTTGGATAACTGGTCAGGACAAGATGTCGGTCTTTCGCCACATCTGGTTCCTTCTAGGCGTTTGATGACTTCGTGTGCATCCATTCCTTTAACAAGGCTGCTGATTCCGGATGTATTACCGGCACATCCGCCTACGAATTCTACGTTAGCAATTTTATCTCCATCAAGTTCTACGTGGATGAGACGAGAACAGACTCCGGTTGGTTTGTAATCCATATCTATTACCTCCTGATAATGTTCTTGCATAGTTTTACATAATTCGGTATCAACAGACAGAAAATCTGTTGACTGCCATACTTCCCGATTATAACAGAAAACGTCAAATTATCCATACATTTCGTCGGTTGAAATCCATTTTCCTATCGTCTATAATAAGGCATAGGTAAATTTGTGAAACACAGGAGGATATAAATATATGATAGGTATTATTGGAGCAATGGAAGAAGAAGTTGCAGAACTGAAGAAAGATATGCAGATTGAAGAGACCGTGGAGATGGCAGGTATGGTATTCTGCAAGGGAACACTCGGCGGAAAAGATGTTGTTATTGTAAGAAGTGGAATTGGTAAAGTTAATGCGGCTATCTGCACGCAGATCCTGGTGGATAAATTTGGAGTAGATACACTGATCAACACCGGTATTGCCGGTTCTCTTGATGCACAGATCGACATTGGGGACATGGTCATTTCCACAGATGCACTGCATCATGATATGGATGCAACTGTATTCGGTGATCCGGCGGGACAGATTCCAAGAATGGATACATTGTCATTCCCGGCAGACGAAGAACTGGTGAAGAAGGCGGTAGCAGCGAATGAAAAAGCGAATCCGGATATTCATACATTTACCGGAAGAGTGGCGAGCGGGGACCAGTTCATTTCCGATAAGGAAGTGAAAGAAAGAATCGTGTCATTATTCCACCCGATGTGTGTAGAGATGGAAGGTGCCGGAATCGCACAGGCCGCTTACCTGAACAAAGTTTCGTATGTCATTATCCGTGCTATTTCGGATAAAGCTGACAACAGTGCGACAATGGACTATCCGACATTCGAAAAGAAAGCAATCGCCCACAGTGTAAGGCTTATGAAAGAATTGCTTCCGATGATCTAAGATAACGGGATGACCTGCGCAGTACAGAATGTTACAGGATATGCACGAAAGTGACAGAAAGCAGCATTTTCCGTGCAGAATAGGAAGAACGAAATAAAGCGCCCTTCTTTTGATATACAGTATAATGCATATCAAAAAAAGGAGGGCTATTATTATGCTGGAAATGTTATTGGACAAGAAGTTGTTATTTGTGCTTATGGGGATGCTGACCGGACTTGGAGTGGCAGACAAGTGTATCGTGAGTATGACGATGAAACGTATGATAGAGGCGGCGGGAAGTATGAGCAAAAGCAATCATCCGTTGATGCGCCTGGTCCGGGCGAAATTCGAACATGCATGTATGATCAGTGACACGGTGGAAAATGTAGGGGTATTTGTGGATAAATATCTGTACGAATACAAAGTATGTGGATTACGTCTGCATTCGCTCCGGAGACTGGAAAAGATGTGTTCCGGTCTTCTGATCGTAACCGGACTTGCGGGAGCGGGAATTACCTGTCAGGTCTATGGAATGGGAGACGAAGCGTTGCGGATGGGTGCTGCCGGCTGTGGACTTGGAATCCTGGTGTGGCTGTTCCACCTGACAACGGACGAGAATTACTGTATGGAGATGGCGAAGAATTACATGGTTGATTATCTGGAAAATGTATGTCTCCGCAAGTACGAAAAGATGAATCAGAAGGAGCGGACCGTGCGTGTAAACATAGAAAACGGACCGGCGGAAGAGGAAATACAGAAGGATAAAATACAAAAAGACGAAATACAAAAGGATGAGATACAAAGGGATGAAGTACAGGAGACGGAAGCCGGAACAGAAGAGACACCTGCCCCGGTACCGGATCACAGTGTAGTCCATATGCAGCGTGAGAACAGACGGAGAGAACGGACTCAAAATACCGCAAAAAAAATCTGGCAAAAGCATCGGCAGGACTTGCCGGTATGGACGGAAATGTAAAAGCCCGGAAGCGGAAGAACAGAAAGATGCACCGGAGGAGCTTGCAAAGGACGAGATGATACGCCAGATTCTGCGGGAGTTTATGGCTTGATAATATAATGTTATTTTGTTAAAATATATGCATGTATAATATATTTGATAAACTAAAGAATTACAGTGATTCCGACTACTACGCATTCCACATGCCGGGCCATAAAAGGAATCTGGATCTGATGGACGGAACCTCTCCGTACCTGATTGATATTACAGAGATCGATGGCTTTGATGACCTGCATCATGCGGGAAGGACTTTTGAAAGAAGCGCAGGAAAAGAGCGGCAAAGTGTATCATGCATCGGAGACGCATTTTCTCATTAATGGAAGTACAGCCGGAATCTTAAGTGCAATATTAGGAACAACTGAAAAGGCGATTCCATACTTGTGGCAAGAAATTGCCATAAGTCTGTGTATCATGCAATATATCTGAATGAACTTGATCCGGTCTACATCTATCCGAAGTTCGATATAGAACAGGGACTGAGTACAGAGATCGATGCAGAAGATGTGCAGAAAGCACTGGAAGAACATCCAAAGATTCGTGTGGTGATGATCGTATCACCGACCTATGACGGCGTGGTGTCGGACATCGAAAAGATTGCAGAGATTGTACATGAAGCGGGATGCCTGCTGATCGTAGACGAAGCGCATGGGGCGCATTTTGGCTTTGATCCGTATTTCCCGGAGAGTGCGAATATGTATGGCGCAGATCTTGTGATCAATAGTCTTCATAAAGACGCTTCCGGCTCTGACGCAGACAGCGTTGCTGCATGTGAACGGGAAGCGGGTGAACCGCAGGAAAGTGAAGCGGTATCTGGATATGCTGCAGACAGCAGTCCGTCGTACATACTGATGGCAAGTATCGATGCGTGTATTCATCTGCTGGAAGAGACACAACTGCAGAAGTGCAGTATTTTCAAAGAATATGCGGCACATATCGATACCCTGCGGGAAGAATTGAAGAAACTGAAGTATCTGAAGATTATCCGGACGGAGAATACAGACAGATATGACAGGTCTAAATTTGTGATCTCTGTAAAGCATGCCCCGATGTCCAGTCATGAATTGTATGAGAGACTGCTTCGTGATTATCACTTGCAGATGGAGATGCTTGCCGGAACCTATGTCCTGGCAATGACGACGGTAGGGGATACGCAGGAAGGGTTGGACAGATTGCGGGATGCATTGCTTGCAATTGATGCTGAGATCGATACAAAGTTAAAGTCAGGATCCGGACAGGAAGATGCCGGGCAGGAGCAGAAACCGATGCAAAGGACCGACACGGAGCTCCCGCTTTCCGGAAGACAGCCGTCACTGGAAAAGGTGTGGACGATCGCGAAGGCAGTGAAGTGCAGAGATAAGATGCAGAACCAGAACCACCAGAAGGATTCAGAAGACATCCTGTATTTGGTGAACCCAGGCAAGATGGAAAAACGAAATTTCAAGGACAGTGCCGGATGCATTTCCCTGGAATATGCGTACCTCTATCCGCCGGGAAGTCCGCTGATCGTTCCGGGAGAACGCATTACGCAGGAAAGCGGTGGAGATTCTCTGCTGGTATCAGGAACACGATTTTTCAATTGAAGGACTGCAATCAGAAGATAGCATAGAGGTATGGATAGATGGGTAAGATATTTTACATGATGGGAAAGAGTTCTTCCGGTAAGGATACGGTCTATAAAGAGATCAGAAAAGAGCTTCCCGAGCTGAAGACGCTGACATTATATACGACCAGACCGATGCGGGAAGGTGAAAAAGACGGCGTGGAATATTATTTTGTTTCGAACGAAATATTAGAACAGTATGGAGAAAAAAGGCAAAATAATTGAACTTCGTACCTATCAGACCGTGTATGGTGACTGGAAATATGCTACAATAGATGATGGACAGATTCATCTGACCGGGTCTGATTATCTGTTGATCGGTACGCTGGAATCTTATATGAAGATGAAAGCGTATTATGGAACAGGAGAATCTGGTTCCACTTTATATTGAAGTGGAAGACGGGGAACGCCTGATGCGTGCGATCGCAAAGAGAGCGGCAGCAGGAACATCCGGATACGAAGAAGTCTGCAGAAGATTTCTGGCAGATCAAAAGGATTTCTCAGAAGAGAATCTTGCGGCAGCAGGAATTACAAGAAGATATCAGAATGACGATAAAGTACGATGTAAGGAAGAGATAGTAGAGGTAATACGAGATGGGAAGCTTTAAAAGATGTGGTTGGTCACAAAGACATATTAAAATATATCAGTAGCGCAGTGGAGAATAACAGAGTGTCGCATGCGTATATTCTGAATGGAGAGAGTTCCGGTAAGAAGATGCTGGCGAATCTGTTCGCAACGACTCTTTTGTGTGAGAGCGGGAACAGTGAACCTTGCGGGAAATGTCATTCCTGCAGGCAGGCAGAGAGCGGAAACCATCCGGATATTATCCGTGTAACACATGAGAAGCCGAACAGCATCAGTGTAGATGATATCCGTACACAGGTGAACAATACCGTGGATATCAAGCCGTATCAGGGACCATACAAAGTATATATTATCCCTCAGGCAGATCTGATGACACCGCAGGCACAAAATGCAATTCTGAAGACGATCGAGGAGCCGCCGGCATATGCGGTATTTTTACTGCTGACGGAGAATGCAGAGATGTTACTTCCGACGATCGAATATACATTTGACAATAATAAGGTCCTTTTTACTTTACAGCAGACGGCAGGATTGACTTCCGAGAGCTGGTAAAGTCTTGATGATGTTATAAGGGAAGCAAGCCGTTGTCTTAAATCCAAAGGGAAAATGTATATGGTTCACAGACCGAACAGACTTGTTGATATATTTGACACTATGAGAAAGTATCATCTTGAGCCGAAGAGAATGAGGCTGGTGTATCCTTATGTGAATAAGGCTGCCAATATGGTGCTTATAGAAGCGGTTAAGGGAGGTAATTCCCAGCTTATTGTTGAAGAACCGCTTATTGTATACAAGACGGACGGTACCTACACTGATGCGCTTCTAAAAATGTATGAATAGATAGAGGTTTATTATGGATAATGAGAGAAATGTAAAGAAAGACGGACCGGGTATGCTGTATCTGTGTGCAACGCCTATTGGTAATCTTGAGGATATTACTTACAGGGTTTTGCGTGTGCTTTCAGAGGCAGACCTGATTGCAGCAGAGGATACAAGAAACAGTATTAAGCTGCTTAATCATTTTGAAATAAAGACACCTATGACAAGTTATCATGAATTTAATAAGTATGATAAGGCAAAGGTTCTTGTTGATAAAATATTAGGTGGAATGGATGTGGCTGTAATTACGGATGCTGGAACTCCGGGAATATCTGATCCAGGTGAGGAGCTTGTAAAGCAATGCAGGGCAGCAGGTATCAGGGTTACTTCACTTCCGGGACCGGCAGCATGCATAACAGCGCTTACAATGTCAGGACGCGAGACAAGAAGATTTGCATTTGAAGCATTTTTACCAGCGGATAAGAATGAGAGAAAAGAAGTTCTTGCAGAGTTAGCATGTGAAACAAGGACTATGATTATATATGAAGCACCGCACAGACTTACTAAGACACTTGCGGAACTACAAGATACGCTTGGCGGTGACAGACAGATTACTATATGTAAGGAACTTACCAAGAGATATGAGAATTCGATGGAATTCACGCTTGAATCTGCATGTGAATATTATGAAAATAATGAGCCGAGAGGCGAATATGTGCTTGTGATTGCCGGTAAAAGCCGTGAGCAGTTAAAGGCCGAGGCAAGAAAGCAGTGGGAAAACATGAGTGTGGCAGAACATGTGCAGATGTATGACCAGACAGAAGCTATGACACTGGGAACCAGAATCGTAGTTATGAACGCAGGTGTTGTTCAGCAGGTAGATACACCACAGGTACTTTATGATACCCCATGCAACCTCTTCGTTGCAGGATTCATCGGATCACCACAGATGAACTTCCTTGATGCTGTATGCCAGAAGAAGGGTGACAAAGTTGTCCTCAAAGTTGGACCGGCTGATATATGTACTTCCACCGGCAAAAGCAAAGAAACTTATCGATGGAGGATATGAAGGAAAGACTGTTGTCCTTGGAATCCGTCCGGAAGATGTACATGATGAGCAGATGTTTATCACATCTTCACCGAATACAGTTATTCAGGCTAAGATCCGTGTATATGAAATGCTTGGTGCTGAAGTTTATCTCCACTTTGATTATGAAGGAGCTACAATGACAGCCCGTGTTGATTCTAGAACAACAGCAAGAACAGGGGATACAGTTACATTCGCATTCGATGCTGAAAAGATCCATGTGTTCGACAAAGAGACAGAAAAGACAATTACAAACTAAGATGTGAAATTATTTGCCGGAGTTTCCGATTTTGGAGACTCGGTTAAAAAATTTTCTTGACAATCGGAGGCTATTCGTGGTATATAGTTACGTTAATAAAGGGGAGTAACCTACGTAAAGGGAATCCGCGTTTGTGGTGTCGTCAGTACGGTGGAGACATCCGGCACTGCAAGGAAATGGTGAGACTTTTATTGCATTTTTTGTTATGCAATAAGGGTTTCTTTTTTACATTTTTATCGAAAAAAATCTTCGTTGCATAAAAATTCAGGAATGTGAATACTCAAAACAGGAGGCGGAAAGAATGAAAGAAATTTATCAGTCATCGGTAAAAGAAGTGCTTGGACAGATGGGAAGCAGAGAATCAGGGACTTACGATAAAAAAGTGGAAAAGTCCGTGAAAAATGTGGATGGAATGAGCTTGCAGAAGGAAAGAAAAAAAAAGTGTGCTGGAGATTTTTTTGGATGAATGCGATTTTGGGAACCGTGCAGACGGTAAAAGCAGAACAGTCGCTGCAGAGCCTAAAAAAGCTTTCTGGACCGGAGGCGAAGGTTCTCAGGAATGGTACGGTGACATTCCGATTCCGGCAAGAGAACTGGTAGTTGGAGATGTGATCCTTCTGGAAGCCGGGGATTATGTTCCGGCAGACGGACGACTGATTGAAAATGCAAGTCTTAAGATTGATGAGAGTGCTCTTACAGGAGAAAGTCTTGCAGTTGAGAAAAACATGGATACAATATTGACGGAAGCGCCACTTGGTGATCGGAAAATATGTTATTTTCCGGAAGCTTTGTTACTTACGGGCGTGGGAAAGCTGTTGTGACAAGTGTAGGTATGCAGACCGAGGTCGGAAAGATTGCAGGACTTTTGAAGTCAACTTCGGAAAACAGACTCCGCTTCAGGTGAGTTTGGAAGAGTTCTTTGGAAAGAAGCTTTCTATTATGATTCTGGTATTCTGCGGGCTGTTATTTGCGATAAACGTGTTTCGCGGTGAAAAGATCAGCAGTGCATTTATGTTTGCCGTAGCGCTGGCGGTAGCGGCAATTCCGGAAGCGTTAAGCTCGATCGTAACCATTGTCCTTTCTTTCGGAACACAGAAGATGGCAAAGGAGCATGCGATCATCCGAAAACTGCAGGCCGTGGAAGGTCTTGGAAGTGTCTCCGTGATCTGTTCGGATAAAACAGGAACACTGACCCAGAATAAGATGACGGTTGAAGATTATTATATAGAAGGAGAAGAATCCGGGCAGATGAGATCGATATGGTAGATCCGGCACAGAAATTTCTTTTAAATTGCAGTATTTTATGCAACGATTCTACCAATGAAAATGGAGTGGAGATCGGAGATCCGACAGAGACAGCGCTGATCAATCTGGGAAGTCGATATGGGATAGAGGCTGCAAAGTAAGAAAAGTTTTATCCAAGAAAGATGGAGAACTCCATTTGACAGTGACCGTAAAGATGATGTCAACACTTCACAGAATTAACGATGAAAACCGGATGATCGTAAAAGGAGCAGTCGACAAGTCTCCTGAACGACAGACCAAATCTGGACAGAAAGATGGAATATGGGAAATTACAAAAGAAGATAAAGAAAAAATTCAACGTCAAAATCAGGAATTTTCAATGGAAGGTTTCGAGTGCTGGCATTTACCTTCGGGAAATTCCGGAAGAACATCTGCATGACCGATAGAAGATGAGAACCATCTGGTATTTCTTGGCCTGATCGCTATGATGGATCCGCCGAGGGAAGAATCAAAGAGCCGCAGTCGCGGAATGTATCAAAAGCAGGAATCCGGCCGGTGATGATCACGGGAGATCATAAAATCACGGCAGCAGCGATCGCAAAACGGATCGGCATTTTAAAGGATTTATCCGAAGCCTGTGAGGGGGTAGAGATAGAAAAATATGAGTGACGAGGAACTCGGGGATTTGTCTCAAATATTTCTGTGTATGCAAGAGGTGTCACCGGAACATAAGATTCGCATTGTTCGGGCATGGCAGGAAAAAGGAAATGATCGTGGCAATGACAGGAGACGGTGTCAATGATGCACCGGCATTAAAGCAGGCAGATATTGGTGTTGCAATGGGAATGACTGGAACGGAGGTTGCGAAGGATGCCGCAGCTATGGTGCTCACAGATGATAACTTTGCAACGATTGTAAAAGCAGTGGAAAATCGGACGAAATTTATACCGTAATATCAAGTATGCGATCCAGTTTCTGTTATCGGGAAGAACCGCATACCAGTGATGTGATGAATGAGAAGCCAAGACCGGCAGACGAGTCGATCCTGACAAAAATTTCCTGTCAAAGATTGGTCTGGAAGGACTGGTGATCGGTGTAATGACGATGATCAGTTTTCCTGACAGGATATCATCAGGACGGTGCACTTCTTGGAAGTACTTATGCATTTGGAACGCTCTGTCTTGCACGGCTGTTTCACGGATATAACTGTAAATCAGATCATCCGGTGATTTTTACCAAACGGTTTTTCAATAATAAATGGATGCAGGGCGCATTTGCACTGGGCGCAATTCTGATCACGGCTGTACTTACAATTCCGGGGCTGCATCAGGTGTTCAAAGTAGAAACATTGAACTTTGAACAGCTTGGGACTGTCTACCTATATTCATTTGCCTGTTTTCCGATCATACAGCTTCTGAAGTGGGTACGTGGAAAAATTATCTGAGTAACAATATGGGAAAATGCTTACTGGTTGTAAAGGATTACCCATAAATATATTGTAGTAGAATGGAGAAAATAGTGGATTTTAGTAAATTATCTATAAAAAAAAATCCGGGAACTGATCGTATTTACAGCGCTGATCGTAGTTGCATTGTGGAAATTTGATGTGGTTCTTGGTGTGATTAAGGCGGTATGGGGGATTATTTTTTTCCTTCGCTCTTGGCGGTGCGATCGCGTTTGTGATCAATGTTCCGATGAGCTTTCTGGAGAAAAAAATTATTTGGAAAGGCAAAAGAGAAAGGAAGTAAGGCGGCAGGAAAGCTTGCAAGACCGGATCAGTCTTCTTCTTACGATCGTACTGGTAGTGGGGGTGATTGTGCTTTGTTATGTTCGGTCTGATTCCGCAGCTTACGGCAACAATTGGAAGTCTGATGAACAGTATTGCAGATTTTATTCCGCAGATGCAGAGTGGGTACGGGAATTTACGCACAATAACCGGGAAATCATGGATCTTGTGAACCAGGTGGAGTTCAATCCGAATAAGGCAATCCAGTGGGGGATGAGTATTCTCGGAAATGGTGCGGGAAATTTTATGAATACAACGATGACAGCAGTTGGCTCCATCGTCAGTGGAGTTACTACATTTTTTATTGCCTTTTCCTTTTGCCTGCTATATTCTTTTCCAGAAAGAAAACTGCATGTGCAGGTGAGAAAAGTGTTTTTCGCGTTTATTCCAAAACGAAAAGCAGAAGTGATTCTTGAAGTCTGTTCCCCTGACCTACCGTACCTTTCGCAAACTTCCTTACCGGACAGTGCCTGGAAGCGGTGATTCTCGGAAGTATGTTTGTAATTACATTAAGTATACTGAAAATGCCGTATGCACTGCTGATTGGAATCATCATATCCTTCACAGCCCTGATCCCAATCTTTGGAGCCTTCATCGGCTGCGTACTTGGCGGCCTCCTGATCTTCATGGTGAGCCCGAAACAGGCAATCCTTTTCATCCTTGTATTTCTGATCCTCCAGCAGATCGAAGGTAACCTGATCTACCCACACGTAGTCGGCAGCCCATGCAGGGCTTCCTCCATTTGGGTCCTCGCCGCAGTCACCATCGGCGGCAACCTTCTGGGAATCATAGGAATGCTCATATTCATCCCATTGGTATCCGTACTCTACACCCTCTTCCGGGAATATGTGTATTTACGCCTGAAAAGACAACATATTAAGAGAGTGACAAAAACAGAGGTAGAAGAATATACTGTAGAAGAAATTGAATCAAAATGAAAGAACTATACGAAAAAGAGCACCCTGAGAAAATGTCATTGAATAAGGAAATGGTTTTCATACATATAAATGTATTGAAAATCGCAGCAAAAGCCTGCAACTTTGAGATGCAATCTCAAAGAGCAGGCTTTTCGACCCCATTTATAGTTTGGCGGAAAAAGTATGACTTGTAGAATGTCAGCCGGGCGGAAAATAAATTGTGTTCAAATTCAATTTTTTGTGCAATGGAGACGAAACTCAGGAATCGTGGAAGCCATTGCTGAACACGATTCCCGCCCTAAGAGGTTCGTCGGAATGGTTTGCACAACTTGAATTTGAACACAATTTATTTTCCATTCGGCGTCCCTCTCTCCAAACTCTTCCCCATCCAAGAAAGGAGAAAAAATGCTCAACTACCTGTGGTCGGGAATGATTCTTATTGGCATCCTTTTTGCCGCTTTCTCCGGCAAAATGCCGGACATCACCACCGCCGCCTTTAGATTCCTCCAAAGAAGCCGTCACCCTTTGCATCACGATGATGGGCGTCATGTCCTTCTGGACCGGACTCATGGAAATCGCAGAAAAATCCGGCATCCTGAAAACGGCAACCGTCCGCCTTTCCCCTCTGATCCATTTCCTCTTTCCAGAACTGCCAAAAGATCATCCGGCAGAAAAACCAATTGCCGCAAACATCATTGCAAATGTCCTCGGACTTGGCTGGGCGGCAACTCCGGCAGGTCTTGAAGCAATGGAAGAGCTTCAGAAGTTGGAAGAAGACCGCCGCCGCACTGGACATGTCCGACTGGACCGGAACAACCGGAAAGAATATCAGTGGTACCTGTGACCTTGCACCATTGGATGAGCAGGAAGCAAATTGTATCGCAGAATTATTCCCGGACGCAAAAACGTTGGTATTATTTACTGTTCTTCTGAGCCAAACAGTGTTTATCAGTCAACAACAATCAAAGGGATATTTAGAGGATAATGGAATAAACGTATAAAAGAATATACATTCTCTGACTCTAATGACGTATCTGCAGTAACACAGAGTGCATGTGATGCTTCTGATGTTATTTATATTCCAACAGATAACACAGCAGTCTTCCTGTACAGAGGCAATCAATAACGTAGCTTCTCAGCTCTATGGCAGGTAATGGCTCCTATTTTGCAGGTACTGTTTTTTGTAAAAATGATCGTGGCAGCACTTATCCTGATCGCAATTATTTACTGGTTCTTTGGAACTGAGCTTGGCGCATCGATCCGTGCAACCGGATGTAATCCCGCAGATGGCAAGTGCACAGGGAATCAATACAGGCTTTACAAAGGTGCTGGCGCTGATGATCTCCAACGGACTTGTGGGACTTTCCGGTGGAATTTACGCACAATACCAGGGAGCAGCCGATGTTAATATGGGACGAGGTGCCATTGTAATCGGACTTGCAGCCGTTATCATCAGCGAAGTTATTTTTGGGAAAATTCTGTGCAGGCAGAAAAGCAGCCTTTGCATTTACACTTGGAGCAATCTTTATCGGAGCGATTATTTACTATATTGTAATCGCACTGGTATTGTGGCTGAAGATGCCTTCAGAGGATATGAAATTGTTCTCAGCGGTAGTGGTTGCATGCTTCCTTGCAGTTCCGTACATGAAGGGTAAATATTTTACAAAAGAAACGGAGGACTGCATAATGGATATATGTTGGAAATCCAGAATATTCATAAAACCTTTAATCCGGGAACGATCAACGAAAAAGGTCGCACTTAACGGTGAATCTGAACCTTAATCCGGGTGATTTCGTGACTATCATCGGTGGAAATGGTGCAGGAAAATCCACCACACTGAATGCGATCGCAGAGTGTGGTCTGTAGACGAAGGAAAGATCATCATTGACGGAGTGGATATTACAAAGCTTTCAGAGCATAAAAAGAGCACTTTATCTGGGAAGAGTTTTCCAGGATCCGATGACTGGAACTGCGGCAACTATGTCGATTGAAGAAAATATGGCGATCGCAGCCAGACGTGGCGAGCGCAGAGGTCTTGGATGGGGCATTACGAAAAAAAAAGAGCGGGAACGCTATAAAGAAGTCCTGAAAGAACTTGATCTTGGACTGGAAGACCGTCTGAGCAGTAAAGTCGGACTTCTTTCTGGTGGACAGCGACAGGCGATCACTCTTTTGATGGCGTCTCTTAAAAGCCAAAGCTTTTACTTCTGGACGACATAAGACCCGAAAAACTGCAGCGAAGGTACTTGCCATCTCCGATAAGATCATTCAGGAGCATCAGCTTACTGCAATGATGGTAACACATAATATGAAAGATGCCATCGCGCACGGCAACCGCCTGATCATGATGCATGAAGGAAAAATTATCTACGATGTATCAGGAGAAGAGAAATCTGAAGGTTGCAGATCTGCTGGCGAAGTTTGAAGAAGTCAGCGGCGGCGAGTTTGCGAATGACCGGATGATGTTGTCGTAAAGAATATTTTGAAAATAAAATAATAGTAGAAAACAGGAACGAGGTTTTACGATTGATGTAGAGCCTCGTTTTTTTGCACGTCTTGTTTAAATGTACTATTAAAAAAACAGAGCAGATTCTGAAATACTATAAAATTATAGAGAATACCTATTAGTAATACAGGATAGAAATTATCAATGAACCTCTTAAAAAAATCCGGAATGGAAGAGAAAGAGGCAGAAGAAATGTCCAAAAGGACATTCCGTTGCATGCCATAGGGCGAAAGAAATCTTGTAAAGAAAATTGACATAAAAGTGTAAAGATGCTAGTATAATAAATAGAAAAGGTGCTACCGATGACGGTTCGCCTGATATTATTTGGTTATTAAAAATAACCGCTCATGTTTTCTCAGGACGATGGGCGGTTATTTTTGCGTCTTGGAATCATGCTTTCACGCAATACCCAAGACTGTAAAAAGTCGCACATCAGTGAAATAGCACCTTGAACTTATGGTAACAAACATAAAGAAGAAAATCAATATAAAATAAAATGACAGAATTGTCTAATCCATCAACTGCAATTCATACAATTTTTTATACAACCCATCCTTCACCAGCAGCTCCTGATGGGTTCCGGATTCTTTTATTTCCCCGTGATGCATCACAATAATTTTATCTGCATGCTGGATCGTAGAAAGCCGGTGTGCGACCATGATCGTAGTTCTTCCATCCATCAGCCGTGCAAGTGCCTGTGTGATCAGTGTTTCGGTTTCTGTATCGATGTTGGCAGTTGCTTCATCGAGAACAAGAATCTTCGGATCATAAGCAAGTGTCCGTGCGAAGGACAAAAAGCTGGCGCTGCCCGGCAGATAGAGTACTTCCGCGTTCTGTAACCGGTTCGTCATATCCGTGCGGCAGTTTCTGAATAAATGGATCTGCATTTACAATTTCGGCAGCCCGTCTGATATCGTCCGGTGAGATTGCTTCATTATTCAGCGAGATATTACTTTTGATGTCTCCGGTGAAGATGAAGACATCCTGCTGAACCTGACCAATCGCACCGCGGAGCTACATCCAGATCGATTTCATGAATATCAATCCCATCAATCAGGATCTGTCCCTTCTGAATATCAAAATATCTTCCAATCAGATTTAAAATTGTAGATTTTCCTGCTCCCCATAGCGCCGACAAAAGCAGCCTTTTTCACCTTCGGATGGATTACAAAACTTTCTGACATCTTTTTAAAAAAGATTTATTGATGCCTGGAAATCTCTGTCAATTATATTCCCACACTCACATCTATATTCCCTGTCAGATAATTTCAAATCTTTTTTGATATTTCCACAACAGCTGCAAAGCTTTGATGATTATTCAAGCTGTTTTCTAAACCAAAAAAATCCCTGTGCCTGAACTGCTTTTGGATAAATGTCTGTTTTTCATCATTCCGCTGACATTCAGATCTTCAATACATATAAATCTTGGTTTTCGATTTATGATCTCAGATATGGTCTGATTCAAATAGTTTTTACGGATATTTGTTAATCTGTGATTTCGTTTTAATAAAAGTTTTTCCTTTTTGATTACATTATTGGTTTTGCAGTAACTTTCCCCTTTCTTATTCTTCTCGTAAGAACGAGAGATACTACGCTGTAATCTGCGTTTCTGTTTTTCTAATTTCTTTATTTTCTGACTCTTATTGATGTTCTTATACTTAGTTCCATCAGAGCAGACAGCCAGTTCTTTGATTCCCAGGTCTATACCAACTCCATCATCATTAAGTTTTTCCATGCAATCAGGAAATTCCACACATACGCTGATCCACCAGTTCAATCCGTCAAAGGATATTCTCGGATTCATATATTTAGCATCTGTCGGAATACGTCCAGGTTCTGCAAGTCTTACCCAATTCATTTTCTTGTTTATTTGCTTTCCTGATGGAAGAACAAGCCTTCAAATTTAACATGTGTATTACTGAAGCGTATCTTAACATTGTCCTGATAGAACTTCGGTATTGATCTCTTTTTTGACTTGAATCTTGGGAATTTCTGCAAACCCCTGAAAAAGTTCTTATAAGCAGTACAGGCATCTTTAATTGCCTGTTTGGTTACATTATTTGAAATATTCAGCAGCCATGCATATTCATCAGAATTTCTGAGCCTTGTAAATTCTTTTCTAAGCTCCGTATCTGGAATAAATCTGCCACCTTTTTCATAGTTTTCCATTTCCCTTGCCAAAGCCCAGTTATAAGCAAATCTTGAAGCACCTGCGTACTGAAACAGCTTAGTTTTCTGTACATTATTTGGTATCAGCATTACTTTTATGGCTTTTACCATCGGTCTCCTCCTGTATCAGTTCTCGGATAAGTTTCTTCGCTTTATTCGCTCGTTTTCCTTGTAATTTGCAACTGAATACAGTGATTATCTGAACCAGATCTTCAACAAGTTCCTACTGTTCGGACTTTTCAGTATTATCAATAATCTCAATCTCACAATTATAAAGTGAAGCGATATATTCTATCAGCTCAAAACCAAATCGCAATAGCCGATCTTTATATAAAACAACAACCTTTTCAACTTGATTTTGAGATATTCGCCTGATCAATTCCTGGAGTCCTTTTTTCTTATAATCAATTCCGGAACCGATATCACTTATTATCTCAAATGGCTATCCTTTTGCCAGAAGATATGTCTTAACATTATCAATCTGTCGTTCCAGATCATCTTTCTGTTTATGGCTGGAAACACGACAATATCCAATTGTAATGCGTTTTTTAGGTTTTACATTTATTACCTGGTTGAGTTGCTCATCGGAATAATATCTATGCATCAAGGATCACTTACTGTAGTATGATGCGGATGAAGTTTTCCATTAGAATCCCAATTTCGTAATGCCTGTGCTGATACACCTATAATTTTTGAAAATTCATGTATAGAATAATATGCCTGGCTCTTTGTAAAAGCCGTTGACCAGAGTGGACTTTCCGCTGCCGGTGCGATGATGGCAAGGGTTGTCCCGGATGGGATGTCCAGATTGATATCATGCAGTACCGGAGAAGTATTTCCAAGGTGCGTAAAGGTCAGGTGATCAAAACGGATATCCCCGTGCAGGGTATCTAAAGTTGTGACAGAAGCAGTATCTTTTACATTTGTCTGTGCTTCCAGGATTTCCTGTACACGGCGGATGGATGCAGTTCCCTGGGAAAACATGACGGCAGCTTCGGAACAGGCGAGCATCGGCCATACCAGCATATTGACATACTGATTGAAAGCTACGAAGCGTCCGAGTGTAATCTGTCCGATCAGGGCGAGGTATCCCCCATAAAGGAGTGAGGCAAGACTGGAAAATCCGATGATCACATCCAGAAGCGGGATCAGGATGGCTTCCAGCTTTGCGATGCGCAACTTTTTATCCATGGTATCCTGGTTCTTTTTGGAAAAAGAAAGGATTTCTGCCTGCTTGCGAACAAAGGCCTTGATCACACGGATCCCGGAGAAGCTTTCCTGTACAAAGTCGGCAAGATTGGAAACACTGTCTTGACGTTCGGTGTAGAGGGCATCCAGTACCTTTCCGTAATGCATATAGCCGAGGCAGATGATGACCATCGGGATCAGTGCCAGAAGGGTCAGTTTTATATTGACATAATACATCATCTGGCAGACGACCAGGAGCGTCATGACTACGGAATCAAAGATGCAGATGACAGCAGGGCCAAAGTGCCATGCGGACCGCATTTAAGTCACTGGTAAAACGTGTCATCAGGTCACCGGTTTTGTGCTCGTTGTAATATTCCACATCCATTTTTTCCAGATGGGAAAACATTTCATTACGCAGTTCGCGCTCGATAATACGTGCGGTTCCAAAAAAGAAAATAACGCCACAAAAAACGGCCGACTGCAAGCAGAAGACCAATCAGAAAGATCCCAAGAAGACAGGTACGAATGGAACTCCAGGTAATGCTGCGCGCGGTAAGACCATCGGTAATGATACCGGTAAGTTTTGGAATAAATACACTTGCCGCATCTACAGCAAAAAGAGTAAGGATTCCGGCAATATAGCGATATTTGTATCGCCTGACATATTGCATGATAAAGGGCAGTGGTTTCATATCAATGCCTCCTGAAAATGATAATTTTTTCTATATAAACTATTATAGAGGATAGAATCTGGGGTGTCAAAGATTCCGTCAAATAAACAGGGAAATACTTTGTGAAACAGGGAAATTTCGTGAAAACGACAATTGCAATTTAAGATACATTTTCTATAATGACGAAAGGTAAAATGTTAATAAGATAAACAGAGGGAATATATGAAAAACATTACAGAAAGATTTGACGACCGGGAATCCGGGAAAAATTATTTTTAATTTCACACTGCCGATCTTCATTGGAAATGTATTTCAGCAGTTCTACAGTATGGCAGATACGATTATCGTAGGAAAGTTCGTGGGAACCAAAGCACTTGCGGCTGTTGGAAGTACGGGAACGATCATGTTTCTGATCAATGGATTTATACTGGGAATGACGGCAGGATTTACCGTACTTACGGCACAGAAATTTGGCGCGGGTGATATGAAAGCAATGCGCAAGACTGTAGGAAATGCCGCGATTCTGGCGATTATTATGTCTCTTATTATGACTGTGCTCGGAATGATGGCAATGAAACCGCTTCTTGGGATTATGAAGACACCGGATGATATTTTCAAGGATGCCTATGCGTATATTATGGTAATCTGTGGTGGAATTGCGGCGCAGATGCTATATAACTTTTTATCCAGTGTCTTGCGGGCACTTGGTAACAGCAAGGTTCCGCTATATTTCCTGATTCTTGCGGCGTTGCTCAACATTGTGCTGGATATGGTATTTATCATTGCGTTTCACATGGGCGCAGCCGGTGCGGCATGGGCGACCGTGATTTCACAGGGGATTTCAGGGAATCCTGTGTCTGGTATATATTGTGAAGGCGGTTCCAATCCTGCATTTACATAAGGAGGACTGGCGTCCGAGCGGACATCTGCTGAAGATCCAGCTTGCAGTCGGAATCCCGATGGCTCTTCAATATTCGATCACAGCGATCGGAACCATGATGGTACAGACTGCCCTGAATCTGCTTGGCTCCACACAGGTAGCAGCATTTACCGCAGCGAATAAGATCGAGCAGATCGTGACGCAGGCATATGTTGCGATGGGAACCACGATGGCAACCTATTGCGCACAGAATATTGGAGCAGGTAAGATCAAAAGGATCCGTCAGGGATTTAAGTCAATTACGATCATGGGAAAGTATCTATTCAGTCGTAGTTGCGGCGATCATTATGACAGTTGGGAAAATATATGACGTATCTGTTCTTGTCTGGGGATCTGACAGAAATTATGCATTCCGTGGATATTTATCTGAAGTGTGTCGGTACTTTTCTTTATTCCGCTTACCGTTGTAAATGTTTACCGGAATGGAATCCAGGGAATGGGATATGGACTGCTCCCGATGATGGCTGGTGTGGCTGAGTTGGTTGGCAGGGGCGTTGTTGCCATGATCGCGGCAGGGCAGAAGAGTTACTTTGGGGTATGCATGGCAAGTCCGGCGGCATGGATCCTGGCAAGTGCGTTGCTGATCGTGATGTATTATTATGTGATCCATCAGAATGAGAAGCGGTTTGCGAAGTATGCGGATGAGGAATAGAAAAGTTTTTTTTTATAAAGCAAACGGAATGAATAACAGCTCCGGCGAATATACTTTTTAGTAAAGTGGTTCGCCAGGAGCTGTTTTTATGCGCCTTTTTTATACATATCTGACTTTATAGTCCCTTTTATGATTTTGTCCATTCTTATATATGGAATTTTTGCAGGAGTGAATGTATATATGGATACTTTTATTCAGGGAGCAAAGCAGGGGATTTTGGACAGTTGCGGCTGATGCCGACGTTGATTGGATTGATGGCGGCAGTGGGGATTTTGCGTGCATCGGGTTTTCTGGAATTTATATCGGAAATAATTGGAAATGTGACGGAGCAGATTGGATTTCAGGGGCATTGGTTCCACTTACGATTGTGAAAATGTTTTCGTCCTCTGCAGCAACGGGATTATTGCTTGATATCTACAAGGAATTTGGAACGGATTCGAGAAACGGAATGATCGCTTCAATTTCGATGGCGTGTACGGAAACGATTTTCTATACGATGTCTGTGTATTTTATGTCAGCAAAGGTGAAAAAAAACCAGGTATACTCTTTGCCGGAGCACTTATTGGAACATTTGCAGGGCTTGCAGCGAGTGTGTGGCTTGCAGCACTTGTATAAATAAAAGTTGTATATAAAAATTATCGAATGTTGTATTCAGATTTTTTTGAAAAATGTATATATCGCACAATAAAAATGACTACAATTAACAAAAAATGTGCAAAATCTTGACAAAGAATGGAGAGAAACATAGAATATAGTCTATAGATGGTTCCGAATCTAATTTTTATACGAAAAGGAGCAAAACATGAACGCAGCAGAAATTATTAAAAAAGATTTGGATGCAATTTATATTGGGAATCTGAGCACGGTAGATGACAATCTTACACTCCCGGAGAATGGAAAATACGGTGCTCAATTTACCTGGGAGACAGGGAAGAAAGATTTATTGACAATACAGGCAAAGGTACATCGTCCGCTGCATGGCATGGGAAACCGTAAAGTTACACTGACGGTTACCGCAACATATGAAGGATGTAGTGAGTCAAGAGAATATGTGGCGACCGTATTGCAGGAAGCAAAAAGAAAATATCGTAAAAAGAAGTACGTAAAGTCGTCCTTAATGCACTGGTCGGTGAAGAAGCACATCTTCCGTCTGTTGTGATCGTATACACAGAAGATGGACGCCGCATGACAATGCCGGTGAAATGGAATACATATGAGCCGGCAAAAAGAAGAGACAGTGGTTGCAGTTGCAGGTGTGATCGATGGAACAGAAAAGGAAGCATCTGCAGAGATCCATTATAAAAAGGAAATAGTACCAGTAAAAGGGACCGGAGAAAAAGTGGGTTATTTTCCACTTGGACAGGTTCGGTTGAAAGAAGGAACTCTTTATTATAAATACCAGAAGCTGATGGAAGAATATCTTCTTGGAATTGACGATGACCAGATGCTTTATAATTTCCGCAAAGCGACCGGACTGGATACAAAAGGGGCACCTCCGATGACCGGTTGGGATGAGGAAAGCTGTAAACTGAAAGGGCACACGACAGGACATTATCTGTCAGGTATTGCACTTGCATTTGCAGCAACCGGCAATTCAAAATTTTAGATAAAGTCAATTACATGGTAGCAGAGCTGAAAAAATTGCCAGGATGCATTTGCGGCAACCGGTAAATATCACAGAGGATTTTTAAGTGCATACTCAGAGGAACAGTTCGATCTTCTGGAAGTATATACCAAAGTATCCGGAAATCTGGGCTCCGTATTATACTTTGGATAAGATTATGTCGGATTATATGATTGTCATGTACTTGCCGGAAATGAGACGGCAAAAAGAGATCTTGGACTTGATGGGAGACTGGGTATATGACAGACTTTCCCGTCTGCCAAAAAGAAACACTGGATAAAATGTGGGCAATGTATATTGCAGGTGAGTTTAATTGGTATGCTTGGAACAATGGTAAAGTCTATGAGCTGACCGGAAAAGAAAATCATCTGAAGGCTGCAAAACTTTTGAAAATGAAAAGTTATTCTATCCGATGGAAGAAGAATGCGATACATTGGAGGATATGCATGCAAACCAGCATATTCCGCAGATTATCGGTGCAATGGATCTGTATCGGGCAACTGGTGATGAGATTTATTGGGAAATCGGAAAAGAATTTCTGGAATATCGTGACTGGTGGACATACATATTGTATCGGTGGGGTTGGTGAGACTGAGATGTTCCATCGTGCAAATACAACGTGTTCTTATCTTACGGATAAGGCTGCTGAAAGCTGTGCAAGTTATAATATGCTGCGCCTGACCAGTCAGTTATTTGAATATACGCGAAGCGGCAATCTGATGGATTATTATGATAATACGCTGAGAAATCATATCTTGACATCAAGTAGTCATAAATGTGATGGTGGAACGACTTATTTTCTTCCACTTGGTCCGGTGGCAGAAAAGAATTCTTCCTTTCAGAGAATTCCTGCTGTCATGGAACCGGTATGGAGAGCAGATTCCGTTATATGGAAAATATTTATGCGCAGGATGAAGATGCGCTTTACATTAACCTTTCTTGTAGATTCCGTGCTGACGGACGAAAATGGAAAAACGATGATTGAACTTCAGAGTGTGGATGAAGAAGGTGTAATGGAAATCCGTTGCCAAAAGGATCAGAAAAAAGTTCTTAAAATCCATATTCCGGCATGGGGAGCAGAAGGATTTTAACGTGTCTGTAAATGGAAAAGTTCTTGCAGATACAGCACTTCATGATGGTTATATGGTAATTGATGCAGATCCGAAAGCCGGAGATGTGATCCGACTGGAACTTCCGATGGAATTCCGTGTGTTGGATAACAAGTCTGATGCGGCATTTGTCAATCTTGCATATGGGCCGCCTATTTCTTGCGGCACTTTCAGAGGAAAAAATTCCTTGCAGCACCGGCAGTAGAAAGAAATTCATATGGTTGATGGAAAATTACAGTTTGAAGCGAATGGAATGAAGATGATCCCTCTTCCAAAAGTAGATATAGAAGCTTATCATGTATATTTTCATAAAGAATAAAAATAAAAATAAAAAGCAGGAGTGTGCAGTTAAAAATGTACCTCCTACTTTTTAGTCATATCAGTTATATCATACTTTTGCGAAGATAAGAGATTTAAAATAAAATCTTCTTTTGACGGATTCTGCAAAACAGTGGATAATATTGCACAGTAATCACATGTGACAAGACAGTAGATTATACACTAAAAAATGACAGGAGCAGGAGAAAGTTATGAAAGAGTTTCTAAGAAAGAAAAATATTATCTTTTCAGCGAAGCGATACGGAATCGATGCGCTTGGTGCGTGGCGCAGGGACTGTTTGCATCGCTTCTGATCGGTACGATCATCAGCACACTCGGAGAACAGCTTGGTATAGGAATCCCTTGTAACAGTAGGCGGTTATGCAGAAAGGAGCAGCCAGGCTGCGATGGCAATCTCGATCGGAGTAGCACTTCAGTGTCCGCCACTTGTGTTGTTTTCACTGGCGGCAGTCGGAATGGCAGCGAATGAACTTGGGGGTGCCGGAGGACCTCTTGCGGTTTTTGGTCGTTACGATTTTTTGCAGCAAATTTGGAAAACTGGTTTCAAAAAAGAAACAAAAATAGATATTATTGTGACACCATTTGTGACGATCTGTGTGGGGGTTCTGCTTTCACTGGGATGTGCACCCGGCGATCAGACAGCGGCAAGTACCGTAGGAACTGCGATCATGGGCGACTGAATTACAGCCATTTTTCATGGGAATTATCGTATCTGTGATTGTTGGTATTGCGCTGACACTTCCAATCAGCAGTGCAGCGATCTGTGCGGCACTTTCACACCGGGCTTGCAGGAGGTGCTGCTGTAGCCGGCTGCTGTGCACAGATGGTTGGTTTTGCGGTTATGAGTTTTAAGGAAAATAAATGGGGTGGTCTTTTTTGCACAGGGAATAGGAACCTCGATGCTCCAGATGGGAAATTGTGAGAAATCCGAGAATCTGGCTTCCGCCGACACTGGCATCCGCAATTACCGGTCGGTCGCAACCTGTATCTTCCATTTGAAGATGAACGGTGCGGCAGTGGCATCCGGAATGGGGAACCTGCGGACTGGTCGGACAGATTGGTGTACACTGGCTGGGTAAAATGATATTGCAGAAGGAACCAAAGCTGCGATCACCGGAATGGACTGGGCAGGTCTGGTGCTGATCTGTTTTATTCTTCCGGCAGTGTTTTCCTGGGCGATTGCGATTCCGATGAGAAAAATGTGGTTGGATCAAAGAAAATGATCTGAAACTGGATCTGTAGATTCAAGTTAAATTATATAAAATGTGTTTGATGGGCTATCCTGTGGAATGTTTGATTCTCACAGGATAGTTTTTCCTTTTTGTGTGAAATAGGATCAATCTAATAAATTTTTTCCACCTCATCATATACGATCTCAAATGGCGCCGGCCCCCACATCCAGTACCGCCCTGTGAAATTCTTTTTGGGAGAATTGATTTCCCCAGGGTATCTGCCATCTCCTTTTTCAATTCATAAAATTTCAGGTATCCAATATAGTATTTCAGATAATTGGCAGGACTTCAATAATCAGTTCGTAGACACTCTGTACTGCATTTGGATCATTGATTCCGTAATCGCTGAAAAAAGCGGACTGTATCAGTTACAGACCAGCCGTCATAATGAATTCCCATGTCTGCAAGCGCATAAAGTCCAAGAATGACAGAACTGTTTTTTCTGGAGAAAGGGATGCTTCAGTCTTGGGGAGAGGTGCAAGGTAGTAGGACATCCATTTCCGCATAGGTGGCCCAGCCCTCAACGTATCCGCCAAAATCAAGAATGCTCGAATAGGATCCGGCTCAGAAGCAGAAAAAATAGACAGTCTGGTACATGTCCGGGATAACCTTCGTGAGCAAGGGTTGTGTAGAGATTCAGCCCTGAGGCGGTCTGTCCGTTGTTAATATAGATGACATTTTCCGTTAGATTGTCAATGGCAGGGATCATATAGAAAGCGGGACTTAGATAATCCTGCATGGATTCCGGAACATATTTGACCTGAAATCAACATCAGGAATTTCCGGGAATGTATCTGTGATTTTTTAGACCTGAGATCATCAGCATGGAATCCAGGAGGGTGTCTGCTCCAAAACGGATGCCTGGGTAAGTGCTGCGTCGGCAGGGGAAGAGAACCTTCTGCATGGCATTTAGATCTTCCAGTATCTGTGCCCTGGTCATCAGTCGCAGACGGGAAATGGATTCATTACAGCCGGTAGTCTGACGCACCAGATATTCATAGTATTTTTTTCCATAGGGGAAATGGCTAAGTCCCTGTTCATTTGTTCCTTTTCCTTCAGCGATTTGATAGCGGGTGATTTTTGATAAGCTGGATAAATCTTTCTGTTAAAAGTTTTATATTTTCTTCCGAAAAGAATCTTTTTTGTTTTCAGGTAAAAGATCCAGTGACGCGATCCGTTCGCTAAATGTACTGATCAGATACCTTTTACCCATATCGATAAAAGACTGGCCGGTGTCCAGAACAGAATCAGCCTGGTAATCCGGCATAAAGACCGGAAGCAGCTTTTTTTCTGCTCAAAACCGGATGACAGAATCAAAATAGGCGAGGCGTTTCTTTTAAGAGAGCCAGATAGGTTTCTACCATCCTGTGTGTCGTAAAAAGCTGTATTCCGAGAGCAGAACAGGCAGCTGGGTATGAATGCCGGATGCAGGAGCCCAGAGGCTCTTGATAAAGCAGATAATCTGTCCCTGTGGATGCATTTTTTAAGATAGGTATCCAGGATTTTAAAGGTTAGTGCATTTTCTGAAGAAAGAGTGTCGGGATCAAATTCCTGCAGAGAAGAGAGAACATTTCTGACAGAAGCCTTTGCAGCAACAGGATCAGAAGAAAGACTGCCGTATGTAGCCGGGATGTCCGCGATGCCATAGTCAGAAGGAGAACGCAAGGTATAGTGAAGGCTGATGGTATTTTGCGGATACTTCTGTCTGAAAGAGACTACGTGTGAAAAGTACGGAATTGCCGGTCGGAGGATTCTGCATGCAGGAGCTCCAAAAATGCATTGCCAGACAGAAAAAGAAATCAGAATGACCAGCAGACAACAGGAAGGATCAGAAAAATTTTTTTTCCGGTGTTTAAGAATTAAATGAAACATAAAACTCAGAAGAAATGATGTTGTTTCTATGTATATGATTTTGATTCTTAAAATATGTATTCAAACGAAACTTTACAGAAATAAAACAAGTGTCTTGTCAGATGTAAAGTGTGGTGCTATAATGTACTTTTAATAACGAAAAGATCAAGAGATGAGAAAAAGAGTCAGTAAGGGAGGATCACGTTATGACAACAGTGGAAGAGATACAGAAGCTAAAAAAAGAGAAGAATGTTGTCATTCTGGCACATTATTATGTGTGCGCCGGAGGTGCGAAATAGCAGATTATGGGGATTCTTTACCTGAGCAAAGGTAGCAACGAAGTTCAAAGAAAGACAATCGTATTTTGTGGCGTTTCCTTTTATGGGGAGAGTGCGAAGATCCTGAATCCGGAGAAAAAGTTCTGATGCCGGATATGACAGCAGATCGTCCGATGGCATATGGTGATGGAGACGATCCGGAAGATGCGGAAAGAGTATGATGATCTTGCTGTTGTCTATTATATCAATTCAACGGCACACTGAAAAGAATACTCGGATGTCTGTGACATCTTGCGGTTCACGTAGATGCAAAACTTCAGGAAGGAAAATTCAAAAACCGTTAGAGAAAATGCTGGAGCTTGCTGCAAAATAAAAGAACCGGAAAATCAAAAATAAGAAACAACAGGTGACCGGCTAAGAGAACCGGAATTGGAGGGATAAAGTTGGAGATTAAGACAGATGTAGTGATCGTTGGAACAGGGAGTTGGTGGAGCGTTTTTCAGCACTGAATCTTCCGGAGGATAAACAGATCTTATGATTACCAAGTCAGATCTGGAAAGCAGTGATTCATTTCTGGCACAGGGTGGAATCTGTGTACTTCAGGATGATGAGGATTATGAGGGATATTTTGAAGATACAATGCGCGCAGGTCATTACGAGAACAGGAAAGAATCAGTGGATATTATGATCCGCAGCTCGCAGGAAATTATTCATGATCTGATTGAATATGGTGTGGATTTCGCTAAAAAAGACGGAAATCTTGCATTTACAAGAGAAGGTGCGCATTCAGACCAAGGATTCTTTTCCATGAAGATATTACAGGGAAAGAGATTACGAGTAAACTGCTCATGCATGTAAAGAAACGAAAAAATGTACAAATACACGAATATACAACTATGACAGACATAATTGTTAAAAATGGAAAATGTGCAGGTATTTTAGCGAAGACGGCAGACGGTGAAGAGATGAAGATCTATGCACAGGATACGATTTTTTGCAAGCGGTGGAATCGGAGGAAGATACCAGCATTCTACAAACTTTCCACATCTGACAGGAGATGCGCTTGATATTTCCAGGAAGCATGGAATCCGTCTGGAGCATCTGGATTATGTCCAGATCCACCCGACAACTTGTATTCTTCAAAACCGGGGCGAAGATTTCTGATTTCAGAATCTGTCCGTGGAGAAGGCGCAGTTCTTTATAATAAAGACGGAGAACGTTTTGTAAATGAGCTTCTTCCGAGAGATGTGGTGACAAAAGCAATCCGGGAACAAATGGAAAAAGACGGAACGGATCATGTATGGCTTTCCATGGAAAATATTGATAAGAATACGATCCTGGAGCATTTCCCAAATATCTGTGAGCGGTGCCGGGAAGAAGGCTATGACGTGACAAAGAGTGGATCCCGGTTGTTCCTGCACAACACTATTTCATGGGAGGCATCTGGGTAGACAGCGACAGCAGAACTTCGATGGAGCATCTGTATGCGGTTGGAGAGACCAGCTGCAATGGCGTCCATGGGGCGAACCGTCTGGCAAGTAATTCTCTGCTTGAGAGCCTGGTGTTTGCAAAACGTGCGGCACATAAAGATTTCCGGAGTGGAAAATGCAGTAAATCCTGTACTGTTCTGTAAAGAGGCAATATAAAAGAAAAAATCTGTTTAGAATGAGGAAAAAAGAAATGAATAAGATTACGATGACATTGAATGTAGACCATCTGATAAAAGAAGCACCGCAGGAGGATATTTCCAGTGAGGACGTGACCACCAATGCGGTGATGAAAGAAGCGGTGACCGGAGAGGTGCAGCTGATCTGCAAACAGGATGGAGTAGTTGCCGGGCTGGATGTATTTCACAGAGTATTTGAAATTCTGGATGAAAATGTGAAGACAGATTTCTATTGTAAAGACGGTGACGAAGTGAAAAAGGAGAATTGATGGGGATTATTACAGGCGATATCCGTGCGCTGCTCTCAGGGAACGGGTGGCACTGAATTATCTGCAGAGAATGAGTGGAATTGCGACTTATACATTCGGTTGCAATGCTTCTGGAAGGAACGAAGACGAAGCTTCTGGACACCAGAAAGACAACGCCGAATATGCGTATTTTTGAAAAATATGCGGTCCGTGTCGGTGGAGGATATAATCATAGATATAATCTTTTTCCGACGGAGTTCTTTTAAAGACAATCATATCGGAGCGGCAGGAAGTGTGGCAAAGGCGGTGAAAATGGCAAAGGAATACGCACCGTTTGTCCGCAAAATTGAGGTAGAAGTTGAGAATCTGGATATGGTGCGTGAGGCTGTTGATGCGGGAGCAGATATTATTATGCTGGATAATATGTCGCCGGAGGATATGAAGGAGGCAATCCGGATTATTGACGGACGTGCAGAGACAGAATGTTCCGGAAATGTAACAAAAGAAAATATTGACCGTCTGACGTCTCTTTGGAGTAGACTATATATCAAGTGGGGCACTTTACCCATTCAGCTCCTGTCCTGACATTTCGCTGAAGAATCTGCATGCTATTTAAGCCGGTCTGGATTCAGTAAGAGTGAAGACAGGATTTGGCAGACAGAAGAGGAAAGTCTGTAATACGTCAGGCACAGAGCAGAATTGCAGAAAAAGGAGAGTTATATCGGGATGACAGGTTCCAGACGAAGAGAAGAGATTGTCAGCAAAATAAAGAGCAGTGAGGTTCCGGTACCCGGGAAAGAACTGGCGAAGGTATATGATGTAAGCCGTCAGGTCATTGTACAGGACATTGCGCTGATCCGTGCAGCCGGATATGATATCATTTCAACCAACCGGGGATATATTCTGAATGCACCGCATTCGGTAACAAGAGTGTTCAAAAGTCAGTCATACGGATGAACAGATGGAGGATGAGCTTTGTTCGATCGTAGATCTGGGAGGCAAGGTGGTAAATGTAATGATCAATCACCGGATTTATGGACATATGGAAGCACCTCTTGATGTGGCATCGCGGAGAAATGTCAAAGAATTCATGGAAGGGATCCAGTGGAAAGTCCAGTCCGCTTAAGAATATCACTTCCAACTATCATTATCACACAGTTGAAGCGGATTCGGAAGAGACACTGGATCTGATCGAGCAGGTATTGAAGGAAAAAGACTATCTGGTGTCAAATACGCCTTGACAAGTTTCTGATATCTGTGATACGATTTTTTTGATATGGAAAAGCGATGATGAAGAGAGGTCTTTTGAATGTTTACAGAGAAGTCCCGCAGAGGCTGAGAGGGATGGCTGGAGAAAGACTGAAGATGGCTTCTGAGCAGCGCAGGTGAACATAAGGAAGCAACGAATCAGTTTCCTGTGCAAGCATGCGATGGGTTCCGCCGTTACAGCGGCGAGTGCAGATATGGACTGCCAAAAACAGCAGACTGTACCCGGTGAGATTCTTCCTGTGAGGGAAGGATGAAGAGAAGTGGTAACACGGCAATAATCCCGTCTTCTATATTTTTATAGAAGGCGGTTTTTTTTTCATATAAATTCAAAGGAAGTTTCTGTTAAAATAAAAGGCACTACACCGGAGATACGTTTTTGTTCGGAGATAAAGATGTCGCAGACAAAACGCGCTCGGCGAGATTATATTACAACTGCAATTGCTTATTACATCAGGGTAAGTCTATCGGTAAATAAAAGGCACTGCTGCCGTTATAAGAGATGTGGGATATGATTTTTTTCCAGACAGGAACGATCTGGGCATCTGATGAACACATCTTATAAGATGAACATACTGTACACCTTGTGAATCCTTCTTCACAGAATCTCAGCTTGTGGATGGAAAATGTCCGGACTGCGGACGTGAGGTACAGCCTGCAAAAAGAAGAAGCATATTTCTTCAAAATGAGCAAATATGCAGACCGTCTGATCGAATATATCAATACACATCCGGAATTTATCCAGCCGGTTTCCCGAAAAATGAGATGATGAATAACTTCTTATTACCGGGACTTCAGGATCTTTGTGTTTCAAGAACTTCCTTCTCCTGGGGAATTCCGGTAGATTTTGATCCGAAGCATGTCGTATATGTATGGCTTAGATGCACTGACCAACTATATCACCGGTATCGGTTATGACTGTGATGGACGAAAGCGATGAACAGTTCAATAAAGACTGGCCGGCAGATCTTCATCTGATCGGAAAGGATATTATACGTTTCCATACGATTTACTGGCCGATCTTCTTAATGGCTCTCGGTCTTCCGTTACCGAAGCAGGTATTCGGTCATCCGTGGCTGTTACAGGGCGATGGCAAAATGAGTAAGTCCAAGGGCAACGTACTGTATGCAGACGAGCTGGTAGATTTCTTTGGAGTGGACGCAGTGAGTTATTTCGTGTTACATGAGATGCCGTTTGAAAACGATGGCGTGATCTCATGGGAGCTTTTAGTAGAGAGAAACTTAACTCCGACCTTGCCAACATCCTTGGAAATCTGGTAAACCGTACCGTTTCCATGACAAATAAATATTTTGACGGTGTAGGTAGAAAAAAATGTGTGCGAAGAAGTGGATGAAGATCTTAAAGAATGTTCAGAAAATACACCGAAGAAAGTCGATTGCAAAATGGAAGAGCTGCGTGTCGCAGATGCGATCACAGAGATCTTTACACTGTTCAAACGCTGTAACAAATATATCGACGAGACCATGCCTTGGGCACTGGCAAAGGATGAGGAGCAAGCAGGACCGTCTTGCAACCGTGCTTTACAATCTGGTAGAGAGCATCAGCATTCAGAATTATTAGAGAGTTTTCTGCCGGAGACTTCTGATAAAGTACTTTCATGCTCAGAAATGCAACTGAAAAGATCCATGGATACCTTTGGTCTGTATCCGGATGGGCAATAAAGTAACGGAAAAACCGGAGATCCTCTTTGCACGTTTGGATTTAGAAATGAAGTATTGAAAAAAGTAGAAGAGCTTCATCCAAAGGTTAAAGAAGAAGAAAAAGGAAGAGGAAGAAGAAGGAATTGACATCGAAGCAAAAATCGGAGATCACTTTGAAGATTTTGGCAAAATGCAGTTCCAG
>VOFC01005123.1_pt1 | contig 34639 bp, 50 predicted proteins | sample 5384161 | NCBI WGS metagenome assembly VOFC01 (sample SAMN12384722, study PRJNA508395) | human gut metagenome | isolation source: healthy gut B | host: Homo sapiens | reverse complement strand
AGCCGAAAGATTGAGAATGCATAGCCAGCGAAATTCTTTAATGCCGAAGTTTGTTCTGCGCGTAGTAAAATTCGCTTGGTATACATTTTGCGTTCCTCCAATCTTTTCTTTGCTACCGCGGCAGCTGCTCGTTGCGCACGAGGCCCTATTGGCCGTAATGGTAGCGCGGCGGGCCTCCGAGGCGAAAACGTTCGACGACCACGCCGGACGCAGCCGGCGGAGGATTTCGACGAACAGGTCGGGATGTACTCCTCCGGCTCCCAGAAGCGGAACGCTCCGGTGCGGCGTCGCACTCGGCGGCCATCGACGTCGCGCGCGGAAAACCTGCAGCTGGTGGAACTTCACGGTCGTGAGCGGCAGGGGCGTTGATCCGGCTCCACCTGGTCGAGCAGCTCGCGTCCGGTCTCGCCGGGAAGTCCGAGGATGAAGTGCGCCGACGTTGCAGGCCCCTCGCGGCGGTCATCTCGACGGCGCGGCGGGCGCACGCGAAGTCGGTAGCCCCGGTTGACGGCCCGGGAGCGTGGCGTCGAAGGTCGATTCGATGCCGTATTCGAGGCGACATACCGATCCCGGGCCAGCCCGGCGAAATAGTCGAGCTTGCGCTCGTCGACAGTCGGGGCGCGTTGCCGACGACGATTCCACGCCACGCCGGGATGCGAGGGCCTCATCGTAAAGCCTCTTCAAGCCGCTCCAGCCCGGGGCATGGTGGAAAAGCCTGGAAATAGACCAGGTAGCGCTGCGCCGAGCGGTAGCGGTTGCGGTGGAACTCGATCCCCTCGTCGATCTGCTGCGTGATGCTCTTCGAGGGCATGCAATAAGAAGGAACGCTCCGTTATTACAGAACGTACACCCTCCACTCCCGATCGTCCCGTCGCGGTTGGGGCAGGTGAAGCCCGCATCGACGGAAAAGTTTCTGCACCCGGCAGCCGAACGACGGCGGAAGTACCCCGCATAGGAGTTGAGAACCGCCTCGTATCGCCCCACGGGTAAGTCATCGCTAAACCCCAAGTCCAGGGTTGCCAGAACTCTTCGGCGCGTTGGGCGTTGGCGAACTGGAATCGGTCCAGCGCTGAATCGGAAACCTTCATCATATCCTTCGCCTGCGGCGGCGGCCCTTTTTCCATATTGTGGCGCGGCACGAACGCCGCACACTTAAGCTCGTCCGCCCGGCAGTCCCGGACCGACTTGCGCGTTAGAACCGCTCTTAGTCCGCAGGATCAGGTAGTAGAACATCGAAGGACGGGTTACGTCGTTTGCGCCCGCCGAAAGAGATCTTCGCCAGGGAGCAGCTCTGCCCGTAGGCACGGTGAAAGGCTTGAAATACGTTCCGACCACGATGTAGGTCGTGTCGGCGCACACCTGCGCAGCAGACAACCCCCAGGTTGTTCCAGGCGCCGCCGCGCCGGTGAAAACTGCCGGCGGAGCCGATGTTGGTGTAATAGGAAGACCTGCTTGTTACGACCTCGCGGGTTACAGGCGCTCGGCCGAACCGAGCATGTGTCCCTTTGTTGCAAACCGCCTCCGGTAGACTTTTGCTGCACTGGATATTGGACGGAATCTTCCGGATCACGCCCGTAAGTACCAGTTAAACCCGTGTTTTCACCTCGTAGCAGGCATGACGCGGAGCGGAGACCCACAGCGGACAATGATTTTCAGCGCTGAAGCAAAACCGTATAGTTACGCGCTTTGGGCCGCCCTACCGAAAGTCGGGGCAGATGTGATAGGCGTAATAGTAGTCGCTGTTCGCAACCTCGACCGGCAGTTCGGAGCCAGCCCAATACTTGGCCGAACCCGTATTTCCGCCGCCGCCGTCCGACGAGGTGGTGGGTCGCCGCGGCGCTGGTGTAGGTCTGCCCGCCCAGTCGGCGCAGAGCGCGAATTCATAGGTCGTGCCGGGCGTCAGGCCGGTCAGGGCCGCCGTCTTGGTTCCCGTTCCCGTCGAAACGTTACCCGGTCATAGCTGCCGAGGGAGCCGGCTTATACCGGAAAATAGACGTCGTAGTCGGCCGTATCTTCGAAATTGAACGTACAGCTCAGCGTCGCCTCGGTCTTGGCCACGCCCGACGCCGCAGGAGTTCCTGAAAGCGGGCCGTTCGGGGATCGGGGTCGGGCATGTCGTCCTGCCCGGTTTTGAAGACCGCCCCTGCGCTCTGAACCCGTCGGTCGACAGGCCGGCAGGCGAAAACCACGTAGCTCGTTTCGGGCTGAAGCCCGGTCAGCGTGGCGGCAATGCCGGTGCCGTCAACCGCGGAACCCGCCACATCGGCAAACGCGCCGATTTTATTGTCGACAACGGCAGCATAGGAAAAACCCACGCTCGTGTTTTCGAGCACGCCCTCGCCGAAACGAGTCTGGCAGCTCAACCCGACCGTCGTGCCGTTGACCTCGGCCACAGGCATCAGGAACCAGTCCGTTCCGGTCTCCATCTTTTCATCCCCGGAGGCAGGCCACGGTAAGGCCCAAGAAGCAGAAATGCAAAAATTTTCTTCATTTGATATAAATATGTTATTCCTTGTTTTTTGAATCCATCCAGATCGTCACCGGCCCGTCGTTGACCAGCTCGACCTGCATGTCGGCGCCGAATTCGCCCGTGGCGACCCCGCGGCCGAGCAGCTCGGCGACCCGGGCCGTAAACCGTTCGTAAAGCGGGCGAGAAACGGCTTCGGGGCCGCCTTTGATATAACTCGGCCGGTTGCCCTTTGCGGGTCCGAGGCCTGCAACGTGAACTGGCTCACGACCAGAATTTCGCCGTCTCTGTCTGCACCACGTCGAGGTTCATCACCCCGGCTTCATCGTCGAAGATACGCAGGCGCACGAGTTTTCCGGCGAGGTACTCGATGTCCTCGTCGGTGTCGTCGCACCCGACGCCGAGCAGCACCAGCAGTCCCGCCCCTGATCCGGGAGCGGACATCGCCGCCGATAGCGACGGAAGCGTGTTTTACACGCTGAATGAGCAATCGCATCCGGCAGGGATATTCAGAGGTTTTCGAAATAGGTCCACAGGTTGTCGCCCGCAGGCACGGGAGCCGTGACCGAGAGCGGCTCGCGACGCACCGGGTGCTCGAACTCCACGCGGCGCGAGTGGAGCGAGATGCCGCCGCCGGGCTGCGAGCGCCGGGCGCCGTATTTCAGGTCGCCGCGGATCGGGCAGCCGATCTTCGACAGCTGCGCCCGGATCTGGTGGTGGCGTCCCGTGAGCAGCTCGACCTCGACGAGCGTGTAGTTCGTCCCGCCCCGAGCGTCGCGTAACGCAGGCGCGCCTCCTGGCGTCGCCCTTCGGGGCGTCGCAGGCCCGCGAACGGTTGGTCCTGCCGTCGCGCAGGATATAATGGCGCAGTTCGCCGCTCTCGGGATCGGGCGTGGCTCGGTCAGCGCCCAGTAGACCTATGGATGCGGCCTTCGCGGATCATCTCGTTGAGCCGCACGAGGGCCTTCGAGGTCTTGGCGAAGACCACCGCGCCGCTCACCGGGCGGTCGATGCGGTGCACCACCCCCAGAAAAACCTCCCCGGGTTTGGCATCCCGCACCTTGATGTAGGCCTTGATCTGGTCCTCGAGGGCGCTCTCGCCCGAGGGGTCGGACTGCACCAGATCGCCCCCAGCGTTTGTTGACCACCAGCAGGTGGTTGTCTTCGTAGAGAATGTCGTCCGGGTTGAACATCGTCCGGAAATTACAGAATAAAGGTGAAAGGCAGCAGTTTGGAGGCCGAATCGACCGCCGTCACCGTACCGTGGCCGCTCATCAGCACCCGCATCGGGGGAACCCTGACGACGCTTCGACGTCGACCATCACCTGACCGGCACTGTCCGCAGGGGATAGCATTCGCGTTCCGAGGGCTCCGAAGCAATGGCCATCGATCTCAATCGGATCGTCGGCATAATTGGCCTGGGCGTAGAACATCAGCGACCGCTCGGCGCAGAGTCCCGCGGGATAGACCTCGCTTTCGAAGTTGCTGCCGTAGAGTATTTTCCCGCTGCGCAGACGCGCGGCGGCGCCTACGTGGAAATTCGAGTAGGGCGCATGCGCATTGGCCGTGGCCCGTTCGGCCTCGGCGACCAGCCTGCGGTCGGCTTCGGAAAGCTCCGACAGCGCCGCGTAATGTTCATAATCGAAACAAAACTGCTTTTCCATAACTCCTCCTTTTTTACAGGGGTGAACTACAAAGATACTAAAATTTTCAGAAATCGCTTACTGAATCGTACTTTTCAGTCTCTTTGCTTTCAACCCGGATGAATTGTTTTATTTTCAGGACCTTCCGGCCGACGAACGGGGATTTGGCGCCGGGACCGGCCGGCCGGGTCCGCAGGCCGGAGGGTTCCGCACCTCGCAAAGAACGAGGCGGACGGACGCCGCGAGCCGTCTGCGACTATCGCGGAGGGAATTTCGCCTTAACGAAGTCCGGGCCGGACGGGACACACAAAGCGCATTTCCCGTTCAGCCCGGACAAGGCGAGGTGAAAGACACCCGAGAGAATCGGAAACCGTCCTATTCGAGCACGAACTTCGCCTGCACGTTGTACTGCAACTTGATGGTCTTGAAATCGAGCGGTTCGTCCGCAGCGGCATCCTCGGCGACGCCCATCGCCTTGGCGCTGCGCATCACGGCCATGTTGTCGTAAAAACAGGCATCACGTTGTTGTTCGCATCGTAGATGTAGAAGCATTTGCCGATCTTCTGCCCGACGGCTTCGGCCAGCGTCGCGGCGCTCTGGCGGGCGTTCTGCATCGCCTCGACGCGCACTTCGGTCTTATACTGTTCGATTTTCGAGTGCGAGACCTTCAGGATCGAGACGTTCGAGATACCCAGTCCGTCCAACGCCTGCCACACCTTGGCGACCATCGCCGAGGAACCCGGCTGCAACTGGTATTTGGCCGTGGCCACCGAGGTGTTTTTCTTGAAGAACACGCTCGACAGGTTGGCCATCTTGAGCTGTTTCTCGACATCGACCCCGGCACGTTTGAGCGCGGCGATCATGTCGCGCTGCTGGCTTTCGACCGAAATCTTGCCCTTCGAGTCGCGCTCGTTGATGATGATCTGCAAGTAGAATTCGTCGGGCGCGATCTCCTTTTCGGCACGTCCGTTGACCTGAATGTAGCTGGGGAACGCCTCCTGCATCTGCGCTGCCGTGGGAGGGCGAAAAACGCCACGGCCGCCAATAAAATCAGTCGTTTCATTGTCTTTTCGTTTTTAAATAACCTATTACAAAGATTATGCAAGCCGGGCGTCGCGCGGAACTGTTTTCAGCCGGGCCGGTTTCCATCCCTTTGTATCCAGTAAAACGCCGAAAAACGAAAATACTGCATCCCCGATGCGAAATCAGGCCTTGAACAACTCCCTATCGCTTTTTGCCTCCGCGGTGTTTCTTGAGCTCCTTCCTGTTCATCTCGCGGATTACCAATTCCTCGGTTTCAACGGGTCGGTAAACACCCTTTTCAACGCACACGACACCCTCCTCCGTAACGAACCGCGGAAAGAAATGCTTGCGGATGAAAGGTTTTCGCTCCCGCTCCTTCGGGTCCGATTACTCTCCCCACCAGAAGGTCTGCACGGAAACTTTGTATCGCTCGCCGTCATAGCTTCCCGCCAGCGCCAGCGGCGTTCCGGCAGCACTTCGTCCCCGACCTCGACCAGCATTGTCGCCGTCGAGGCAGATATACCAGGCCAACGTGCCATCGGGCTGCTCGACCAGCAAATCGGGGCTTTCGGAGGTAAAACCTCACCGCCGGGGCATCGGGTTCCGTTCGGGAATGCCGACCTCCACGACCGTGCCGCGCCGCATCGCATAGACCGTGTCGCCCTTTTCCATTTCGAAATGCAACCCCAAAGCCCCTTTCTTTTCTTTTCGGAAACGGTCGTAAACACTCACGCCGCGCGACACACGCACCGGCCAGCGAACAGTGGTGGGCATGCGGTAGACAAACGCGGTATCGGGCTCCTTATCGACAGGGCCTAAAAAAGCGGTATGAATAACCGTACCTCACGCCCCGGGTATCGTCGGCGGGACGGAGAGACAGCAGCCGCGTCCCGGTATAGCGGGTCTCGTATCTGAAGGTCCCCGAAGCGGTGTTACAGTTCTGCAAATCCCGGAGCGTCAGAAAAACGGTCAACGTCCCCGGACGCGTCTTATTCTCCAGGATAAAATCCACGGGTTATTCTCATTCCGCTGCGTGCGGATGGTCGGCGACTGGGCGACCGCCCCGACGAACATCAGGGCGAACGATGCAGTCAGAAAAATTCGTATCATCGGTCCGTGGTTCAGGTTGCAGTTCAGGTTGCGTCCCGCGCGGACGCGCCGTTTATCGCCGCACGAGCTTCACGACGTTCTCCACATGGTGCGTGTGCGGGAAACATGTCGACGGGCTGCACCGCCTCCACCCGGTAGGCGCCGTCCAGCAGCGCCAGGTCGCGGGCCTGCGTCGCCGGATTGCAGCTCACGTAGACGATCCGTTCGGGCGCCGCGCGCAGGATCACCTCGATCACCGGTTCGTCGACGCCCGCGCGCGGCGGATCGAGGATGATCACGTCGGGACGGCCGTTCGCCGCCACGAATCCGTCGTCCAGCACCGCCTTCATGTCCCCGGCGTAGAAGACCGTATTTTCGATGCCGTTCAATTCCGAATTGACCTTCGCGTCGGCAATCGCCTCCGGGGACGTACTCCACGATGCCCACAACCCGCGCACAGCGTGCCGCGCAGAAGTTGGCAATCGTCCCCGTACCGGTATAGAGGTCGTGAGCGTACGTCCTCCGGGTGCGTCAGGTCGGCAAAGCGCGCGCCACCTTGTAGAGTTCGTACGCCTGCGCCGAGTTGGTCTGGTAGAAGGATTTCCGGGCCCACCTTTGAAGCGGAGTCCCTCCATCTCCTCGACGATATGGTCCTTGCCCCGCCAGCAGACCGCATCGAGATCCCCGACCGAGTCGTTAAGTTTCTTGTTGATGACGTAGAAGAGCGAGGTGATCTCTGCGGAAAGCGCCGACAGGTGGTCGAGCAGCGCCTCAATCCGCGGGCGCTCCTCCGCGCCGAAGACCACGATCACCATCACCTCGCCCGTCGAGGCCGTGCGGACGATCATGTTGCGCATCAGCCCCCGTATGTGCGCGGGCATTGTGGAACGTATAGCCGTGTTCGAGGCAGAAGCGTTTGGTTTCGAGCCGGATGGCGTTCGACGGATCCGGGTTGCAGCCAGCACTTGCGGATGTCAAGCACCTTGTCGAACATGTTCGGGATGTGGAATCCCACGGCCGGCGAGGCGTCGAGATCGGCCCGCCGCTTTCGACCTCCTCGCGCGTCAGCCAGCGGCGGTCGGCGAAGGTGAACTCCAGTTTGTTGCGGTAGAAACGCGTCTCGGCCGAGCCCAGGCAGGGGCGATCTCCGGGAGTTCAAGTTTGCCGATGCGCGTCAGTTGATCGCGCACCTGCGCCGTCTTGAACCGCAACTGCTCCTCGTAGGGAAGGTTCTGCCACTTGCACCCCCCCGCACAGCCCGAAAGTGTTCGCAGAAGGGCCTCGCGCAGCGGCGAGCGTTTCACGTAGCGGTTCACGACGTAGCCCTCCATGTAGCGGCGCCGCCTGGTGCGGATCTGCACGTCCACCACGTCGCCCGGAACGGTCATCGGCACGAAGACCACCACGTCGTTCCAGCGCCCCATGGCCTTGCCCTTCGGCCGCCAGGGTCGTAATCTCAAGCCCCTCGATCAAGGGGTAATTCGCTTTCTTTTCTTGCCATCGGTTTTCTGATTCAATTCATAATTCAAAATTAACAAAAAAATTTCCCCGCATTTAACCATCATACGCCCAACGCTTTTTTTCATCCAATTTTTCCCGGGCGCCCGTACGCCGCCCAGCCAGAAGCCCAGCGCAAAAAGGCCCCCCGATCCAGCACCGCCAAGGCCAGCACGAAATAGAAGAGCAGTTTGCCGACAAGCCCCGGACGGCGTCGAGGTCGTCCGGACCAGTTCGTCGCCCGTCGCCCGCAACTGTTCGACCAACGCCTCGCGCTCACGCGTAACGTATTGCTGCAACTCGCCGCGCTGGCGGTCGAAGTCGGCGAAAGCGTTGTCCACCGAAGCGTTCATCGTCCAGATGAGCTGCGTGGCCGCCTGGGCGTTCAGCTCCGTCCAGCATCCGTGTCCGAGATCTCCGGCAGGTGCTCGGCGACGACCACGATCCGCGTGAAGTTGCGTTCCAGCGAATCGAACTGCGCCCCGACCTGCAGGCGCAGGCTGTCCTGCCGGAGCCGCATCTCGAAGATGTCCTTCGACCAGCTCACGCTGTTCGAAAGCTGCTGCGTCTGTCCGCTCACGCCGGTCGTTCACGTCGGCCAGCACCTCGGCGATCGAGCCGGTGGCGTAATCCTGTTCGACGCCGGCCGCCCGGAGGTATTCCAGCCACGCGAGGGTCGTGTTGTCGGTCTCGGCCCCTCCAAAGCGGGGTTTTCCGCCAGATACGTCTCCAACGAACCGCTCCATCAGCGGATAACGATCCCCGGGAAGCGCCTGCCGGGCGAGGCTGTCCGATCCGGCGGTCGAGGTGTGCGGCCGTCGCCCGCGGGCGATGTCGGGGCTCTGCGGTCCGAACAGCAGCGAATCGGGGGTCGAAGCAAAGTAGCGGTCCATCCTGCCGGCAGAGGATCCACAGGTCGGCCAAGGCCACATCGGGAATTCCCTGCATGGCGGCCGTCAGCCCGGCCTGCGCGTGGCGCGGATCTTCCACCGCACGGCCGCCACCCGCACGCCGAGTTCCGGCGACGACGCCACGATCGAGATCCGGCCGCCCGGGCCACCTCGCCCGAGAAGTCGTAGTAGAAGGCCCGTGTCAGGGTCCGCGTATTCATCTGCTCCTTCGGCAAGGGTCGCCCGTCGAGACGGCCACCTTCAGCAGCGAACACCCCGCCAGCAGCAGCACGCTCAAGAATGCCGCAAGCGCTTTCATCCGTTTTTCATGATTCCCGATTTTTCCACCTTCCCGCAATTATCGCTCCAGCCTCTTCACCCGCTCGCGGATATAGCGCACCGCCACGTAGTGACCCGCCTGGGGCATGTTTCCATGGTCGAAACCGTCGAACTCGCGGAGCTGCACGTCGGGATGCCCCACCACCCGCATCATCCGCCAGAAATAGGCATTCTCCTCGTAGCGGCCCAGCATCTCCAGTTCGCGGTCGCCCGAAAGGATCAGGATCGGAGGGCAGTCCGCCCGCACGTGGTTCAGCGGCGCCAGGTCGTCGACCAGCGGCTGCGTATCGGGAGCTCCCAGTTCGGCCCGCCGCGCGAAATGCGTCACGACCTGGCCGCTGTAGGGATCAGGGCCGCGAAGACCTCGTCGGGGTCCAGCCCGTAGGGGCTTCAGCCAGCGTTTGTCGAGGCCGATCATCGAAGTGAGGTAGCCCCCGGCGGAGTGTCCCGCCACAAAGATCAGACGCGGGTCGCCGCCGTAGTCGGCAATGTTTTTCGACCCACGCCGCGGCCGCCGCGGCATCCTCCACGCACTGCGAAACCTGCACGTGCGGCACCAGCCGATAATCCACCCCCACCACGGCAAAGCCCTGGCGGCAAAACGTGCCGCGGGAATTTCGCGCCGTCCGCCGGTCAATCCCCCGCCGTGAAACCAGATCACCGTGGCAAAACCCGGCCGGTCCGTCGGGTAGTAGAGGTCGAGGCGGCACAGCGAATCGGCCGAAGCCGGGTCCGCAGCATCGCGGTAGGCTATCGCACGCTCCGTGCGGTAGCCGCCGTCCTGCGCCCGGAGTGTCGGGCAGAAAAGAAGCAGCGCGGCAAAAACAAGCAGCAAACGTTTCATGGTTCGTCGGGTTTTGAGGGATAAAGGTAGGCAAAATCCCGCAAAAAACGTTATCTTTGCGCAAAATAGGACGCACCCCGGCCCGGACGTCCGGAAACGGAACCCGTCGGCTCCACCCCGCAATTTCCATCGTCCCGCCCGGACCGCGACCGCAAAACACACGAACCATGAAGATTGCCTGTCTGCCTTTCAACCCCATACAGGAAAACACCTACGTCCTCTGGGACGACACGAAGGAGTGTATCGTCATCGACGCCGGGAACTCCAACCCCGCGAAGATGCCGCCCTGGACAACTTCATCGCCGAACACGGACTCAAACCCGTGCTGGCGGCCAACACCCACGGACATTTCGACCACACGCTCGGCGTCGAACACCTCAAGCAGCGTTACGGAATCCCCTTCGCCCTCTCGGCCAAGGATCAGTTTCTGGTCGACAACGCCGCCACGAGCGGTTCGGTCTTCGGTGTGAAGATCGGCGCCATGCCCTCCGTCGATCAGGATCTGGACCAGATGTCCGAGATCCGCTTCGGGAACTCCGTCCTGCAGATCCTCCGCACCCCCGGGCACTCCCCGGGCACGTGGCCTTCTACGAGCCCGAATCGAAGTCCCTGTTCACGGGCGACACGCTCTTCCGCGAGTCGATCGGACGCACGGACCTCCCCGGCGGCGACTACTCGTGGATCATGCGCTCGATCCTCGACGTCATCATCCCGCTCGGCGAAGAGGTGCACGTCTATCCGGGCCACGGTCCCGAGTCGACCATCGGTCACGAACTGCTCTACAACCCCTTCATCGTCGAAGTGCTGAACGAGGAGGTCAACTACCGCGGCTGATGAAATCCCTGATCCATCGAATCCTCTACCACACGCTGTCGCTCGAAGGCTATCTCCGCGTCGTGAGCCGCCTCTTTTTCCTCTGGCAGCGTCTCGGAATCGGACGCTACGCCCCCGCCACGGAGTATGTATACCACCTCCCGCAGGCTCGTGCGGCCCGGCGACGATGCATCGACATCGGCGCAAATCTCGGGTACTACGCCCGCACGATCTCCCGGCTGGCCGGGAGCCGACGGGCAGGCTCTTCGCCGTGGAGCCCGTCGCACCGGTCCCGCAAGGTCCTCTGCCGCAACCTCCGCCGCTGCCGCAACGTCGAAATCCTCCCCTACGCCCTCGGTGCCGAAGAGCGTGACATCGTCATGGGAAACGACTCCGCCCGCGAATCCGGCTATCTCGGAACCGGGCAGAACTTCGTCAACGACGCCGGAACGGTCACCGACGTGACCTTCACCGCCCGGATGCGGCGCGGCAGCGTACTCTTCGCCTCGCTTCCGCGGCTGGATTTCATCAAGTGCGACATCGAAGGGTACGAGCTCGTCGTCATGCGCGAAATGCGCCCCGTGCTCGAACGCTTCCGCCCCACGGTCCTGATCGAAACCGGCGGCGGGAACCGCCCCGAAATCATCCGACTCTTCACCGAACTGGGGTACAAAGGGCTTCACGCTCGAACACGGGCGGGAGGTTCCCCTCGTCCCCACAGCAACCAAAGACATCATTTTCAGACATGCGCATTGACATCATATCCTCGGTTCCCGAACTGATGACCTCGCCCCTGAACGAGTCGATCCTCCGGCGCGCCCAGGAGAAGGGTTTTGTTGAAATTGTCATCCATAATCTCCACGACTATGCGCACGCCCGCCGCAAGACCACCGACGACTATCCGTTCGGCGGCGAGGCCGGCATGGTCATGAAGTGCGAAACCGGTCTTCGAGCTCGTCGAGAAGGCTCCAGAGCGAACGCTCCTACGACGAGATCATCTACACCTCGCCCGATGGCGTGCGCTACGACCAGCACGAAGCCAACCGGCTCTCGACGCTCGAAAACATCATCATCCTCTGCGGACACTACAAGGGCATCGACCACCGCATCCGCGAACATCTCATTACGCGCGAGATCTCGATCGGCGACTATGTCCTCACGGGAGGCGAACTGGCTGCCTGCATCATCGCCGATTCGGTCGTGCAGCTCATCCCCGGGGCGATCGGTGACGAGGCCTCGGCGCTGACGGACTCCTTCCAGGACAATCTGCTCGCACCGCCGGTCTACACCCGTCCGGCGGAGTTCCGCGGATGGCGGGTCCCCGACGTGCTGCTGTCGGGCAACTTCGCCGAGATCGAGAAGTGGCAGGACGAGCAGGCCTTCGAGCGCACCCGCCGTCTGCGCCCCCGATCTGCTCGAAAAATAGAAGGCGGGGCAAAGGGTCAAAAGGAATCGGGAAAAAGAGCGGGAGAAGAACCAGGGAAAACCAGGGAGAACGAGGAAGAGCCAGGGAGAGCCAGGGAGAGCCGCGAAAGGAGCGAAAAGACCGGGGAGAGCCGGGAAAAACCGGAAAAAGTGTTCCGGAAACCGTCCTTCCCAAAAGTTACGGATATCATGAAATACTACCTCATAGCCGGGGAGCCCTCGGGCGACCTCCATGGCGCAAACCTCATCCGCGGTCTCGAAAGGCCGATCCCGAGGCGGAGTTCCGCTTCTGGGGCGGAGACCTGATGGCCGACGCCGGCGGGCAAAACCAATTTACGAAAACACTACCGCGAAACATCGTTCTTCGGCGTCGTGCAGGTCCTCTGCAACCTGGGCACCATCCGACGCCAGATGCGCGAGTGTCAGGACTTTGACATTGCGGCATTCGACCCCGATGTCGTCATCCTCATCGACTACCCCGGATTCAACATGAAGATTGCCCGCTGGGCCCACGAACGCGGCCTGCGCACCTTCATTATATCGCCCCGAAGGTCTGGGCCTCGCGCGAAGGCCGCGTGAAGGGCATTCAGCGTTATGTCGACCGGCTCTTCGTCATCTTCCCCTTCGAGTGCGACTACTTCCCGAAGCACGGGATCGAACCCGTTTTCGAGGGGAATCCGCTGGTCGATGCCCTCGAAGCCCGGCGGGGTACGCTTTCCCACGCCCGGAGGTTCTGAAAGCCGGAACGGGCTCGACAGCCGTCCGGTCATCGCCCTGCTGGCCGGCAGCCGCCGCTCGGAGATCCGCAAGAACTTGCCCCTCATGGTTCGGCTCGCGGAGCGCTTCCCCGGCATCAGTTCGTCGTGGCCGGCGTGCCCTGGCTCGACCGCGCGCTCTACGAGGAGCACATCGCCGGAAGCCCGATCCGCTACGTCTGCAACCAGACCTACGAGACCCTCGCCGCAGCCGGCGCCGTCGTGGCATCGGGAACCGCCACACTCGAAACCGCCCCTGCTGGGATTCCCTGAGGTGGTCGTATGCCGCATGGCTCCGATCGAATACCACGGAATGCCGCTCGTCGTTGCGTGCCCGTGGGTCTCGCTCGTCAACCTCAACCTCCCGGAAGCCGTGGCCGAGGTGCTCCAGTCGAACTCGACATCACGCGAGCCGAACGCGAACTGCGCGCCATCCTCCCCGGCGGCGGGAAACGCCAGCGGATGCTCGCCGACTTCGAGGAGCCTGCGCACCGTCATCAGGCCCTGAGCCAGCGACCGCTTTGCCGCACGCATGGTCGAACTGCTTAAAAACCGCCAGTCATGAAGATCATCTGCATCGGGCGCAACTACCGCGCCCACGCCGCCGAACTCCACCACGATACGGGACTCGGTCAGAAAGCGGCCCGAGCCCGTCTGGTTCTGAAGCCCGACACGGCGCTGCTGCGCAACAACGATCCCTTCTACATCCCGCACTTCACGCAGGAGGTGCACTACGAGTGCGAGCTCATCGTAAGGATCAACCGCGTCGGGGCGGGCCATTTCCCGAGCGCTTTCGCCCACCGCTACTACGACGAGGTGGGGCTCGGCATCGACTTCACGGCCCGCGACCTGCAGCGCGCAGGCCATCGCCGCAGGGCTGCCGTGGGAGCGTGCCAAGGCCTTCGACTACTCGGCGGCCCTTCCGCCGCGCTACCTGCCCCTCGCCGGAGCTGGGCGGGGACATCCGCAACCTCCGTTTCGCCCTCGACATCAAACGGCGAGCGTCGTCAGACGGGCCATTCGGCCGAGATGATCTTCGACGTCGACCGCCTGATCGCCGCCGTCTCGCAGTACATCACCCTGCGCACGGGCGACCTGCTCTTCACGGGAACCCCCGGCCGGCGTGGGCCCCGTCCACCCGGGCGACACGCTGCGGGCCTCGCTCGAAGGGCACGGAACTGCTCAACTTCGACATCCGTTAAACACGATACACCATGCTGCTGCACGAAAATCTCGCCCCATACCGCCTGCTGCTGGCCTCGCAGTCGCCGCGCCGCCGGGAGCTCATGAGCGGCTGCGGGCTTCCCCTACGAGCTCGCGCCCAAATACGACTGCGAAGAGCTCTATCCCGCGGACATGGCCGCCGAAGAGGTTCCCGTCTACCTCTCGCAACTCAAAAGCAAGGTCTATCCCGGGGCGCTCGCCGCAACGACATTCTGCTGACGGCCGACACGGTCGTGGTGCTCGACGGCGAGTCCTCGGCAAACCCCGCGACCGGGAGGATGCCGTCGAGATGCTCTTCCGGCTCTCCGGGCGTCGACATACGGTCGTCTCCGGCGTCACCTTCCGGACCGCTGAACGGATGCACTCCTTCGATGCCCGGACGAACGTCTGGTTCCGGGTCCTCGACGACGACGAGATCAATACTATGTCGATACCTTCCAACCCTTCGACAAAGCCGGGGCATACGGCATTCAGGAGTGGATCGGCTACGCCGCCATCGAGTGCATCGAAGGCTCGTTCTACAACGTCATGGGACTTCCCGTCCAGAAAGTATACACCGAACTGAATCAATTTCTCGATCGATGAAACACACCTTACTGACCCTTTTTCGCCCTCCTCTGTCTCTGGCCCGCCGCGGCCGACGAGGGCATGTGGCTCCCGAGCCTCATCTCCGAACGCATCGACGACATGCGTGCAAAAGGTTTCCGGCTCACGGCCGAAGACATCTATTCGATCAACAAGGCCTCGATGAAGGATGCCGTCGTGCTCTTCGACGGCGGCTGCACCGGGGAGCTCGTCTCCGCCGAAGGGCTGCTGCTGACGAACCACCACTGCGGCTACGACGCCATCCAGCGCCATTCGACCGTCGAGCACGACTACCTCACCCACGGCTTCTGGGCCCGCTCGCGCGAGGAGGAGCTCCCCAACGAGGGGCTCAACGTCCGCTTCCTGGTGCGCATGGAGGAGGTAACCGACCGCATCGCCGCTGGGGAAAGCCCCGAGGAGATCATCCGCGGCCGAAGCCGAAGGGGTCGGATACAAGGCCTCCGTCGAGCAGATGTATTATGGCGACCAGCAGTTCCTCTTCATCTACGAACAGTTCGACGACGTGCGGCTGGTGGGTGCGCCCCCCTCGTCGATCGGCAAGTTCGGCGGCGACACGGACAACTGGATGTGGCCCCGCCATACGGGCGACTTCTCCGTCTTCCGCATCTACGCCTCGAAGGAGAACGAGCCGGCGGCCTACTCGCCCGAGAACGTTCCCCTACCGGCCCGAAAAGTTCTTCACGATCTCGACCCGCGGATTCCGTGAGGGCGACTTCACGATGATCTACGGATTCCCGGGGAACACCCAGGAGTACATTCTCTCGGACGCTGCGGCCTACATCGCCACGCAGTCCGATCCGGCCAAGATCGCCATCCGCGACGGGCGGCTCGACATCATCTCCCGCGCCCAGGAGAGCGATCCCGCGTTGCGCATCCACTATGCGGCCAAAGCACGCCTCGATCGCCAATGCCTGGAAAAATGGCAGGGCGAAGTGTTGGGGCTGAACCGGATGAAGACCGTCGCCGCCAAGCAGGAGCAGGAGCAGGCCTTCGCACGCGAGAATCCCCGCGGTGCGGGAGCTCCTGCGCGAGATGAAGGCGGAGTATGCACGCATCACGACGCCCTACTTCGCCCGCGAAATCACGCTCGAAACCCTTCGTGCCCTCCCTGCAAAATATACGGCCGAAGAGCGTGCCGAAGCCCTCTTCCCGACTCGCAAGGAGACCGAGCGTTCGCTGTTCCGCTGGCTCTTCGGGGGAGTATGCCCGGCGCTGTCCGGCGCAATACCAGGTTCCGGAGTTCCTCGACGGCGTGGCCGAAAACGGCACGCCCGAAACTTTCGCCGAAAAGGTCTTCGAGGAGGTGTGGGCCGGCGGCGAAACGCCCCTCTCCGACTCGTTGCGAAGCGGTTCGAAGCGGATGCTCGACCACATCACGTGGCTCTTGGGCACCGACCGGCAGCGCAACCTCACGAGCAAACGACTCAACACGCTCTACCGGGAGTATGTGCATGAACTGCGCCGGACCTGGCCCGAACGACCCTACTATCCCGATGCCAACCTGACGCTGCGCGTGGCCTACGGTGCCATCGCCGGTTACGAGTATGCCGACGGCGAGTACCACAAGCCACAGACAACCCTCGACGGCATCATCGCCAAGGACAACCCCGAGATTTACGACTACGACATCCCGCAGTCGCTGCGCGACCTCTACGCATCGAAGAACTACGGCCGCTGGGGCACGGTGATCGACGGCCGCAGGACCGTGCCGGTCTGCTTCCTGGCGACGAACCACACCACGGGCGGCAATTCGGGATCGCCCGTGCTCAACGCCGGGGGCGAGCTCGTGGGTATCAACTTCGACCGCACGTGGCGCTCGACGATGAGCGACATCGCCTTCGACCCTGAGATCTGCCGCAACATCGCCGTCGATATTCGCTACGTACTGTTTGTGGTGGACCGCATCGGCGGAGCCGGATATCTGCTCAAGGAGATGCGGATCAAATAAAAAGGGGCTCCTATTCCCCCGGATCGGGGCGTGTTTCGGGAACAGAGACACGCCCCGTTTCGGTGAAAAAGCCCCCGAGGAGTTCGGGAAAGGGCCTCTCTTCCGCTCCAAAAACCCGAATCCGGGGAAAATCGGATGTTTTTCGGGGAAAAATTTTGCGAATCGCAAAATAGTGCCTATATTTGCACTCCCGAAAGTTGATTCGGGAGAGTGCACGAAGGTGTGCAATGCCCAGGTGGTGAAATTGGTAGACACGCTACTTTGAGGGGGTAGTGAACAATTGCGTTCGTGCAAGTTCGAGTCTTGTCCTGGGCACCAAAGAAGAAAATCGCAGCTGACAATCAATCAGTTGCGATTTTTTTATTCCCACCCTGCACCACATTTGCACCACTCACCGCACCCAACACCAGCATAACCAAACAACAAGAGTACGGGAATCCGTTCTTCGCACGCGCGCGCGCAAGGATGTCATAAAACTCGCGCCCGTTTCCTCTCTTGACTACTAACAAACAACCGGGGGCCGTTGAGGATCCCGGTTGCCAAAAGGTTTTGTCGTTCTTGCGTCAGTTGTCGAAAGTGTAGCATCTGTTCACCGCAGGGTCGAACGTCGAAAATTCGCCAACCCTCGCCCACTCCCGGAGTATATCGCCCCTCGGCAAATACCGGGCCCGCCGGATGGCCTCGGCCTCCGTGGAGAACTGCCCCAGCGTGTAGCCGTCGATGGTGAGTTCGTAGATCATATTTCCGTGTGATTGTCGAGAGTGCACAACCGTTCATTCATAGAGTGGGCCGCAAACTTCATCACCTCTTCCATTGCGCAATTCATTGCTTTCTCAAAATTTTCGAGGGCTTTATTGACACATTCGGGACAATAGTGCGTTTCAACAAGATCTTCAACTCGTTCAGAGAGTTTGATATACGCTCCCAAATATTCGGCCGTCACGGGGCTCAACTTTGCGTTTTCAAATCTTCGATTGTCATGGCTTATATCTTCTCAAAAACCGAATCCGATTTGTTGAGGCGCTCAATCATCCATTTCTCCCGATCGGGCACAACCGGGTATCTGCTCGGGTCCACATAGTCCCGACAAATACGCATAAGAGTGATAAAAGGCAAGTTCATCGAGCCCCATTCCTTGCTGGGTTTCCGCGCAATATTATACAATTGCAGCGTCTGTTTTACTGTTAACTCTTTCATATCAATATATTGTTATAAGGTTTCCACTTTGAACGACCGCCAACCGGCAGCCTCGATGTCGTAATACTTAACCGTGCGACCATCGTCCGGGCGTCCGGTGCCTTTGATCGTGGCGGCGATGTCCTGCAGCGTACCGCAGGCCCGGCGCAGTGTGCCGTCGGCCTTTTCGTAGGCAAACCGAACGACACCGCCCCGCATCCGACGGGTAAGCCGGTAAAGCCCCCCACGCCTTCGAAAGACATACGGAGAAGGTTTTGCCCGTCGTGCGGAACAGCGCCCAGGCTCGGCGCATGATTATCTGTAAATCGGTTCGTTTCATGGTTATTTTCATTTGGGGCTCTCTGTGACCCCGGCGGCCGGATTGCCGGGGGCTTTCGTTGCGTGGTGTGATAGCACCTATTCGCGGAAGGTAAAGAGAGCCGGTTTGTTTGTTAGTTCAACAGCACCTGCAAAGCATCGGCAAGTTCGGGATACTCGTCACCCTCTTCATCCCATACGGCCTCGACGGTCGTCTGCTCGCTGACCAGGCTCGGGGACCATTTCCCACATTCCGCAGTAGCTATCACCTCCTCGGACGGCACGATATTCGGCCTCATAGTTGACAAAGGCGATATATCCGTTGTGGATGATCTCGAAACCTTCGCTTTCGCCGTCGCACTTTGAAGGTGACATAATCGGCGATCTGCTTGGCGAAGTGCTGAATCTCGGTACGGGTTGCGGGTGTCATGGTTTATATCGTATTGCGTTATGATTACGACACAAATATACTGTATAAAAATATAACATCCAAATATTTTATATCTTTTTATAGAATATTTTTTACACTTATTATATCGTTATTGCAAATAATAACTATATTTGTATACGATATAAAGCCATTTAACAGACTATGCAATTAAGAATTAAAGAGGTAAGTAAATCGCAAGGGATTTCTATTACCAAACTTGCGGAATTGGTCGGAATTACCCAGCCCAATATGTCGAATATCGCCAACGGCAAGACATCGCCGTCATTGGAGTTATTGGATCAATTGCCACCGCCCTGGGGGTAACGGTTCCGGAGCCTGTTCGCCCCGCAGCCGACGAACACGATCACCTGCCCGCATTGCGGAACGGTATTGGAGATCCGAGAAAAGGAATAATCATGGAACAAGAGTTGATCCTATACAATTCGGTGGATGGGAAAAGCCGCGTATCCCTGTTGGCACGCGACGGCTCGGTTTGGCTCAATCAAACGCAGATTGCCGAACTTTTGCCACCTCCGTTCCCAACATCAGCCAGCACATAAATAACATACTAAAAGAAAAAAGTTAGACACGGATTCAACTATTAAGTATTTCTTAACAGTTGCGACAAATGGCAAGCCCTATCAGGTCAAATTCTACTCGTTGGAGATGATTTTGGCGATAGGTTTCCGCGTCCGGTCCATCCGTGGTGTGCAATTCCGCCAATGGGCAAACCGCAATCTCGCCGAATACCTCCGCAAAGGGTTCGTTATCGACGACGAACGTCTGAAAAACCCGGACGGACGGCCCGACTACTTCGACGAGTTATTGGATCGCATTCGGGATATACGGGCCTCGGAAAAGCGATTCTATCAGAAGGTGCGCGATCTGTTTGCATTGAGCAGCGACTACGATCCAACGGACAAGGCTACGCAGATGTTCTATGCCGAAACGCAAAATAAACTCCTCTATGCCATAACGGGGCACACATCCGCGGAGATCGTGATGCAACGCGCCGATGCTGACGCCCCCAATATGGGACTTACCTCCTGGAAGGGTGCCGTAGTCCGCAAGCAGGACGTTATTATCGCCAAAAACTACCTGACGCACGACGAACTCGACTCTTTGAATCGGCTGGTTGTGATCTTCTTGAAACGGCCGAGTTCCGGAGCCAAAAACCGGAAAAAGATCTTACGATGGGATTTTGGAGGGGAGAATGTCGACAAAATACTGGTATCCAACGATCAGCCCCTTTTATCCAATGCCGGTTCCGTTGGCAAGGAGCAAAAGACGCTTTCGCCTACCGGGTTTATGAAGAGTTCAATGCCCGCAGAAAACGCAGAGACGCTATCGAAGCCGACCGGGAGGATATGGAGCAGTTGAAGGAGTTGGAAGCGGAGATCAAACACCGGAAATAAGGCCTGCCCGCATTGCGGCAAGCCGATCAGAATAGAGAAGGGAGAATAACCTCAACCACACCGGCGCTATGGAACTGCAACCCATCCAAAGCAAGATTTACGAAATACGAGGCCAGCGGGTAATGCTGGACTTCGATTTAGCGGAACTCTCACCAAGTGGAGACCCGAACATTAAACAGGCGGTACGCCGCAATATCGAAAGGTTTCCTGAAGATTTTATGTTTGAAATCACCGAAACCGAATATAACTCCCTCAAAAACAGGCGACATCACAAATTGTGATCTCAAACGAAAGAGGCGGCCGCCGTTGTATGACATTGCCTTTACCGAACAAGGGGTGGCAATGCTTTCGAGAGCGTCTTACGCAGCGGAACAGCCATACAAGTAAATATCGCCATTATGCGGGCATTCGTGGCGATGCGCAACTACATAACTACAACCACACAGATAACGGCAGAATTGGCCGAAATTAGGGCAAAGTTGGCATTGTTGGAGCGAGCCGATGAAGACAATGCCGAGGCCGTGAATGATCTGTCGGAGGATATGCGCCGGGAGGCTCGACAACATCTACCAGGCAATCGCCGCCCTGTCGGTCAAAACTCCGTCCATTGACACACCCCGCAGGCCGATCGGATACAAACAGACACCCCCGGAAGAGACGAAATAGCAATCGCACCGGCAAACAAAGAACAGCCACCCGTCGAGGTGGCTGTTTCCGTTATTCGGATCGTCTGTTTCCCGATGGACTGGATGATAGAGGCGGCGGCCTCGTCAATCGTCACGGTAACAGCCGGACCAGGCGGCTGAAGGTTCTGCCCGTTGGTCGTGATGTCCCTTGCGGTCGGCCAGGCGGAGAACCCGCGCAACAATGCTCGAATCATATACCCCGACCAAAAAGCACCATCGAGCTGGTCGGCCTCGATAGCCTCTCGAATGAAGGTCAGCAGCATCCGAAAATTCCGGTTTTGCTTCGTAGTTGTAGAAACTATCCCGGCTTATTTCCGCGAACCGGCAAAAGCCCGTAAGGGTCAGCGGACGTTCACACGGGACCGATATGGTCTGTCCGGCCGACACTTTGCTGACATAGATCGGCGTAGCCTTGGCCCATTCCTGTACTCCTCAAAGACCGTCCAAAAGCGCTCGGGGTGAATTTCGAGGCCGCCCGATCTTGCGGGCGGTTCCCTCTGTCTTTGTTCTTTCCTGTTCATGGTCATTTGTACTTTTACGTCCCAGTTTGCTGATATTGTCCTGCACTTTGACCCTGCGCTGGCCTTTGTTGATGTCTACCACCGAAACAACCGGCGTCGGCATATCGAGCAAGACCTCTTTAAGCATCGCCCGCATCCCGCGCATTCCGTCGCCTCGCTGGGGAAGATTGGAGACATTGATCGCGTTTCCGCCGCTGGATACGTTCATGGCCGAGAGCATCGCACCCCATTCGTTCACGGCATTGGCCGTCATGACAGCCTCGCCATTGGACAGCAGCGCCGGAATGCTGTCCGACGTGCCGGTTCCGGACCGGAGATAAGGCCACCAGGCGTATTTCCGGAACTTCGGTGGATTTTACCGAATTTACGGCAGAAGCTATGGCCGCCGTAATGGCCGCAACGCTTGCGGCAACAGTCAGCACATTGATAGGGAAGGGATACTCTGCGCCACCCTGTACGGCCTTCGCAATAGCGATACCCTCCGTAATCACAACCTGCATAACCCCCAACGCTTTTGCAAACTCGGCGTATCGCTCGCCCTCTCCGCCCAGCGCATCGAACATCGTCGAAAGAGATCCGGCAGCTCTCGCAGCCGTACTTGCGGTTCTATACGCAAGCGCGGTCTCGTCCGAAATTGCTTTTTGCGTCTTGCGGTTTATATCCTCGTTCGCCTTCTCGATCTGATTCAAAAGATCGAGCCTCATGGCAAAATATCGGCCTCGGACTTGCCGGAATCTCTGAATGCGTCCGCATTGAGTTCTATGTAGTCTAACTGCTCCTTCAAGATGGACAACATCTCTTTCGCGGCCGCAATCTCTCCCTCCTGCCCTGCGCCTGCATCTATCTGCGCCTGTAAAATACGTGTCCGATACTCGTCGGATTTGCTCTTGACAGCATTCTCCAACTCCTTGCGGCTGTATTTCTGCTCAATATCCTGCCGGTCCTTCTGATATTTTTCGTCCAGCAAAAGCAACTTCTTATTCAGTGCTTCGCGTTCCATGACCAACGCCTGCCCCTTTGCACTCCGGCCGTCTTCTCCAACTCGGAGATCTCCGCGAGGCGGTTTCGGGTCTCCGAAATATCCTTGTCGTAATTCTCTTTGAGGGTCAGCAGGCTCATTTTCCCGCGTCTTGTCACGCATCTGCTGGATCATGCGCAACACCTCGTCGGCGGCCTGTTGGGCATTCTTGATCTGCGCGGCGGCCGCCTTCTCATCGGCCTGTTGGGCTTTGGCGGCCGCTTCGGATCGGGCCTTTGCGGCTGCGGCGGCACTTGCTTTGGCATCCGCTTCGGCTTGTTTGGCAGCGTCGGCCTGCTCCTGCTTCAACTGCTTCACCCGGTCAATCGCCTCATTCCCGGCCTCAATAAATGCCTTGTACATCGTTTCGGCAATCTTGAAATCCTGCTTCCCAAAAAGGCCTCCACTTTCGGAATAGCGCTGCCGCGTAGTTTCGTAACGATCGCTCCAAAACTTCAACCCAGCCTTAATGCTTGTATTCAGCGCATCATCGCCTCCAGACGCATATCTGCTCATCAAGTCCTCAACAAAAAAGCCTTTTTTGTTTGTTCTTCTGCGCATCGGGATCGAGCAGGTTATTGATCCCTTCGATACCGCTGGTGATAAAGTCAATCACCGACTTGATCGTTCCGCGGCTGTTATAGAACGACAGCACAAGAAACCCTCCCAGGCGCTTTGCAGCAGTTTGATCGAACCCTCCACGGTATTGAGCCGGTCTTCTGCAATTCGTCCCAGGCTCCCCGTTTACGTCCTCCAGATTTTCACGCAGGCGACGCAGATTGTCAGAGCCGTTGAGGAAGGTATTGAAGGCCGCCACGCTCCGTTTGTCGGTCAGTTCGAGGGTTTCGGCCAGGTCGATACCCCGATCCCGAAAGTCGCTGCAACCCGGAAACCAGATCAAGCAACGTGCGCACCGGAGCCCCGAGCGATTGGGCCAGTTTGCCATTGGCATCGGCCAGGTTGAGCAGGATATTGCGGGTCGCCGTAGCTGCACTCGACGCATCGAAACCCGCATCGGCAAGCGTTCCCAGCAACGCCGCAGTATCCCGCACGCTGAATCCGAAGGTATTGGCTACGGGCGACACGATGGACATTGCGGTTTTGAGGTAGCTGAACGACAACGCCGAACGGTTTGTAGCGACGGCCAGCGTAGCGAGAACATCTTCCGTGTCGGTTACATTCGGTCGAAACTCCGCAGCGTAGCGCCCGCAAGGGCCGCCGCTTCGGGAAGCGAAGCCCCGACAGCCGTAGCGAATTGCAGGACGGGTTTCTGCATCGTCTCAATGGACTGCGGCCCGAATCCCAGTTTGGCGAGGAAACTCCGTCTGCAACTGTGTCACCTGCGAAGCGGTATATTCGGTCGTGCGGCCCAGTTCCAACGCGGAATCGGTAAGCCGCTTCAACTCGTCGGCATTGGCCCCGACGATCGTTCCGAGATTGGCGTTTGCCTGCTCGAAATCGCGGATCTTCTCGATACTGCCTTTGAATGCGTTGAATACGCCTCGAATAACCATCCACGCAGCGGAGATTTTCAAGAAGGCTTTTGAATACCTCCGACATAGTTGCCAACTCTGGAGCGATAATTGCGGAGAGCAGCCTCCTGGCGATTGATTTCATCGGTTGTTTTCCGGATCTGCCGGATCAGGCTCCCTGCCCACGGCTCCCCGAACGCTCCGCGGCGCTCAATGCCTCGAACTCCGAAGTCAGCAGCCGAACGCTGGCCCGCATCTGGTTCAGCGATCCGGTCTTTGCGGTGTCCTGCCGGATATTCGACTGCATTTCCCGCGTATATTGCCGAAGGTCCGACTTGAATTTTGCGACGGCCTGGTCGTTCTTGATGATCTCATTCTTCGTCTGACCATCATGCGGTCGAACTGCTCCTGGGTGATCTTACCCTCTTTGAGACTCTTTCCGTACTCTTCAAGGTCTTGCTTGAGCTGCTTCGTCTCAGTTGAAGCGCACCAATCGCATTCTGCGATTCGCGCATCTTTTTCGATCAGATCGGAATTTTTGATCGTGATCTCGATAATCTTGTGGATCGTGTCCTGTGCCATACGTCTCTATATGGGATTAGTTTGTTTTTATTTATTCTTCATGCTGACCCAGCGCTCGGTCGCCCGGGTTATACCGCGTTGCCGCTCTTCATCGGAAATCGGATCATCCGATGCAATACGGCCCCACTTCCCGCCGAGGAACCTGGACCGCCGGAAGCCGTAACGGAGAAAATGCACATCCGACCGTCATGCGCCACGATTCGGAGGCTGTTCCGATGATCTGTCCAAAGGTTTGCATTCCTGGCCGGGACCTTGATTTGCCGAATCGCCTCTTTCGTTGCCGTCCGGCATCTGCCGATAGACAATCACCGACAAACGGTCAGCCCTTTCTGGAAGGGAACTATTCGGGCGATGCCCGACTTCGGGGATTGGGTGTAATAGAGCGATACGACGTATCCGCCCATCCGGATCTGCCAGTCATCAGCGCCTCCGGCTTCAATCTGTTCCCGAATGCTGGATTCGGGATAAAATTCCTGTTTCATAAGTAAAAGTTTAGTTTATATAACAAAATATTTGGGGCGGTGGGGTAACAAGGTAACACCCCTATAGGGGTTGTTACCTGTTACCCTCCTCCCACAACCCCGTAATGTAAGCATAGATATTAGAAGAAAGGTTCATCGTGCAACTCGGATTGTGAAACCTCAATTTGCGACCCTGACAGATAGTAACCCCCGACCTGATTCTTTACGATTATTCCGGCCCTAACTGCACGGGATATCTTCATCTTTGCGCTACCCTCTTTCACATTTGCTTGCTTAACAAGCAGACTAACCAGTTCCGAATGCGCATAAACCCTTCCGACCTCCATGACATCTGCAAAAACATTCTCTTTCGGTTGGGGTGCAGGAATACTGCACAATTCGGGCAATACATCCGCATTGATACGGAAGGCGAACTCCATGAACGGTTCGTTACGACAGTATTGGGGCGAGACGACCGAGGTGTCACCGTCGGCCTTCACCAACATTACCGTCTCCGACTTACGCAGCAGAGCCGATCCAAGATGCCCTCTTGCTTTATCACCGCCCGGGTTGCTATGAAGCACGCAAAGAATGTGGTTATCGTACTCCGAACTCCAGCGCATCAACTCGCACGTCAAAGCCTCGGATTCATGCAAATCGTTCCGGATCGTTGCAAAGGTCGGCTACGCCGTCGAGAATCAGTAGATCGGGCTTGTACCGCCGCAGGATTTCTCCCGTAGCGTCCTTGCGCTGGTCGGGTGTCAGTTCCCGCAAAGCCACCACGACAAGCTGGTCATGGTTGCGGTTAGTCGGCGAGGCTGATGCTGCGCAGAATGCGCCGTGCGACCTTATGCACGTGTGCCCTGCTCTGTTCTGTGTCAATATACACCACCTTGCCAGTAGCCGGAATGTCGAACCCGAGAAAATCCGATGAAGAAAGGAATCCCGAGGCCACAGCAGCGGTCAAGAAGGTTTTCCTGCTTTTTTGGCCAGCCCTACGACAGTGGATATATTGCCCCGAGGGCGATTAAATTACCCCAAATTCGAACGATCGGCTGCGGATCGGGGACTTGCTCGGACAGGTCGATAATAAACGACGATACGTCTATTTTTCGACGGTTCCGGTTTGGTCATTATTACGTCATCCACAAATCCCATATCCATCAGACTTTAAAACGATCTAACCCTTCGATAATATGATGAAATGACATCTTGGCAACCGCCCGATCTGTAAGGATGCAGCGACCAATATCGAGCAACTCATAAAGTCCGGGTTGCGGATCGCCGAGTTTAGCAGAGTACACCAAATCCGCCAAATCGACCCGTTCGATCTGCGGTCTGTCGGTAAGTCTCATGCCTACGATTAAAAACACATCTGCCCGATCTTCCACGTACAGAGCTTTATATAGCGTATCTCTCAGCAATATGAGCAGTTGATTGTCCACACGGCTGTCGGCAAGATCTACACAATGCTCCAACGCCGCAATCTGTTCTGTCAGCTTATTTAATAACATAGGGTTTTGCGTCGGGCCGCTGCCGATAACGGGCCAGTTCCTGCTGCTTGGACAACTTAATAGTTTCGAGATTCTCCATAAGTCATTTCGTCTTTGAATGCATCGTCGAGCCACTCGACGAATGTGTTGAAAATCTTTGGCTATAAAATAAAGGCCTCCGGCTCGTTCAACAGCAGACTGATAGCATCTTTGCGCTTCACGTTGCCTATCGGCGCCAATTTTCACCTCGACTTTTTACGGCACGTCCAAAAACGACCGCAGAAATATCGGCGCTTCCGGTTGTCAAGTCGATTTTCCCCATCTCAATGATCCAACCTGCCGAATACATCCGGCCACATTATAGGGTGCGGCGCGTGTCAATCGGTCTGCCATCGTATTGATTCGTTCAGCCTGATGTCCTTTGAACTGCAGGTAGCGGATAATACATCGGGTAAGTCCGTTTGCGGTGTCGTCTCTGTGCTTGGTGGGAACTACTGCCGACTCCGGGATTGTTGGATGCTTCCGGCGGTATGCCTCCAGGCTCCAGGCGCTCCAGCATCCGAACTGAAGGGCTCTTAATGTAGCGGGGTCTGGTCAGCATGACGCATCCCCTCCGTGGATAAAGTATCTTTTGAACCGCTGCAAATTACCCGTGGCGGGCCCTTTCGTGGACCCATACGTCCGACACGTCGATCCCCATATTCCGCAGGTAGCGGATCGTGCTCCTCGGATCGGGGATATTCAACCGCTCGGCAATGTCGAATGTAGCCAGTTTGCCGCCGCAGGCAGCGAAAAACGCTAAATTCATTGTTATTCAGGTAAAATTCCTTACCTTTGTACTGCACTCCGGGATAATCCTGCACGTCTACCTCGGACGTCGGGGGCTTGCTGCTTCTGGTCCATACCTCCGGCGATTATTGATTCAACATATCGCTGCCCAGTATTTTTTTTATTTCGCTCAATCGGTAGCGGCGCTTACCTCCAATCGATACGGGCACCAGATAACCCCGCTTCCGCCAACGCCACAAGGTCGAGGCGTCAATCGAGAGCAATTCACATACCTGCTTAATTGACAGGTAGCGTTCCTCCCTCTCTTCAACAACTTGCGCTTCCAGTTCCTTTTTGACATCGGCAAGCATCTCCCGATGGAACTGCATTAAGTCCTCCAATTTAATGGCTACAGTGATGTTATTCCCATTAGCCATCATTTCGTTTATTGATACCATAAACTTAATTTTTAGGATGCGTCTTTGCATCCGGTTTATAAACTTGGCTGGTGAGATGGACCGCAATTCAATAGGCGCTTTGTCTTTCCGTCGAGATTTTGGCCTGCATCATCACAAGCATCTGACACAAAGGTGAAGGTGGGCATTTTAGATTGCAAAAGAAAATCGCAATATTTTTTCGCCATTTTTTGCAAAAAATAAGGCGGGATTATTCCCGCCTATTGTAAATTACTGACTATTATTTTATTCCAGCATTTTTACCAATTCATTTTTCATCTCCTCATCAATATCCCGGTAGCGGGCGAATGCCCGGCTGCCCTTTATGGCCGGACAAAAGCTCCGACCAGATTAGGTCTTTGACCTGCTTGTATAAATTGCCGACAAATGCCCGGCGGGCCAGGTGCGAGGATGCAACCTCCCAAAATAGGCCGCTGTTCGGACTCTCGTGTTAGCGGATTGAGTATCGTAACCCTACGCTTCAACCCGGCAGCAAGGAATATCCGCTTTATTGCCTTGTTGTATTGCTGCTCCGCCATCAAAGGGAATAACGGAGGTCCGGCGTAATCGGCATATTTGGCCCAATATCTCCCGGGCAATAGCATTCAACGGGACCCGAACCGTCACCAGGTGGCCGTCTTTCGTCTTGCGGGGAATATACTCGACCGCCCGTCGATGATGTTTTCACGGGTCAGGTTTATATCACCACCCGACACCCTATTAAGCATTGAAAACGAAAACATCCGTTGAACAGCCAACTGAGGATGCCGGGAGAGGTTCGTGCGGTAGATTTTATTCCGCTCGTCAATCGAAATGTAATAGGGTGTTCATACACACTCCTCGATGTGGTGATTTCTAAACGGGTTGTTAGTTGTTTTGCCAACGTCATTTGCCCAGATAAAAAGAACGTCCGTAGTTTCGTAAGTATTCCGTTGATCGTATTCTGTCCCCTCGGTTGGGGTGTCCGGCTCTCGGAAACCGCTTCATAGATTTCAGGATACTGCTCGCAGAAGGTGTGCTCATTGCGTAGAAACTCCTCAAAATCCCCCAGCACCAGTGACGTCACGGTATCCAAGTCAAGGGTAAACCGACGATCTACGGTGCGACGGGCATACAGTTCATAGCGTTTCAACGCCCGAATAACGACCTGAATAGCCCGAACCCGCCAGTCCGACAGTTTGCGTTTCTCGATAAACTCCTCGTATGCCTCGAAAAAGGTCTGCCGGGGCTGTTCTGACAATATAGCGATCGGGATGCAGCCGTTTGTCGATTTCCTGATCCAGCAATTCAGAGTTAGACCCTCTTTGTCAGATACTGCGTTTATATCTCCAGCATCATGTTTTACGGTCCGCCACGGCCTTATTGAAGGCCGCACGCTTCTCCGCATCATACAATACCTTTGCTTTGATCTCCTGCCGGGGTGGCGTCCCAGTCGGAAGGATTGACCTCCAACCTCGAGGCGTGGAACAGTTGAATGCTCCGCCCATCCCGAAGCCGGAAGCGAACGGTTGCCCGTTCAATTCGCTTTTCGATACCCGTATAAATGCCGTAACCGATGCCATATCTCCGAACTGCTAATCCGTGGTGCAAATCCAAAATATTGCACCACATTTATGCCATACAATAAAATTATATGCAATAATACGCAATTCAGTTGACAAATACAAATTATTGATTATCTTTGTTATATAGCAACAAATATCCGATTTTCAACAGATTGCGCACATCCCCAAAATTGCATATTTCAAAATATTATCCCTGGGCACCGGAAACCGCGTCAGACGAAAGTTTGACGCGGTTTTGTTTTTTCGGGGCCGCCAAAACACGCCAAATCCTGACCATACCACGAATACATCTGGGAGGGCCCCGGCAAACCGACAAAGGCTAGAGTCACTCAAAAGCAGGCTGTCGGGCCTTTTGTCAAAGGCCGGAAAACATCTCCCTGAGAACAATCTTGTAATAAACCGATCTTAAAGAGCCTCAAACGTATGCGGATACTCTACGCCAATGGCCGCCTTGAAGCGATTGCAGAAGTCATGATACAACTTCAAGGCTCGATCCAAACGTCCCATGACCTTCAACGTGGGAAACCCCCATGGACAAGAAATCTTCATTGAGCGGATCTATGATGAACAGGGTCTCGATGAGTTGCATGACTCGGTCATGATTGCCCAAGGCCTGCTGTCGTTGAATTTGCTGCAAAAAAAGACTTTTTCAACCTCAGCTTCCGAAGTCCCGGCGTTTGTTCTCGATCCACGGCCCGTCATCAACGGAAGAAGCGGCCCCCGGTTCAATATCTTGAGCAGAGCATCCATCCTGGATTCCAATTCTTTTGTCCTGCGACGTCGCATAAGGCTTCAAATCCTCCGACTGAAGAAGTTCTTGGCACAGATTCATGCAATGAATGTAATCGCAGTAAAAAGCGTCTCCAAAAGAAAACTTCCATTTCAAATTGTCGTAGGTCAACTCAATGCCATCGATGTCTTCGAATCTTTCGCAGATGGTTGATCGTCACGCCCCGGATATTTTTTGGTCTCTCCCCATCTCCTTGTCCCGGCCACAAGGTCATCGACAGCAGTTTGGTCGAAATCCCGACGTCTTCCCTTTTGCTGTGCAGCAAAACCAGCGAAAACAACATCTGGAGTTTGGCACTGAAACGATAGGTGTTTTCGCTGCCCCGATTGTCGAATGAAAGAAAATCGCCCAATACGTAAATCGCATTTTTTGGTCTGAATCCGCTCCTTGACGGTGGGATGCGCGGCGGAATTCGAACTCTTCCGACTGCCGGTTTTAAATCGCCAGTACAAATAAAGCAGAATTCCCAGAATGAGTCCCGTCACCAAAAGACCAATCGTCTGAAACGGAAACGATCGCACGGAATAATTCTTGGCAGACAATTCATGAGCCTGAAACTGCCGGCATATTGAGGGTATAGATCCGAATGTTGGCCCGTTTCTTATCCTTGTATTCCCGAATGACTGTCACCAACTCATTCATTGCGGCATTGTGAAACAGAAAGACCTTGGTGATGATCTCTTCGGAGAGGATTGGAATGCTGCTGCTGACGACCTCCGAGTGCCCCGTTTCCAGGTCGTAGCAGCGGCATAGAACAAGTCGGGAAGAGGCCATGTGATGAGGATAGACCAACGTATAGAAAGCCTCTTTGCGTCCTTGCTCAGAATAAGGTTGGTCGCCGGAACATACAGGGAATCGGCCGGAATTTCCCACAGTTTCCGAACCTCTTTGTTTGCAAATCAAGGGATATAAGGTCATAAAGGTTTTTCCGCCCAACTCCTGACGGCCGGATTCATTGCCGAAACCGCCGAAAATCAGCATTTCATAATCACTGCGTCCTTCACCGCTGGCAGCAAAAAAACGTGGACAGGCCTGATCCCCTCCCTTCGAAAAGGGAATTTCCCGCCAACGGTCGGAAACGGATTCATAGCCGAACAGTTTGTTGGAGTATGAGAAGTTCCCGTAACCGCCGAAAAGAAACAGCGTATCGTATTCTGGTTCGAAAAAGGCGTTATGATGGTGCAGGCGGTTTCTGACCGGCGGAAATCCCTCTTGATCGATTTTCAAGGTCTCCATGTTCAGCAGAACCACCGAGGGCTGAGTGTCCGGATTGTCGAGGTTGTAGAGATAAGTCTGATTGGTCTTCAGATTGTAGATGGCCTCGTCGATAAGCATGGGGACATGCTCAATCGGTCTGGAGACGATGTTTCGAGTGTCCGTCTGAAAAGATCTGAAGCGAATCGTTGCCGATGATATAGGCCTCGTTGGAAAAGGGATTGTAGGCGATGCCGGAGGTCAGTTGAGTTTCGAAATCGGCAACCTGATTCCAATTGAAATGTTCGGAAATGAGCCACGTTGGATTTTTGACGAACCCCACCTCCTGTCCCTTCCGGTTGTGGACAATATGGCCCGATGATTCATCCAACGGAATGATCTGGCGAATTTTTCCTCTTTCCGGATCCGGATGTTGCGCAGCGCCATGGCCGGAACATCCAGATTGATACCATGACACCCGAAGATCATGCGAAGGCGACTCGGATTCTTAAGTCCGATCCGGCGACACTCGTACGACGTATCATGGATCTTGATCCGGACCAGGTCGTTGACCAGATCGAAATCCATCCGGATCGGAATCCATTTGCCCGTACCGGCAATATCGGGATGGACCGGCATGGGCAGGTTGTGGTTCGTACGGGTCGTGTTGAAATCGATGTAATATTTGTTTCCCCTGTCGAAAATTCACGAATACGAGGCTCGCCTTCTCCTTCTCCTCGTCGACCAGACGCAGAATATAGCCGAAACGTTTGGTATCGCGGATGGATATTTCGAAAAACTGAGGAAAAGTTGTTGCGGAATCTACAGGGTTTCCGATCGAAGAGCCAACGAAGTCCGTTGGGTGATCGATTCGGTCTTCGAGGCGAAGAGCAAACCCGAAGCCTGCGGATTCCTGGCCATTCAGGGTCCCGAAATTCAGGAGCAGCAACAACGGGAAAAGTATGGAATATTTGGTCATTAGGTCTCGCGTCCATGGTTCTCTCGCAAAGATACGAAAAATTTCAAGGGTTAATGTTTTTTTTCACCCGATAACCCGTTTATTAACCCTTGCGCTAATAGGCTCATCTATTTTTGTCAACTGCGGAACGCTACGTTTCGAACAAACCTAAAACTTCATCTAAATGAAAAAAAAATGGCCTACGCTACTTGGTAGCTGTTTTATGCTGATTCTGTCCGCTCAAGTCTGGGGGGCAGAATTCCGCAATCACGGTCTCTGGAAAAGTGAGTGACAGGCAAGGGTGAGCCCTTGTCTGGCATCACGGTGATCGTGGAGGAACCCGGAAAGGAACCTCGACAAACAGCAAGGGTGACTATACCATTACGGTGCCATCCAAAGAGTCCGTGTTGGTATTTTCGATGCTCAGTATGAAAACCGTATCCCATCGCGTCGGAAATCGGACGACGATCAATGTAACGATGCAGGAAGATGCCGTGGGGAATGGACGAAGTGGAGGTGGTAGCCATCGGTTATGGCTCGACCCGCCGCTCCGACCTGACCGGCTCCATCTCTTCCATAGACAAGGATGCCTTGAGCGATCGGGCCATCGTCTCCCTGAAGACGCCATGCGCGGCAAGGCTGCCGGTCTGCAGATCATCCAGAATGACGGTTCTCCGGGATCGGATTATACGATTCGGATTCGAGGTGCTTCTTCGGTGAACGCTTCGAGCGCTCCGATCTTTGTTATTGACGGAGTGATTTGTGATGACGCCTCCTTCCTGAATCCCGGAGATGTCGAATCAATCGAAATCCTGAAAGATGCCTCGTCAACGGCCATTTACGGCTCTCGAGGGTGCAAACGGCGTGATTCTGATCACGACCCGCCAGGGATCCTCGGACAACAAAACCCGGGTTGAGTTGTATGCCAATTTCCGGATTCAAGAAGCCGTGCGCGAGTATGACATGCTCAATTCGGCCGACTATACCTATTTGAGATACAAAGCCGGGTGGAAATATTATCCGTACGGAACGTCCCCCTCCTCGTTTGAAGAGGGTACGGTCTATCGGGACAATCCCAACGGCGACGGCAACTATTGGGTGCTTCCCGACGGGTCGCCCTATGAAAACTGGCAGGCATACAACCCACCCCGACAGCGTCAACACCCGGTGGCAGGATCTCATGTTCCGGAAAGCCATCTATCAGGAATACCGCATCAATGTCTCCGGAGGCAATAAAAACACCCGTTATTCCGTATCCGGAGGGTATCTCAACCAAGAGGGCATTGTCGTAAATAGCGGCTACGAACGCTACACGGGACGAGTCAACTTGACCCAAAATCTGGCTAAGACCGTGACCATGACGGCCAACTTGTCCGCCTCCCGAACTAAAAACTCGGGATTGGCGACGGGAAGTTCGGATGGACTGATCATGAAACTTCTCCGGCAACCGCCTACCTATTCGGCCGACTCGGACAATATCATGGAGGGAGAAGGCGATGAAGAAGGAAGTGTAATCTCCAACCCCTATGCGCAGGTCAGGGATATTACCAACGACCGGTATCGGGACGAACTTACGGCCCGGTTACAGGTGGAATGGAAGATTTTGCCCCAACTGTCGCTACGAGGAGCCGGGACTTATCAGGACAACCACCAAAAAAGCGGAGGTGTTCTATCCGGCGGATACGGAGCAGGGATTCAAAATGCACGGCCGGGGGAATTTGTATCGTCGACCGAGGTCAAGAAACTTTCGGGAGAGGCATTCCTGACTTATTCGAATACCTGGAAAGGCAACCACAAACTCCGGTTGTTGGGAGGAAGTACGATCGAGACTTACCGCAGCAACGTGCTCCGAGTCGAGAATCAGGATTTCCCGGAGTTGAACCTGGGTGTCGACGGCATGGGCATGGGGATTGCTCCTCAAATTCCCACCACGTCGATTGTTGACTGGAACATGGTTTCGTTCATCGCCCGGGCGGAGTACAATTACAAGGAGCGCTATCTGCTCACGGCCAGCTATCGGGCCGATGGTTCCTCGCGTTTCGCCGGGAACAAAATGGGCCGGATTCCCGTCGGTAGCTTGGCATGGCGTATCAATGAGGAGCCCTTCATCAAGGACCTCAACGTATTCTACAACCTGAAACTGCGCTTTTGGATACGGCCGCAGCGGCAACACGGCTATCCCGGCCTATCGCAGTCTCTCGACCATTGCAACGTCGTTCTATCCGATGAACGGATCCGATTTTGACGTATGGAGCCATCATCGATCGTCCGGCCAATACGGATTTACGATGGGAGACAACCGACATGATCAATCTCGGATTGACATGGCCTTTTTCGACAACCGGCTGGCCTTGACGTTGGACCTCTACAACAAAGAGACGAAGGACCTGCTCCTGGAGAAAGAATGCAGCCCTGGCTACCGGGTACAAGACGGGTTGGGCCAATATCGGATCGGTCCGGAATCAGGGTGTGGAGGTGACGGTCGATGCCGTCCCGGTATCGAACCGGAGATGGAACTGGTCCATGAATTTCAATATCGGATTCAATCGCTCCAAGGTGCTCGATATCGGTCCGGGCGGGGAGATGGGTTTCGATCCCGGAATTATTCCCGGATCCGGAAATTTCGTCATGATCCGCAAAGGAAAGAGCCTGGGCCAGTGGTATGGCTACAAGATCGAAGGAATCTATGGCTCGCAGTATGAGATCGACGAACACGGACTGACCGAAGTGTTGGGACAGAAAAATCGCCAACATATACCCCGGCAAATGAAGCG
>VOFC01006850.1_pt1 | contig 34662 bp, 60 predicted proteins | sample 5384161 | NCBI WGS metagenome assembly VOFC01 (sample SAMN12384722, study PRJNA508395) | human gut metagenome | isolation source: healthy gut B | host: Homo sapiens | reverse complement strand
AGAGCCCGCACGAACAACGTAATATTGTCGCACATTCCCTCGTCCGTGTCGAAATGGATTTAATGCCCCTGACCAATCGGGCAAGCGAGTAGCAATTCCCCATTCGCCTACGCGCGTCAGATTTTCATGCTGCGCTTGTGGAGCCGAAACGATGAAGAAAAGGGTATCATCCGGATCAAGTTCAATCCTTGGTTGAAGGTACAGATACCGAAGTCAGAAAGCCGCTCAACGATGCAGTGGCGCTGAGGCTTGTCGAAGTTCTTCAACCGTCCACTGCCTAAGACCAAGATGCTCGTCACTGCCGGAACTGGGGCGTGACGTGGCTATGCTTTGTGTTATGTCTCGGTGGCATAAGCACAGCCGACCTCTATGCCTTGAAGAAATCCGATTACCAATAACGGAGTAATCGGATATAAGAGGGCCAAGACACGCCACAGCAGAAAGGATGAAGCTTATAGAGATGCGTGTCGAGCCGTTCATTAAGCCTGTTTTCGACAAGTATCTTGTTGCAGACGATGACGAGTTCCTGTTCACGTTTCATAATCGCTATTGCGATTGTGATAGCTTTCTGCGCCACGTGAATAGCGGCATCAAGAAAATCTGCGAAGATATTGGGTTGAAAAAGGAGGATTACTACTGCGTCTATACGTTCCGTCACACTTGGGGTACGATAGCACAGAACGACTGCGACGCAAATCTGTATGAGTCGCTTTCGGCGAACCATAGCCACGGACTGAATGTAACCCGTGGCTGTCATAAAAATCGACTTCTCCCGGCATGGCGCGTCTGAACGCAAAGGTCATGACTTTGTGTTCTTTAAGTGACAAACCGAGTAAGCAAGGAATGGCAAAGGACTTGGAGGATACTCAGGATAAGCTGTTCCGTCTGTCACCCAAAAGATGGTTCAGGGACGAGCCTACTTCAAAAGGCAAAGTCATGGCGGAAGTAAACGATATAGGTTTTGGCACCGTAGACTCCGGTAATTGAAGTTCGTCAAACAACTACCTACCGACATTCCCCAAAGGTTGCACAGTTCAGTTCCGTATACTGACTGCGACAGCCAAAAAGAGGTCGTCTATGAAAGCGTTCCAAAGGAAAGGGCTTTTAGTCCTCGACTATCGGATAGAAAACGCCCTTTGATGAGCTGCGACATTCCGTTCTCCGTGAATGTCGCAGTCATTTTCGCAGACATAGCGTTTGCCTCGAATGAGGAAAACAGAGCGGACATCAGGGGATGTTGTCGGCGATAAACTTAAAGGTCGTTTTCATCTTCGGCTCGATGTTGTGGATAATCTGCCCCCTTCTTATATGTCGGTCGTTGATGCGGAGGGAGAAAATGGGCGTAGTTGAAATTGCTCCAGTCATCGGCGATAACGATGTTCTCGACATTCGGATAAGGCAGATGGCCTCCCTGATAGTAGTTTAGACCATCATACCAGCCAGATATAGATGCAGTCGTAGTATTCGGATTTCTTCTCCTTCTCCCCGGCTTCGAGCGAGGAGACTGTATGAGTCTTCTGAAAAAGGATGATCCTTGTCGTCCTCGCTCGTGGTGTTGGTGTCTTCATCGTAGCCGGAGAAAAAGGAAAAGCACTCGACCGTATTTTTTTCCTCGGTATCGTCTATCCAGGCCGGAACGAACTCAATCTCCACCTGCTCGGCGTCCTCGTCCTCGCTGATGATGCGGCCACCAAAGAGATTGACCGGTTGCAGACGGCACTTGTAGCGATAGTAGACATAGATAATGTTGCCCCACCATTCAATTACCTGCTGACGGCTGACAGGCCGGATAACGAAGTATGCGTCAGTCGGCGGCATAGAGAAGTTTTTGTCGATTTGACCGCCTCTGTGGTGCTGACCGTTCCGTGCGATACGAGCGGTTAGCGCGTCAAGCAGCTCGCGCATGGAGTTGTATTTTACAACACGGTTCTCCTGCCAGCCCTTGATGAACCAGTCTCAAGAGTAGAACTTCCACATCTCGTGGTCGCAGTCCTTATAGACAAGATTCTTCGATTCCACGATACTCGCAGCGGTCATCATCGACCTTTACCCGGTGAGGTTCTCGACCACGTCCGAGGCAGACGGGACAAGCTTCGCGGCCAGGGTTGCCTGAGTGAAGGCAACGTGATGCGCTTGCCCCGATGGTCGAAATCCCGAAACTCACCGCCGAGGAACAATTCAAGTTTCTCGAAGTATTCTTCGACCGTCCAATGCGGCAGAGCATTTGCAAATTCGGGCATATACCACGCATGAGGAGAAGTGTTGCAGATAAGGAGATACTTGTATTCCTCCACTTCCTCCCACTTGGAGAAGTCGGCGGCATAGCCCACGGCCTCGCATATCTTCTTTGTGATATAAAGAAGATACGGCTGCCACGACAATCGGTGGTCTGCGCTCCATTCATAATGCGAGCGGTTCTGCACGGGTCATCGACAATATGCTCCGCCTTGTTCTGAATGTTGCCCGAATAGTCGTTGACCCACGGCAGGGCCACATTTACAGCCCGATATTGGGGTACCAGGCATTGGCCGGAAAGTGACGCTTGATTTGTAGGTGGTGGGAGGAGCGCCGAGGTCAAGTTCATTGATATAGACCTTGTCGAAGGTCTTGTCAAAGTTCTGTTCGAGCGTCCTTCGAGGAACTGGGTCTTGACCTCGGTCTCGGATATTTCTGTGATGGTAATGGAGCCGAACTTGTAGAAGCCCTTGTCGCGTATCTCGCAGTCAAAGATTACTTTCTGCGCGGCTACATCGGCACGGTTGATGTGGCCGAAGATAGCGATGTTTTCGGGACATCCCTTCAACGGAATGTAATTGTGAGGGTGTAGCCGTCACTGCCCGAAAAACAGGCGGTTCTCGGAAACGTACTCAAAGGAAGTTCCTTTTTTGAGTGCGGCCAGTTTGTTGTTGACGTATATGTGCATTATTTCCTTGATTTGGGAGATTTATTCTTCATCAGACGGTCGTACTCGTCCTGTGCCTGTTGTATGCCGTGATCGCCGGAAACGGTGTTTACGGTGACAAATGGCTCGTTCAGCCTGTCGGCGAGGCGCCGCATGGTTGCGGCATACTCGCCGTTCTGCTCGACTACGACGGTAGGCGGTGCGGATTGAACGACCACGGGCTGAGCGGCAGGTTGAGAGGCAAGCACCATAGGAGCAGTTATGCTCCGCGACACATCGGCAGCGGTGAGCGAGCCGATTGTGTTTGTGCGCTGGGCGTAATCGAGGGCTTCCAACAACGGGCGGGTCTGCGGATTGTTGACGAGTTTCTGTGAGGCTACCCATTCGCCCGCATGGACCAGTGCCCACCGGCTCGTCCTTGCGTCCGGGAGGGTAAACCGCCCTCGGAATAACCCTGAGCCTCGAAGCCTGTTGCTGCTTCTTAATGGTAGCTATCTGATAGCACCTGCGGCAACAACCGCTGCTCCCGCCGCGATGGGCGCGAGGATATAACCGATGACCGGCACCTGCGCCGCAGAGCCATAGGCGTTGAGCGCATTGGTAGCCGTCTGCGCCACAGCCTGAATGACCTGCATCGCAAACTGCTTCTTCGCGGCATCAGACTTCAACTTGGAATTTCCTTCTCCTTCTGCTTCTCGGCTTTCTTGACCTTGTATGAATTGCCCTCGGCAAGTTCAATCTCGCGGTCGTACTTCTTCTCGGCCTTTGCCACCTCAAGTCCCAAGGAGCTTGCATATTCTGATGCTTGTTGCATTCCGGCAGTCATCACGGCAAGACCGACGAAGCGAGGCAAGACAGTGGCCCAGTGCCGCCGTCCTCCTCCGTTGAGTCGAAGAAGTTCTTCCACGCCTCGTATATGTCGAGAAGCTGATTGGTTTCCTGAGCCGAAGCGCCGGATGCCGTCGAGCGACTTCTTGCGGTAATTGCGCTCGATGCGGTCTTTCGCTTTCGTACTGCTCCTTGTCGATGATGCCTGGTCATAGAGCGACTTGATGACATCCATGTCGCGCTTCATGGCGGTGCCTGTTGGTCCGACGATCCTCCGAGGCTTGGCGGACTCAGGCGCGCCTATTCAAGGAGCATACTTCTTCTGGAGGTCGGACTTGGCACGTTGGTATTCCTCCTCAGTGACAAGTTTCTTCTGATGCGCCTCCTCCAAAAGATCGAGTTCGAGTTTGAGCCTTTGCGAAGCCTCCTGATACTCGTACTTCTTCTTCCCACTCCGCTATGCGCTGAGCCAGAGAAGTTTCTGACGGCGAAGCTGCTCCGCCCTCGGCCTGTTCAATCTGCACCTGATATGTGTGCCAGTCCTCGGAAGCCTGATTGTAGGCGGCCTGCATCTGTTTGAGATACTTTATTCGTATCTCAAAGAGTTTCCGCTGCAAGGCTTCCTCCTTGCCGTAGAGGGCGTTCCCCGGGTGTAGAATCCATCTGCGCCTGTGTCTCCTCGGCCTGTTGCTGACGGCTTGGCCTCCTCGACCTTCATGGCGGCGTTCTTTTTTGAGCCATTCGGCCTCATAGTCGGCTTTCTTCTTCAGCAACTCCTGATAGTCCTCGTCCTCGGTGAGATTTGAACCGCTTGTAGACTTCCTCGCGGTCGGTAAAGTATTTCAGTTCAATCTCATGCTTGCGTAGAAGAAAGTCAGTCCAGGACTTCAAGCCGTTTGAATAGTCGGAGACATTCTGAGCAGTGTCGCCTCCATGTGCCCTTGGCACCATCGAGAGCTTCCTTTGAAGTCCTTTTGCGTCCCTTAATCTCGGCACGGCGGGCTGCTGCGGCTTCCTCACGCTCGCGCTTCCTGCGCCCTGGTCCGATTCATACGGAGTATAGTCGTCGAGCGTGAAGTTCGGATTGCCGCTGACCGGGTCTGCGGTAGGCGTTTCAAGCACCGACAGAACGGGCCCGCGCCTCGTCGAGAAATTCCTGACCTCCTGAGCCGTCAGGTTGCGGGTCGTAGGATTCGGCTTGTCGAGTCGAGAATAATCTGCCCTCCCTGATTGGCCGCGGCCTTTTTCCTCCCATAAGGGATGATGCGCTTCAAGTCGGAGTCGGTGTATGTGCCGAGGGTTCTGCTCGCTCGATGTTGTCGATGGCGCTCATGGATGCTCCCTATATTCCGTCTGTTGTCCGATCATCTCGTTCACGATGTTGACCGGATGCGCGGCCCAGCCCTTCTTCTGCCATGCGTTGCCCTTGATGGCCTGTAACTCGGCGACGAGGTCAGGCCGAGAGTGTGCCGGTGGTTTCAACTGGTACGACGGAGTTTGTGATGCGGACTGCGTCACGGGCGACTGCCCTCGTCGATAAGCGCCTGTTGGAGTTTCTTGGCCTGGTCATGGAAAGCGTCGCGGTGCGTCTCGTCGGCGGTCTCGCGGGCGGTCTGAATCGACCGCTCCTTTGCGGCGATACGAGCGGCGGCGAGCAGTTTGTAGGCGGCAGTAGGTTCGTAATCTCTCCGCGCTCGTTGATAAGACCTTTGAGGTATTTGCCGTACTGCTTGATAATCTCGTCCTTGACGTTCTTGTACTCCTTGGTACCTTTCTTGGCGGCTTCGAGCTTGCCGATGAGCGTGTTGATGTTGCGCATCTCCTTGTTCAGTTCCTCCGGAAAAGAGGCTGCGGTGTTCCGCGCCTCGCGCATCTTCTTGGTATATTCCGAAGTGCGGTCAATCAGCGACTTGATAATCAGCACCACGGCGGTGATGACGGAAAGGGCAATCGAAAGGATTTGTCTTGACAACTGCATTCAGCAGTTTCATTGCGTGAGTGGCCGCGCCCACCCTGCGTGAAGGCGATGACCGTTATACGCCCCAATATAATGGAGGTGCGGTATGCCGTCATGACAGCCTTTCCGACACCGAGGACGGCGTGCCAGGCTATCGTGGCCCGTCTGACAAAGGAGAATCCACAGAATATGCGGCAATCACGGTAACGACGCGATAACCTTGCGGTGCTCGATGATGAAGGAGACGAGCACGTTCAGCACCTTACGCATGAAGGCGGAGGAAGAATGTAGATGTGCCGCATGAGCGGATACAACTTCTCGCCGAGAGTTCGATGGCAAGCTCGCCGATACGCTTGCGGGCCTTGTCGATCTCGGCCTGTACCGTGTTGTTGAAGATGGCATACTCGTTGGATGCGGAAGTTCCGTCATGGAACGCCTGTGCCGCCTCTCCCAACTGCCATTTGAGGAAGTCAAGGTGAGAAAGAAAGGTTGGAAAGCACTGAGGACACGCGGGCGCCGTCGAGTCGAGGTCCTGGAACAGCGGCGAGAGAATGGCGAGAGCCTTGTCCTCGCCCAGTCTGTTGAGGGCTTCGAGAAACATCATCACGCCCTGCGTGGTGCTCTTGTTCAATGTCTCGATGGAGGTATTGGTCTCAGACCTACCTTCTTCGCCATCTCTGCGGGTTTCTTGAACAATTCCATTATGGTACGCTGTAAGGCGGTAGCTGACATCTCTACCTTCTGACCGTGGGCGTCAAGAGTGGCGGCGAAGGCCATAATCTCAGGAATTGTCATCTTGGCGGTGGAGCCGATGCCGGCCATTCGTTGTGCAAATTCCACGATGAATGGCTTGGCGGCGGTACAGTTCTGCGAGAGGTGGTTGACCGTGGAGCCGATTTTGAGCATGGCGTCGCGGACGCCATACATCTGCTCCATACCGAAGATGTTGGAGAGTTTGGCGATAGTCTGTGTCGCTCTTCGCCGAGGTCAACGAGTGCCACGTTGATAATCGAGGCTGCTTCTACATACTCCTTGACCGAGGCAACGGTTGTAGCCGAGGCGACCGCCCTCCCGGGCGAGAAGGTTCAACTGCTCGCGGGCAAGACGTGTGTCCATGCCCTTTGAAGATCTCGTTGAGTTCTTCAACCTCGGCGGCGGTCATACGGGTGTACTTGATGGTGTTCGCCATCTGCTCCTCCATGTCGGCGTAGGACTGGACGGCCTTAGTCCGGCCATGACAAGACCGGTGATAGCGGCGGCAAAAAGCCATGATAGCGGTCTGTGCGTTGTTGAGCCACGTGTTCATCTCGACCACAGCGACTTCTGAGTGGCGAGAGTGGCGTTGACCCTTTGGAGTTCAGCCTTGACCGCACGGATTTTTGGCGACCTGCGCATCCCAAGCGGCGGTGCCGCGCTGAATGCCGTTGAGTTGCTGTTGGAATTTCAACGCCTTGTTCAAGTCTTTGGGAGTAGCCTTATCGAGACGGCGGAGGGGTCGAATCGACCGAAGCGGACGAGCCTTTGAGTTGGTCCATCATGCGCTGGGTGGATTTCAGCTCACGTTGGAGTTTCTTCATCGTGGCTTTGTCCCCGGCCAGGGATGCTTTTCGTTATCTGCTTCTCCAGACTTGGCGGGCATCCTTTTTCGGGCTGCGAGAGCATCTTAAAACTTGTTTGCCGTTGACGGAGAGGATTACATTGGCTGTACTGGTATAATTTGCCATAGAAAAATCCGGAATTTACAAGTTTGTGAATATCGGCTACACTCGGCATAATTGAGCAAGCTCTATTCTGCCCCTCGTTTGCGATATTTGTAGGTGTTCCCTGCAAATTTCGGCACGTCTTGAAGCTCGCGAAAAGACGGAAAGGGTTGGTGTCGGGCAGGATACAGGGCCGACGGGAGGGCGCCGGGAAGGAAAGGACCGGCACTGATTTTGATGGGCGGCACACTGCCGTTGGGTCCCATTGAAATCAGGTTATAAAATTTGACTTTCAGGCAAATTTGCCATCTCGCGGGCCCCGTTCTACAAAAAATCCCCGTTTTAGTAGCGGGTTGCGAGATGGAACGACCGAAGAATGAGGAGTTGGGGGTTACAGGGGCTTGCCCCGGGGCTGGTACACCCCCACCGCCCTCGTGAAGATTTTCGCCCGATGTCCGATTTTCGGTGCGGAATATGCAAATATGCAGAGGCACCCAACCATTGCGCGGTAAAATCACTGCCGTGAAGTCAAATTTCCGCTTGATTTGGTTATTTCTATGAATTCAACCTGCTTCGACCACTTATTCACTCCGTAAATTAAAAGGTCGGCTAATTGGCCGACCTTTTAAAGTGTATTGGTTATATTTTATCAAATTCTTACCTTGAAAGAATGGTTCTTGACTCTCACGATGTAGATTCCATTTTCTATGCCGGAAATCACTTTTGATTTGGTGGACACAATCTTGGATCCGTCTACGGCAAAAAAAATCTCCACACTATCAGAATCGGATGCCCCCTCTATAAAGAGCGTTCCGCTCAGTGCAATTATGTGGATGTCAGACTTGTCTGCGTTACAGTTGCTTATGCCGGAACCTTTCCCCAAACGGTAATGAGGCTTACAGAACCATCTGTCTTTGTAGCAAAAAGTATAATCCGTGTTGACAGATCTCGTATCCTGGAGCCTTTGAAAGTATATAAGCTTCTGGGCAAGCTCTCGTCAGAACAGAAATCTCAACACTTTAAAGCTTTTTGCTCTCCGGGTGTCAGGATAACATTCTCCACTATTGATTCAGAGATTTTACCGTTTTCAGGAGTGCATGTCCTTACAACCATATTACCGAGAAAGTTCGCAGTTCCTATGTTCTTTATCTTGAATGAGAACAAATTTCCGTTATAATTGGTTTCTGAGACCTCAAGCATCTGTAAGCCTGAGGAAAGATTGGCAGTTATATTGTGGCGAGTCGGCAATGTCATCATGCCATATTTTTCAATCAATCGTTGGTCTGCATGTGGATACCTGATGGCAATGGCGTTTCTCCCCATCAGGGGTGAGATAACGCAAATAGAACATATATTCACCCTCAGAGGATAAAAGATTGCCCGGTATTTCCGAAATCATTGCTTCCAAAACCATTAGTCGGATTGAACTCAAATGTCGATACAAGAATTTCTTTTGAAATATCCTCTCCCCGGTCTGCGGCCATACGCATTGATAGTGACCGGTGCATAGCAATTGTTGGAGGAAACTATCCCTTTGTAGTTTGCATTTTTCTGAATTGAAGCTTATGCCCCATTTCTTGAGATAGTAGCTGTCATTCCAAGAATCGAGCATAAGGGTACCTGTTATGTCATATAAGCAACAGGATAATCAACCTCGGGCATACGTCAATGTATATTGGTTCCGGGGAATACAATCCCCGGATTTTTCAGTTTCGTCAACAATCAACTCATAGCGACCGTTTAGGCATCGTAAATCCATTGTCTTGTTTGTGGGAGGGTCAATGATTGCATAGCCCTCGTAATGTAAGCCTGAATATTCAAGATTGTAAACATCTATTCTCTTATCCGACCAATAGGTTTCCCTTGTCTCGATATTCTTAAAACCGATATAACATCTCTTTATATCGTGAGAATCAATGGATGTAATCAGTGAATTAGACTTGATTTTGACTACAAACGGAGCTTTTATATGACATCAGTCTGTGGTTCAAAGCATTGATGACAACCTATTATCCAATTCATCTCTCCATTCTGTTTTACCCTGGATAACCTTTATAACCTTTTTCAGTAAATACTCCGTCTGAAATGATGAAGAACGGTCTCATAAAGGAAGCGGATGATATGAAACCATCTCATCCGTGTCATATTCATAAGTGGCAATCATCAATTCCCATTCTCCGTTATCCAAAGAACGGTGGCGTGTGGTTTGATTTGATTCGGCATTCCATCTAATGTATCCCCAATTGGGAAATTGCGTTTAAGATAATAATGGTCCGCTGCTCCAAGAACCTTGACTTCTGGAGCCCTTCACAGCAACAATCTTTGCATTATAGTCGGCCAACGATTCATACGAATTGGTGGTATAGCCGGTAAAACGACCTTCGATGTAATTCATTCGGTCGTTGAGATTTGTCATTGGAGAGCTGGATGTACATACGAATCTTTCTGAATACATTTCTCCATTGGCTCGTGGAGATATATCGCATATCATTTTTCTGATCAGGAGTAATAGCCATCTTCATCAGCCTCAAAAAAACTTGGGTGACAGAATGTGATGTCATAATAGCCATCGGCTTCACCTGCCCATCCCCAATTGACATGAACATAATTGTTCTCATCTATTCCGTCCAAAACAAATATATGTTGTGACCACTTTGAGCTACTTACTCCTGCCCGGTATATAGAATTGGTTTCCCCATGATCAGGTTTTCCTGGGTTTTCTTCATCCAATAACCGGTCGGTAATGATTTTACGGATAAAGAATGTGGCGTTGAAATTGAAATATTTGTCAAGAGATACCAATGGCCATTGGCCGGAAGATTTCTCGTCCGACCATTTCATCAAAGCCGACGCTCCAGTTACATACATCATTTCAGCCACCGCGTCAGCTCTGAGTATAGTTACCCTCTGTATACACAGCATCTTGTCATACCAGAAATGTTGCTGGCCGAAGTTTACACTGACCTCTGCAAGCGACCTTTCATCCTTGTACTCAATCGTATAAGGATTGAAATTGTCGGCCTTGAAATGATAGAGAACCTGACTAAGCGCCACTGCATCGCATCCTGTTACAGATGTTTTGCCCTGATATTTAGGCATTTGGCGTTGAAAGCGAGCACCCTGTCCCCATTTGGCTTTGATGAAAGGTTCCACGTAACTGACTAGATTCGGATAAGTTCCGCTTCCCTGCGATGTACTCTGACGACGCTTAATCACCGCTTTATTGTAATTTGAAATAAATTCCTCAGCCATAGGAGGAATGTTCTGATGTGTATGGTATCATTCAGACCATAGCCTATCATTTGAGCGTCTGCTCCGTTGCCCGCAAACATGACAAAGCCAAGTCTTCCGTCGCTTTCACATTGACTACCTGTGCAGGAGTTGGCTATCTGACTGACTGTTGTCCGGGTTACTCTGTTGGCAGGATTCACGCCTATATGTATGGCTTTGCCATGCCATTTTGAGGAAAAGTGTTTCGAGCGCCTTCTCACTCAAAAACATTTGAGTCGGCTCCAATGCTATTGCTGAAGGACCAACAATAATCGATAGGAGCAATAAGATATGATACCTATTCATAATGTCGAGGTTCACGTTGTTAAAAAATATGACACTGATTTAGGCTCCAATGTGCAAAAAGCTTATAAAGAGCCCTGTTCGTTGTCTATAAGTTGTTTATATTTTCAAATCGTCTTATTGAATAATTTGCAAATATAATAAATTTAATTCATTCCCCAAGAAAAAAAAAGTGAAATCAGGCGGTAGGGCTGTATCAGGCGGTATCAGGCGGCATAATCAGGCAATGTCAGTCGATGCGATGTCAGGCGACGGACGAATTGAATTGATTGAATTGGAACTCACTTTTCCTCGGCGCAGATGAAATCAAGACAAGGTGAACAACGACGGCGATGTGCGGTGATGACGATGTTGCGCGTAACGGAAGGCTTGTCAGCCAAAGGAACGCAGTGAACTCGGAGTGCCTACATCAGATTAGAGCAAAACGGCAGGTGTCGCGGAGGCACGGAGCGACAGGCACTTTGTCGTGGGCTTGCACTAAGACAATGTGCCGACCTGCCCTTGCCCTGCCGTAGGCAGACTCGCAGTGAGCGAAGTGGTTGGCCGACTGCCGGAGTGGAGTAAGTGCATCGGCGCACCGGGTCTGGGGTGGGCATAGCGTCGCAGACGATGAATGAAAGGAATGTGCCGGGGGCTTGGAATGTAGGCGGCTTCTTCCTCTATGGGTGGGAGAAACGTGGCTGACGGTATAGCTCACGCGCGATTGGAGGAAGGAACGAAGCAGACCGGCCGACGGCTCCGGAATAGCAAGCGGAGGCATCGGGTTGACAGCTAACGGAACGGAAGCGAGCCGACACCGTAAAAGGCGCAGCCGGAGGTGTCGGTGTTAGCGAGAGTGCAGCCGTCAAAGAGAGAGTTTATGACCGCAGGCGCAGACATACGCGCCCGACACCGTGACGCAGGAGCGGTGTCGGGAAAAGCGGAGGGCAAGCCGGAGTCATAATCTCGACCCGAAGGACGCAGCGGTTTTAGCCGAAGTGGAGAGCAGCGGAACCTCGGCCAAAAATGTTTCGGAGGCGCGATGACTGGGGGATGCGAGCGACTGACGTATTGAGCGGTAAAAGCCATTGTTTAAGCCACGTTCCGGGTGGGGTCGATAATCGAAGCCGCCTACATTCTGCCTCGGCGACAAATGAATAAAGAAATGCCACAGGCGATTACCAATGCGCTCGTCGCGAATAATGAAATGTAGCCGACGGACTGAATGGCAATGACAGCTTCCTCTATGGGTGGAGGTGAGCCGGAGATTGTCGGCTCGCGCCGACCGGAGGATGGAGAGCAGCGGCATGGCATCGACGAGCCGGAATAGCAGAAAGCGAGGTTTCGGGTTGACAGCGAAACGGAAAAGCGGGTCGCCACCGTGAGGCGCAGCCGGAGGTGGCGAGCCAAGCGAGAGTGTAGCCGTCAAAGAGATTTATGACCGCAGGTGCAGACACGCGCCCGACACCGTGACGCGGAGGCGGTGTCGGGGAACAGCGGAGGACGGCCGGAGGCCGTAATCTCTCGACCCGAAGACCGCAGCGGTTTTAGCCGAAGTGGAGAGAAGCGGAGCCTCGGCCAAAATGCTCGGGCTTGGCGATGCTTAGGACGCAATCGACTGACGGAGGGAGTGTTCGTAAAGACGGCAATCTCCGTGCTCCGGGTGGGGCCGATAATCCTGGCATTGCCATTGGCCGGCGGCGTATAATCCTCTCTGCCCCTGCAAGGGCGATGTACCGGCGTCGCAGACGATGAATGAAGGGAATGTGCCGGGGGCTTGAATGCAGGCGGCTTCTTCCTCTATGGGTGGGAGGAACGCGGCTGACAGTATGGCTAACGTGCGATTGGAGGAAGGAACGAAGCAGACCGGCATCGACGGCTCGGAAAAGCAAGAACGGAGGCATCGGGTTGACAGCGGAACGGCGAAAGCCGACACCGTAGGCGCAGCCGGAGGTGTCGGTGTTAGCGGGAGTGTAGCCGTCAAAGAGAGTTTAAGACCTGCAGGTGCAGACCTACGCGCCCGACACCGTGACGCAGGAGCGGTGTCGGGAAACAAAGCGGATGGCAAGCCGGAGGTCGTAATCTCGACAGAAGGACGCAGCGGTTTTTAAATGAAGTGGAGAGAAGCGGGAACCTCACCAAAAATGCTCGGAGTCGGCGATGACTGGGGATGCAAGCGACTGACGTATTGAGCGGTAAAAAAGCCATTGCATAAGCCACGTTCCGGTGGGGTCGATAATGGAAGCCGCCAACATTCCTGCTCTCGGCGTCAAATCCATATTGCCCGACAGGGCGAGAAATGAAGCGAGTGCCACAGGCTAATCTCCGTGCGTTCATCAGCCCTCTTATGGGTGGGAGGATGGTGGCGGATGGCGGTAGTGCTCCGATTGGAGGACGGAGTGCGGATACCTGTCCTTACGGGTCGGAATAGCAAGCGGAGGTTTTCGGGTTGACAGCGGGCGGAAGCGGACCGACACCGTGACGCAGAGCGGTGTCGGGGAAAGCGAGAGCGTAGCCGTCAAAGATAGTTTGTAACCGGAGATGCAATGAAGCGCCACGAGCCGTAACAGAGCGGAGGTGTCGCGGAGGCACGGGCGGCAACTGAAGCGGCGTGGAGGTGTCGTGGGAAAAGCGGAATGGAATTGCAGGGCGCAATCTATCGACCCGAAAACCGCAGCGGTTTTTAGTCGAATGCGGCGCAACGCAGAGCCTCGACCAAAAATGCTCGGACCCGTAAGGATATAGGCATCAATCGGAGGACGTATTGAGGTAAGTATGGCCGACATCCGCCACCAGCCGGGAGGGTCAAAGAAGATGAACGCGACATTTCAAACAAAACGAACTACCCTCACGGGCAGCTCGCTCTGCAATTTATGAAGAAAGTTCTACTCTCGGGTGGAAAATGTTCAGCGTTTACGATAGAAAACGTAGAACAGAATACCGGCGGCGATGACAAAGCGCGACTAGAGAACCGCAGTGCCGTCAGGCGGATTATAGAGGCGCGTCGTGGCGGTGTGTTCCGTCGAAGACTCGGCGGCTGATTGACGATAGGCCACCTTATCGAGCCGGTTGAAGGCTTCGACCTGATTTCTCTGAACACGCCGCTGATCACGGACGCGCCCCCTTTGTGGCTTTCAGCCGAATTACCTCCGGCTTCTCGGCGTATGCCGTCGGACGCTCTACCCGGACTTCGAGGGTGTCGAAGTCGAAGGATGTTGAGCGCATCATCGAATCGATCACGGCGATTGTACGGTGATGCTCCGACCGGGCTACGGAATCGACTGCAAGAAGGACTTGTCCTGTTGCAGTTCCTTATGGGAGCGACACGAGTTATGAGTGCCAGCGTGAGGATGAAGATTATCGACCGCATAGCTCAGGCTGTTTCTGAACGTTGAACAGAAGGACACGCCTTGTTTGCGAAACTCGTTGTGTCCGTGGACTGTGGCACGGGGATATTTCCTGCGCATCTCGGCAACAAGGTTGACGAGCGCGGCACGTTGCGCCGGAGTGCGCGTGTCTTTGGGAGATAATCCCTTTGGCGTTCTTCGTGGCTTCGCAGCCTCCCGATGTAGCATATTCCGATGGAATGTGGGTTGTGGCCCGTGGTGTGTGCGCCGACCTGGTTTTCAGGGCGGCCACGGTGAACTGGGCAAATCTCGGTATATCACATAGTGATATCCGACATCTGAAAGCCGCGGGCAAAGATGCCACTCGCGGATTTGGGCGACGGTATAATCCTTCCCCCGGCGTAGCCGAGCAATGGAGGATTATCTTGTCGATGCGCCGGGTGTTCGGTGCCTGACCGACACTTGCAGAGCGGCCCAGGTCTTCGGACCTACGATGCCGTCCACGGCGAGGCCGTGCGATTTTCTGAAAATCGCGGACGGCTTCATCTGTGATGGGTCCGAAGATGCCGTCGGCGATAAGGTTGAGCTTACGTTGCAGGGTGGCAACCTCATTGCCCCTGCTCCCTTTCCTGATTGTCTTTGTCATGGGGATTTGTATTTGTAGTGGTAATCGATGCCGAACAATGCCCCCGCGAAAGTCAGTATCTCGCCGAAGGCGACGAGAACGGAGTTATGAATTTCGCCGGGCGGAGGCATTATGAAGCCGGAAATCAGGCCGCAGCCGACTACTATCAGCAGGATTGCGGATAGTAGCTGAATTGTAGGCTTATGCTTGTGGAGATTCATAATTTTGTGGGTTAAAGTGTTGTGTATGTGGAGAATTATTTGTAATTTTGCGATAGTCAAGTATCATTCGAGCTACAAGACCGGACACCTCTCAACGATGTAAAGCCAAGCTAATGAAACCGAGTACCACTGATTTTATGTGAAACCAAGCTAATTAACCCGACACCTCTGAACGAAAGTGAAGCCAAGCTAAAAATGTGGATACCTCTGACGTATGCGAGATAGCATTCCGGTTCCGGGCTATCTGTGTCGAAGCATTTGCGATAGCATCCCCCGCAGGTTTCCTACGGGCTGTCGGATAGAAGTTTAACTGATAGCATCCCCCCTTGTGGCTCCGCCACGAGGGCCATCTTTTTTATATGGGGGTACTACTTTCCGAAGTGCCATGTCTTAGTCGAGGATTGTAGATGACCGAGAACTCGGCGAGCGAGCTTACGAGGTTTTGCCGTGGTGATTAGCGAGCGGCCCGGCAGGATTTTTCTTTGCGAAGCCTATGGCGAAGCGGAGTCGGATCATGCGGTGCTTCTTCGGATTCTTGGGGTCGAGCAATGAAATGACCGAGCGGCCCCAGCCGATGCACGGTGTTCCGTCCTTGCGAGTATGGAGCTTGACGAGAAGCCGTAGGCTCGTTGGAATAGCCCCAGTGCCGTCCGGCAAAGGTTGAAATGTTGATTGGTGCTGAATGTAATGATATTGCCGGTAGCAATCTTTACCATGTAGTAAGTGCCGAACAGATTCCAGCCCTTGCGCTTGTCGCAATATTTCCTCGGCGTGTGCCCTGCGGCGATTGCGACTTTGTCACGCCACGGGTTGCGCTTGCGCGTGAGCCGGAAAAGATAAGGCACAAAGCCGTCTGCGACGAGCTGCTGCGCTCCCATAGAGCCGCAGAACTCCGTTCTCGGCAGTAACCTGAATCTGTGCGGAGTTATACAGACCTTTCGAGCCGTCGGTCATGCCGAGTTTGGCCTGGACGGTTTCGAGGATTTTCTGAATGTCGGCAACGGCGCGTCGGGCGTTGTTAAGGTCTGTGACCTGCTGCGCCCGCATAGCCCCGGCCCGCTCGGTGGTAGCCTGATTGATGATGGTCGCGTTCTCGTTTGTCATCTGCTGACCGGTAAGAAGGTCGATGAACGTGTTCGAGAGCCTTACAAATTACGGTCAGCCGGGCCCTGCTGCAAGGTACAGACGGCGGTATGGCTGACTTTCGAGAGCGCGTTGTACCAGTTGCCGAGGATAGCCTGTGTCTCCGAGGTTCCGGCGGTGGCGAGAAGGTCAGCGATACGTTGCAGGATATAGCCCAACGACTCCGGCGTTATGGAGTCTTTGGTCTGCAACTTGCGAAACTCGGCAATGAGTTGAGAAAGTGATTTGGTATCAATAGCCATAACGATGCTGTTTATACGGCAAAGTTATGGCTACCAATGAGCGCACGAAAAGACACTCAGAGAGTGACGGCGCGGCGCATGATGTCGGGATTGAGGGCGTTGGAAATGGCACGGCAGAACTCCTGTCCGAGAGGAGTCGGCGTAGAACTCCTGAATGTTCATTACGGAAGCAAAATACTTGCGAGAGAACCAGCGCTTGCGCTTGCGACCGTTGGCTTTGCCGATGTCGCCGGGGTTTTCCTCGTGAGTATTGCGCCCCGTGCCATAATCAACGAACAGACCGTAGGTGTTAAATGCCTGTTCGAGGTAATGTCGATGAACTTGCCGTCGGCAGTCATTGAAATGCCGACCGTTGAGCGTAAAGCGCCCCGTGTCGATGACACCGAGAAGGGCGATTTGCTCGCGCCATATCTTTACCATAGTGGCGTTGAAGGCCCGGACGTATTTACGTCGTTCTTCAACGTTGTTCTTCGGCGTACCATTCATTGTTCAGTCCACTCCTGGGGGTTGTATCTTAAATCGGTGAAACACATCGACGGCAATCGGAAATACGCACCGGCGGCTCCGTTGAAAAAAATAGCGGTCAATCTCGTTGAACGATATTCGGGGATCAAGGTAAATGCAGTTCTGCTCTAACCTGACCTTTTCAGGAAGCAAACGCGACATGAACTGACGGAACAGTTCACGCATGATCTCCATGCACTCTGCGCGAGCCGCCATATCTTCGGCGGCATGGCGCATAGCGAAAAACACCGTTTTGACGCGGCGGGTGCGCGGGTGTTGTTCAGCTCCGTATAGCCGTCGGCTATGTCGCTGACGCAGACGAAGGCGGTTTGGGTCTGCGCCTCGTTGACTGCTTCCTCGAAGCCGTCAAGCCTGCTGACGCGGCAGAAGGTAAAACCTTCTGACTGAGCGAGGCGGTTGGTTTGCGGTCAGTTCCTCGAAGAAACTGGCCGCATCCCATCTTCCGTTGAGCTGCGCTGTCATTTGGAGGCTGTTTTTTGGCGTTCAGTTCCTTATACTCACGCGCCTGGGCGTTCAGCTCAGTGAGAGCGCGGTGGGTATCGAGCGCGAGACTTCTTTCTCTTTCGTGGCATCGCCTTTTGGTGAGGCACGGATCTGAGCGTTCATCGCGTCTTCGACCGATGGAGCGGACGAGCCGAGCAGATTTGCCGCCGGCGGCGGCGTTGATTGGCTGAAAGAAGTCCGGGAATTTGCGCGAGAAGGTATCTTTGAGCGAGGCGAACCAGTAGAAGATGCTGATGCGCTCGTATGGCTTGAAGGTCATGGTCTTGCCATAGAGCGTGGCGCCGAGTTGGTCGAGCAGTTCATCATTCTGCGTCTATTCATAACCTTGATAAAGGTTGTCGCAGATGATGAAGGTCTCAAACGGCACTTCGGAGAAGTCCGCCGGGAGAGCGTGTTGGCGGTTGATTTTTGAGAGCCTGACGGGAACCGTCGGCAGAGAAGCGAGCCAGTCGAGATGCGGAAGCAGCTCTGCGAGCGTCAGCGGAGGTGACCTCGAAAAAGAAGTTTACCTTTTTTTTGAGCAGGTAAGATCCGGAGTCCTGTTTACCGATGACCTTTGTGCCGCTCCAATGGAGAAGGCATAAGGTCTTGATTTCGTCGGTGGCGAAATCATCGGCGAGAAGCTGATAAACATATAGCGCAGCTGTTTATCGGAAAGTTCGTGCCAGCCCTGCGGCACGATGAAGTTGATCGAGATTGTCTGCATAGGTATGAGCATTATTGTACCGCGAAGGTACGGTAATGCCCTTACCGGGTAAAGACAGCAAAGGCGACTCCCGGAATGGGAGCCGCCGCAGGTGGGTCAGGTCGTTCAATATTCCTGCTCGTGGATATTGATGCTGCTGACATATTCGAGGCAGTCGCCGAATTTTTTCCATCACGAGCATCGTGGCGAATGTCCGATTGAATGTGAAGATGTTCGACCACAGGCAGGTCGATTCATCGGTGAAATGGATGAAGGCGAAGAACTTTCTTGCACCGTCGGGGCATTTCTGCGAGTAGTCGGTGATGTTGGCGAAGTCGCGCTCAACGGGTCGTTTTGTCGGGGAAGTATCATATCGAATTGATTTAAGAGTTATGTGCCGAAGCTATTTGGATTTTTTACGTGCAATCAAGTGGGAAGCTGTTTGAACCCGAACAAATATTTATCTCGTGTTTGCAGCGCAGTGAAAAACCGAGGAAACGCGGAGCGCACACCTGTATTTAGAGAGCGGTGAGTTGGCGGCCTAACTTTGCAAAGGAAAATCAGTGCCTCGAGCCATAACCCAATTCGCTATGACCGACAAATGGCCCCTTGCGACGTAGCTTCACAGACTGCCGATTGCCCTGACACCGCTAAAAGAAGTAGCCCGGAAGCCTTTTTTCATTCCGAAAGACCGGCGGCGCAAACAGCTTCGCGGTTTCCGACTGATGCCATTCGCTGAAAAATTCGGGGTTCAGCCGAATATAGTTCACTATATCCGCGAGCCTACGCGAGTTGAACGACCCCCGACCGCAGGTAGCCCACGTCCTGCGCTTTTACCTGCCGGACAATCTCATTCCGCTTTTCAGTCAGATCTCCGCGCAGATTTTCGGAGCGGAGCGCTGACATCAGTTCCGGCGACAGCCATTCTTCCGGAGAGGCTTGCTTCGAGGTCAATCAACTGTGGGCGCAGTTCACAATATTTGTCCCATAGTCGTTCTGATTCCCCCGACTGTTGGATAACAACATCAAGGGTCGGAAACAGTGGCGCCGAACCACCGCCCCTGCGGTGAGTCCGGCCAGCCCCCTCGACGGAGGGCAGATTGTGAAGAAGATGCGCCAGTGCTTTATCCCTTTTTCCGACAGCAGACCTCCAACGAGCCGGTCAACGCGCATCTTCGATGCCGGGGACAGGGACCCACGGTCGCGAAGCCGTTAGGCGTGAGCACGAGATCGAGTTGTGGCACGGCGAGGCGGTATGCCTCGACAGCAACGATATGGGCTGCATCGGAAGCCACGGCGTCGAGCAGTTCTGCCGGAACGAAGTGGTGGCAAGAACCATTGCTCGGCCCCTTTCGAGGAAGGGAGCGAGTTTGTCAAAGAGTGGAGGTTTCGCCTTTTGACCTCGCGGATAGAGTTCGGAATATATTTCCGCAACTCGTCGTTATTCGTTATCAGCTTCATTTGAGTTGTTGTTGTTGAATTGGGAGTTTTACCTGCTTGATGTCCTGATGTTCGTCAAGCGTGGTTGGATGGATAAAAGGCACTTCGGGGCGAACGCCCTTCCAGCCGTTTAATCGGATAATGATGCGATGAACGGTAAATAGCAGGGTCGTGATACGGCTTTGGAGGGCCTGAGCAATGGTGTAAAGCTCGCGCTTGTCCGAGCCGCTGTTGTTCGACTGCGCCTTGCCCGGCACGGAGCCGACAAGATTACTATGCACCCGCATAGTGAAGCAAATCATATTGATTGCTTCCTGAATGTCGATCTCCCCAGTCGCCGCCCTCCTTCGAGTCGTCAATCTTGTGGATTACGACATCATGCTGCTCTTTGCCATCAGGCGTGATGTAGAACGTGGAGAACCAGGCTTTGCCGCTGTTCTCTCCGCTCCGGTGAGAAAAGTCGAGGGGATAGATTGCTTTTCCTCGACGATTCTCTGTTGTTGCTTGCGGCGGTCGGTGATGCCCTCGGCACGAAAATATTGACTCCCAATATTTCGCACCGACCTCGATGTGGTACTTTATCGGCGCTGAATTTTTCAGCTTCCCTTCCTTAGCGATGCCGATAAGCTGCTTGATGTTGTACCATTTGCCGCGAAAAATAGCGGCATAGTGAGGAATGGATAATAAGTAGAGTCAGGAGTCGGCACACGACTGACGAAAGCGAATTTACGATGTTTTCCGGCATGGCGAGCTTGCGTTGCAGATCTCGCCACGGGGAAGTCGGGTCGAGAAGTTCGATGACCTCGATATTTTCGCGTGAGCATACGCACTTGCGCCAGTTAGCGTAGAGAATTTGGGGTATGCGTCCGTCCTCGTCTGCGGGGGCGAAGCGACAATAACAGGCTTCCTTTCTCAGAAGTCGCACAACCTTTGTGCCGTCTTCATGAGAATAAAGCATTGACACGGCGAAGCCAGTGCTTGAAGTCCTGACTGACTCCGAGGAAGTAAGCCGGCAGGTCGTTGTCGAGAAGGAAGTCCTCGACTTCACTCTTGACCGAAGCGGAGGCGACGCGGTATCACTGCAAGCCGGAGCCGTAGCAGACCTCGGCGTTGAAAGATTTGGCAGGTTGCCAAAGTTTCGTCTTTTCTCAACGAGCGAGAATGTCGAAAGGCATTTGATTGTCGCCACCCACACGGCATATACGAGAGCCTATCATCTATAAATGGGTAGGCACGATGTCAACGTCTTCTTTGAAAACGGACTGCGAGTTGACGGTGAAGGCGGCACGAGCGTTGAAGCCGGGCAGGTCTTCAACGGAGTTGAAATTGAGGTTATAGTCGAGATTATCCATAGGAGTGGAAATTTTGCTTGGGTTTTTTGCTTGGGTTTTTCCTATCGAAATTTTTCCTTAGAAAAATCCAGTCTAATTCAAAAATTTTGTTATAGGAAAACTTCAAAGGTCGTTGACGCGGAAGATACAGCAGTCGCGGACACGGCGGCACTCCCGGATGTAAGCAACAACGTTGCGCCAACCTCCGTAAAAAGGAATATCGAAGCGATATGACGTTGCCGAGTTCGAGAATAGAGCCGTCGGATTTCCAAACGGAAATATCGACAGGGTCGCCGGAATTTAACATCGTGCGAGCGGTAGATATGTGTATCGAGCGAGCCATTATGAAAAGTGGGTTGGAATTTGTTATTGAAAATGCCCGGCGTAGTCGGCGCATTGACCTTTGCCGATTGTCGGCATATCTCCAAGTGAACTTAACCGAGTTCGGCTTTTCGTCCGTGTCGGAAAGTTCCGAGGTAAAAGTCGGTTATGAGAATTTGGTGCATAGCCTCAAAGTCGGTTTCGGTTGGAGATGAATACTCGCCCCAGGGAACGCGGACGTTCTGCGAGGTCAGCATTTGCTCGACCTGCATACATTCGTCGTAGGTCAGCGGTCCCGACTGCACCTCATATTCCTTTGAGGTGCTGATGTCATAGAATTGTGCGAAGCGACCCAATATTGCCACTGGAGCGGTCTGACTTGACTTTCTCGGTGGTAACTCTCGGCAGTAACAACTGCTCAGGCACGTTGAAGCAGTTGGTGTACCAAAACGGCGTTAAGCCGGATAGCGAGGGGTCGATGAAGTATGTAGCGGAGCGGTTGCCGCAGCGAACAGTTACTGACTGGAGCGTAAGCGAGTCAATCTTCATCGCGGACTTGACGCGCTCGGCAACTTCGCTGAGCATTACAAACTCTGACGTAACTCCGTTGATGTGAGCAATCATACCATTGCCGGAATGAACATAATGATAAGTGCCGCGTTGCCCTTTGTCGTTGAGAAGGTGCAATAGACGCGGAACGAACACTCTCGCGCTCGGTCGTGTACCATAATACACTGATAAAACTATCGGGAGCGATACGTTTTATCGGAACAGAGCGTGAGAAAATTTTCGGTGAGCCATTCGGTGAGGTCGCCCATTCCGAGGTCAACGTAGCAGGGAAGAACATTGAACGTCTTGCTCTCGCCCTATCCGTAGGCGTTGAAGCCTCGATTTCAAATTCACAGGTCGGCGTGTCAGTCGAGCCGACAAAGAAGTTCTCGACGAGCGAAGCGATGTCGGTAACGGTCGCTACGCCGTTCAGGACGTAATAGCGACCTTCCAACAGCGGCAGACCTCCGACAGGCGCAAGCCGGAAGTCCACGAAGTCGCAGTCGGTGAAAATTTGAACATCGGGAAGATTGCACGAGAGAGCAATAGACGGAGTATAAAAGCCTATGTTAATCATACGGCAAATGTATAGCAGGACGATTGGAGTATAAAAGACGCGAGTTAGCGGCCACTCCCCGAAGGGAGTAGCCGCGATGTGGGAGGTTGGAGGCTATTGCTCCAATCTCGGCATAAGGGCGTTACCTTGCAACGACTCGCGGCGTTGAGCCTCGGCGAGAAGTGCGCGAGAGCGGAAATGCGCTCCGCTGTGCACTTCCATATCGGTTATGGCGATGTGATAGCGTTCCTCGACGCAGCGGATAATCTGATGTATGCGACGGTAGTAGCTCCAAAGTCGGTCAGTTCTTCATCAGTAAAGAGGAACGAGTAAGGCATTTCGTACTGTTTTCATTGTTTCGGGAATTAAAGGGTTTGGATTCAGTTAGTCTTGTCTATCTTGCAGAGACGGAGCGTGTAGGGCTTACCGAGGAGTTGCACTTTCCACCTTGATAAAGTCCTCGTTGTCGCGCCACGAGTAATAGAGGGCCAAGCGCACAGCATCTAAATCGCTGTCGGCGTAGTATCGCCAGTTGCCTTGTTTAGTGTAACATACATATTCGTACATAGTTGTGAAGTTTAAGAGGTTGGACTTTCAGGAGAGAAAGTGAAGGAGGGATTAACCCTCCTTCGCTGCCTCGAACTGGAGGCGTTCATAGACGTTTTGGGAGATAGTCGCTCCGTAGCGAGGCTTTGAGCAAGTGCATATATCGCATTGCACTCTTGGCGGTCTTGCAGCCGCAGCCTACGTTGTCCTTCGAGCCACGCCCTTGAAGTAGACGTACCAGCGACCGAACTTTTGGATAGCCACGATGAGCTTGGGAGTTGTTGCCGGAGTAGTCTCGACGGCGGGAACTGCGGTTTGAGCTGCGATTTTTCTGCTGATTTTTAGTTTTCTTTGCCATTGTGTTGAAGTTTAAGTGGATTTAACGATGTGGGCCGAAGCCCCAATTTTTACGTTGCAATGATTGGGAGAACTGAAAAGTGAGACGAAGCAAAAATTTCAAAAAGAATTTTAAGGCTTGCCCGGTCAAAAATGAGGCTTGTACCATTTTTTATAAAATTGTTGCAGAAATCAGTATGCCTGTTTTGCGCTGAACGGTCAGTCCTACGCTGTAACAGGAAAAATGGCTCGGCTTGCAGCGTTCCACGGAGACTTCAAAAAGGAAACTAAGCAGGGATAAATAGCCAAAACGCCCCGACGGTGAGCCCGGCCACGACTCCGTACTCACCGAGGTAAAAGTGTGTCGCGGTACGTTCAAGGGGCGAGGGGAAGGATAACGCGCTGTGGATGTAGCCAAGATTGGCGATGTATGTGCTTGCGCTCGGTACGGTAAGCGACTCCCGGAATGTCGGAGAATGTCATAGGTCGTGGTAGCGTAGGCGGTGCCGGAGTGTTCTCCCAAAAAGTCCGACCGATGAACGACTATGTACCGTTGTCTGACACAAGCAAGGCTTTGGTGATTGCCGACTGATATATGCTCGGCGGTACACAATCTATTGGCGCGACGATGAGGGCAAAGGTGGAAAGTGTCGGTAAGACCGGCTCCGTCTCGATAGACAAGACCAATACGATCCCTCCCGTAACAAGGTACGAAATGTGGTCGAACCTCTGCGGAAGAACAGGACTTTGGAGCGTCGAGCGGTCAACTTGGATGTCCGCGAGGGGACCGGCTGAAAGTCGCCCAACTGGAAGCCTGACCGCGCCCCTCGGCATAGAGCCGGTGGCGGAGGCCGATAGACAAATGTGAGTGGAATATGGCGATAAATGAGCGTGGGGAAAAGGCTGCCCCGGCGGACAGCCTACCCGCTGGGGGAGGATTTTTTTAGTAACCTGCGAAGCAACCCTGAACCATTGTGTAATCGACGTCCTCGAACTGGGAAGCGGCGATTTCCTGAGCCTCGTATTCGTCGCGGGCTTCGATTTCTACGGTATTGCTGTCGCCGTCGAATGTGATTACTTCCACTGTGAAGTATTTGTTTTTTGCGGTTGGAGTTGAAGAGCTGCCGAAGATGTTTGTACTAACGTATGTCATGATTTTGAAGTTTTAGGAGGTTTTTAACTGTGCGCCGGGGCGCGTTTGATTTTACACCGCAGAATATGCGGCTGACCAATCAGTGCCACCGGCACGTTAGCCGACAAGGGTTTGATGAAAAGGGCTTGTCCCCTGAATCTTTTTCTTAGGCACGACAGAAAAGGAAGATTTTTTAATCAAATTTACCTGCCTTTTCGAGCGTAGATAAAGCCGCTAACTTCGCGAGTGGAAAATATCGGATGCGCTGAGGTGCGATAAATCAGTTAATATCTCCTACAAACGTCTCGTCAAAATATGACCAATACGTTGCATCTTCGACGGTTCTCCCAACCGCAACAAAATACGCCACTCCAATGCGTAATCACTGACGGCAAAAGCGGAAAAACCAACGCAGGGAAGCCCGGAAGATGAGGTGAAGAAATAGAAATCGCCCCAGGGAGGCGATGTAACAAATGGTAAGGGTCAAAGAGTTACTAAATCCCCAAAGGGGGCATAATGCACGGTAAAGTTCCTTATACGCGAAAGTTCGCCAAATCGCAGCGACAGTCCGAATACAACAATCCCCCTGGGAGGTGTCCGAGAGGGAGAATGATGTAAAAAGTATGTTTTACTCTTCGACTGGAATTGACATAATGCCTTTATATAAAAGTTGAATGAGCTGGACTTTGTAGTCTGTGGCTTTCTTCAGTTCGGTTGAGTATTTTTCGAGGGTGATTTCCGGCAGTGATGAAAGTTCCGTCTCATCATTACAATTATTGATGATTAGCATTTTCTTGTCAAACCATTCTCCGATTACTAAATACTCATTTTTGATGAAGTTCTTGAAATTCATTCCCCCGCAAGCCAAAAAGCAAAGCGGACAAAACGTCATAAAGTAGGTCGTGTTGTTGACTATTTCGGAATATCGATAGGCTTGCGTTTCATTTTTCAAGTGAGTGAGAAATAATTGGCAAAGAGCGGCATTGCGCTGCTGCATATTTAAGTTGTTTGTTACAAATTGCGGTTCTCCATCTGCATATTGAGAACCCAATTCCATAAATAGTCCGAAATTCCGATAAGTGGATAATTGATAGTCGATTTGATGCTTGGGGCTGTCAAAACCGACAACGCGGAGGGAATCGAACTCGTTAAACGATGTAGTAACGGTTGCCAATGCTTCTTGTGAGGCATCGGGATTTGGTAAGAAACTTATGATGGCGGAAAAATATGTCATTCCATAGGCAATAACATTCTCCATATTATAAAGGCGTGCTAATTGTTCGCCATTGGATAGAGACGGCTCAGCAAGAATTGCATTTCCGATAGAATCGGCTACATGTGCGGCCCAATCCGCTTCGGTGTCATCACTGACACGAGGGGTACATTATCTTGGCAACTTTTTGCCAAGCCTCGACCTGTGGCTTTATGATCTCTTGATGAAAGTCACCATCATACGCGAGCGCATTGTCTACTTCGATGTGTTCGATGCACCGCTGCAAGAAACGTAAAAGATGGTAATAATTATAAGAGGTAATAATATATTTAAACGTTTCATTCTTTACTTTGGGAATTTAAAAATCTGATTGAGCAAAGAATAGAGTCCCCAAGTTTTCGAGTGTACCATCATCACGCCAATCAAAGTTATTATTTAAATAATAAACTTCATCGCCTTTAGGACAACTAATTGCTTTTGAATGATAGTGTCGCCTGGTTGTGGAACTACTACAAACCCAGCGAGTGCAGCAGGATACGGCCGAAATACAATGAGTCCATTTTATAACTTTCAACAGTCCCGATGTAACTTTCATCAAATTGTTTTAATTCCATTGAGAGGTCTCGCCATTTTTCAGGTGTAGGCTCGTTGAAAGCTTTAAACATCACAGATTTCTGAACCCTGATTGTGTGCCAATATGGTAACGCGTCAGTATTACCTATAGTGAGATTATAACCTTTTGAAAATTCCGGAACGGTGTCGCAGATGGTATTAACATCCTCTTCGTAAGACCACGAAGAAGGAAAATCGATCGAGAAAAACTCGTTTTGAATAAGTTATATTTTTTTGTTCTAAGCACCTCTTTCCGTCTTATTTCTGGTACATGAAATAAGCAGAAATACGAGAGAAAAAGAATGATAAACTTTTTCATGTCTACTTTTTGCCAAATAAAAATTTTATAATGAAATTCCCAACTTTGCGTTCAAAACCTGCTTTTGAGGTAGGAATACCGGTTTTTACGTGCAAATTGCTGCTTAGTTTGAGTAACTCCAAGCGCACGTTTCAAAGAAAAAGTTAGACCTGGTATCTTCATTTTTTATAAAATTATTGCACTCCAGTATATGTGTCCGGAGTGCAATATGAATTAATTTTTAAGGCGCGATATATTTCTCTAATCCGAGCACTAAAGAAGATGCGCCGAAAATAATGACGAAATCAAGTGCGCCTGGAAAGTTGAATTTCCAATCGACAGTATGGAACATTGGCTCAACATTGAAAAACTCATAAGCAATTTCAGTAATGAAAAGTTGGCCTATCACTATAATTGCCACAATCGTCCGAAGCCACTGCTCATTTTGAGTTTGAAGACGCTCTCGCCTGTATCAAAGCTACGGGCATTGAACATGTACCAAAAGTGTGTCCATACGAAAATCGAGAAAAGGAGCGTTGCTTCGTAAGGAGTCATTTCTTGTGCTGCACCTACAACGGTATGGAACATTTGTGGTATTGACGTAACAGTCGCATGGTTGAATAACCAATAGAAGCCAAGAGTTATGACAAAGAATGTGAAGCCAACACTGCATAGCTCCCAAAGCATCGATGAGGAAAGAATGGAGGCTTCGCGACGACGTGGCCTGTCGTTCATCACGCTTTCGAAGGCGGAAGTGAAGCAAGTGCCATCGCACCAAAGGTATCCATGATGAGATTGACCCACAGCATTTGTGTGACAGTTAGGGGGTGATTCTGTCCCCATAAACGAGCCGAAGAGTACAAGGAAGCAAGCTGCTACGTTGACGGTGAGTTGGAAGAGAAGGAATCGTTGAATGTTCTTATAGAGTGAGCGGCCCCACATCACAGCACGACCGATTGACGAGAAGGAGTTGTCAATGATTGTGATGTCGGATGCTTCTTTGCTACCGAAGTACCGTCACCCATTGAAAGGCCCACATGGGCAGTATTCAATGCCGGTGCATCGTTTGTGCCATCACCTGTAACAGCCACAACTTCATTGTTGGCTTGTAGAGCCTCGACAAGTCGTTTCTTATCAAAGGACGTGCGCGGGCGATAATCTTGAGATCGCCGACACGCTCACGGAGCTGTGCGTCGGTAAGCTCCTCGAATTCAACACCTGTTATGATATTGCGGTCTCCATCGTTGGCATCATTCCACAAGCCGATTTGCCGCCCGATTTCCTTGGCTGTGCCGGGGTGTCGCCGGTTACAATTTTTACCTTGATACCGGCATCGATGACCTCTTTGACAGCATCGGGGACGTCAATGCGGACAGGGTCGGAGATTGCAACGATACCGAGGAATGTAAGATTGTCGGCTACGATTTTTGCTATTTTCAATGCGTCCGTTCTCTGCGTAGGCAAACCCGAGTGTGCGCATAGCCTGATTCTGATATTCGAGCAACTGCGCATCTATTTCAGCCTTTGTTACGCCGGCTGTGTTTTTACACATTCCAAACACGATTTCGGGAGCACCTTTGACGTACAGGATTGTCTTGCCGGTAACCGATTTCACAACGGTAGCCATGAACTTACGTTCGGTAGTAAAGGGCAGTTCTTCAACTCGCTGTGCTTCAGCACGGAGTTTTTGGTAATCTGCTCCTTTTCCCTTTAAGCGAGCAAGCGCGCCTTCCGTGGGATTGCCAAGCACGGAAGGTTTCTCGCCGGAGAGGTCGAGTTGGGCGGTGGAGTTGACTGCGATTCCCTCGTAAAGGATGTCGTTTGACGGATTGCCGAAGAAGTTGGTCTTGTAGACCTGCATCATTCGATTCTGTGTCAGAGTACCTGTCTTGTCGGTGCAAATAACAGTAGTCGCACCCATCGTTTCGCAGGCGTGCATCTTGCGGACAAGGTTGTTGGTCTTTAGCATACGGCTCATAGAATAGGCGAGCGAGAGTGTCACTGCCATCGGTAGACCCTCAGGCACTGCAACCACAATCAGGGTAACAGCCACCATGAGGGTTTTAAGCGTATGAGCGAGAAGTAATGACCAATCTGAGTTTGTAGCCTCGGGCGTTATCATCGAGAACGCACCTATCACCATTCCGAAGAATATGATGAAGAATCCGATAATTGTAAGAATACATTTTGCCTTAGACCAATCTTCAAACTTCTTAATTACGAGCCGAAGAAAAGAACAATAGGAACAATAAGATATATGCCAGTTGCTCCCAGCCGAGGAAGTATATGAGTTGCCCCACAATGATGAGTCCTGCGAAGCCGTAGCTGACGTTGGTAATCCAGTCGGCGAGTCCGTCGAGCTGCTCATTAAGGGGGGTCTTTACGGAGTCATCAATCTGCGCTTCCTCGAAAACCTTTCCCATTTCCGTGGCATCGCCGACTTTAAGCACGCGCATCACGCCATGACCTTCCATTACTTTGGTGCCACATCACATGGTTCGAGGGTAGGTAGCATCCTTGTCGAAGTGTTCCGGTTAGTAGTCTTGGCGCAGATAGGTTCGCCGGTGAGAGATGATTCGTCTATATTCAAAGTTACAGCATCAAGTAATTCACCATCAGCCGGAATTTCATCCCCGGTATTGATGATGACGATAAAATGCCGACAACAATATCCTTACGAGGAATTGTTGTGGTTGTGCCGTGCGCATCACCTCAACAAGTTCATCATCATTAACTTGATTGAGGATTTGGAAAGCTTTTTGTTGGCTCGTTGCTCAAAGATAAATGCCAGTGTAGTAGCCAAACCAATAGCAACGAAAAATTCCGATAGGTTCAAAGAATACCTTCCAGTCTTGACCAAGTCCGAAAAACTCATAGAAAGAGATTCCGATTGATAAAACACCGGCAACAAGCAAGATGATAATCAGCGGGTCGGTGAATTTGTCAAGAAATTCTTTCCACCACGGGTCCTTTTTCAGGAGGGGTAAGGACGTTCACCCCATTCTTTCTGCGGCTTTCCAATACTTGCGCGTCGGTCAAAGCCTTTTATACGTAATTGATTCCATTGTAAAAAGAAAAAAAGAGGAACATACCAATTCCATTATTTGACATGCTCCTCCTAAATCAGGTAATTAAAAAAGCGCCTTCTCTTTAAGTTGGTTTACTCTATTTTGTATTTCTTGATATTTAGAGCCAAGTCTTTCTCGTCTTTCGGGAACATTACCATAGTCACCTCGAATAACATTTAATGCTTCCTGTTCTATATTATCAGAAATATTGGTCGGTAGAGTTGACATTTGTGGCTTAACATCCTCTTGTGCCAAGTCTTTGTTAGGTGTTTCAACCTCTAGTGTAGAAGTTTTTCCTGTCTCTAATGTTTTCAGCTTCTGCCGACTCATTTACTTCTTTTAACTGAAGATTCTTGAGTCTCAATTTCAACAGTAGTATTTTGTGTCTTCGACTTGGGTAGGTTGTCCTGATTGATTCAGTTCGTTCGATTCTTCTTTGTTACCGCAGAAAATGCAGCAAAGAACAACTATTACTAGCACTACAACGATGCCAATAATCCATTTTTGTATTTCTGCCAAAAGCTCTTGCCTTTTGGTTTGTCGAAATCTTCAGGAGTGAATAACTTTTCTTTTGCCATGGTGCTATTAAATTAATTGAACACTTCTCTGGCAAGGAACTGCATTCCTCCATTGTATCCCTCAGCTAAGGGAATAAAATTCCAAAGGAATGTATCCTCATTATACTCTAATTTAGCCAAAGCATACGGCATCCTTCCCTGGGAATTCGGATGCGAGCTTGTACTCTGCAACAACCTCTTCGGTTTCTGCATTATAGATTGTTATGACAGGGTCATGAGCGTCAGCAAATGTTTCACCCAGCGATTTTATCCTTGGCTACTGCAGCAGCAAGAACAATAGAATGATGTTTAAAGACATCAACTTCATCAAGTTGTATATTGCATCTGTTCGCCTGCTTCATCATCATCGCAATCATCACCTCCCACGCCCTTGTCATCCCAAGACCCAATTACACCACCATCGGCTGATATTGGAAGAGTGGCTTCCATCCATTTGCTAGGATTACGGGAATCCAGGTGCGGGCCATTTAAGCTGAATTCTCCATCAAGAGGATTGAAATCAGGATCATCAAACGCCTTAATAGGTTTCCAGCGAAGTTTTGAGCCAAAGTAAACAAAGGTCCTCGCGCTCGCTCATTAGACCATCTTTATCTAACAAGAAAAGCACAAACATCAAGGTCTGTAAGCTCATTTTTGTTCTCGGACTACGTGACCACGTAAAGGTCAACACGGAGTTTGGTGAGTTCGGGCTTGTCGAATACAAGCTCGTCACCAATGTTTAGACGCTTATCAAAGTCGTCATCGCTGAATAACTTTTTTTCTCGGTTCCGCATATTTTAATAGTTTATGATTATTTTCTTTTTACTTTGGGAAATTTTCTTTGAGGCGGTCTTTTTACATCAGGAGGAGGAGTTGCATCTATTATAGGCTGACTATCTAAACCTTTTTAGGAGGTTTAGGTAGTTTCCGTGGTTTTCTCTTTTGTGTTCAATATTCTTTATTAAATTTTTGAACTTTTAGATCTTTAAGTCTAAGAGTTCGGTAGAATCTTTTTTATGTGTTAATAATTCTGTTTCTAAGTAGTTGTAGCAAGTGCTTCTGAAAAAAGCGCCATTAAGAATATCGTTAGTTACCTGTCTTAAAATTTGGTCTTTATGAGATGCTATGTTAAGTTCGGCATTAATAGTTTCTATATATGACAAAATTGAGGGAATTGTCAAATTTATAGGTTTTGCCATAAACAAACATAAGCATTTGCCATAATTACACTCAGTATATTCCACTATTTTTGACAAAAATATAGTTTTTAAATTTTTCTTCTCTCATAAGCCAGTTTAATTGCCAATGCACTTTTGAAATTGCAGTCATTTTTGGGTAAAAGTTTTGCTGCTTTTTACAACCTATTTTTGTCATAGTCCTGTTCAGCCTCAAAATATACATCGGATAGCAATTTTCATATTCCCGAGCATGGTTATCTGCATGAGAAATGACTCAACTACTGGCGCAACACGTTCACACACCGTGCATATTGGCACGGCGTCTTGATTAACTGGTTTCACAATATGGACATTGTGACAGATTAGATTAAGATTTTAAGCCCTTTGCCAATTTTCAAAACGCTTTTGACTCTATCAATACGCTCCGCAGTTTCATCCTTAGGCTTGGCAATCTTCAACCCGGGACCTCGTAATTTACTTCCTGAAGGAGCTGCTTCCTTTGGTAATTCAACTTTACACCTCTCAGAAAACACATGTTGGATTTCCTTAATATTGGGTCTTTTCAGTTGGCCTTTTGACAACATCTTCTTTGATAAGACATTCCAATACCCTCTGGCAATTTTTAGCAAAAGAAATATCAAGACCTTTATTAATGGCATTCCACGTAGGAATTTCTTCCAGAAAATATTGGCTTTGAACCAGTGAAATATTCCGTCAAGATAATGCCTAATGTAAATACATCCGAGGCTAATGTCATAGAGGATTTGCCTCTACATCATCGTCGTCATCTGCCATTATGTATGCTGCAAGTTCAGGAGAATAGTATTCAGGCGTACCGACAATTGCTTTCTATCATTTTAGGTGGATTCTCTGTAAAATAACTATCGTCAAAATCGATGAGTTTTCCAGTATATATTTTCTCGCCTGTTTGTTTAATTAGAATGTTATCAGGTTTTAAATCGCCATGTACAATATTTTAACTCGTTGCAAGATATTAAGGCTACTGCATACTGATTTTGCGATAATTAAAATATTTTCTAATGGTAAGTTAGAAATCTCTTCAACTGATAATCCGGTGGTGTCTATTTTTCATTGACCTTAGTAACTTGGGCCATTCTTTAAAAGAAAGCAACAGCATACAATAAGATATTTGCCACCGTAACCGACATCGTTCACCGATGAGTTTGTTAATCCTACGATGATGAGCCCTCGAAATCTTCGCACGCTTTTTTCTGAGTTTTAATTGCTCACTCCGGAGAATCTAGGTGTTGGATATTTAGGCGAAAGGAACTCTTTAATAAAAATAATTCTTTCTCCACCATCAGCCCGGCAATGAGATTTTACTCATTCTAATTCAGCGACTTTGAAATCTTCCAAACCTAAATCCATTATTAAATCACCTTTCTTCATCGGAAATCATGAATTTTAAATATGATTATGGCGGCTTGGCCGCAGTCTTTTTATTTCAGATCTAAATGAGCCTCAATCAGCAATTTCCGCGACCAGTTTATTCCGTTTACGAACCTTGCATTCAAAATCATATCTCTTTTGAAAATATCGAGCAAGTGTTCCTTTGGGACCGCGATAGAAATTTCTTTAAATCTTTGAATTCGATTAAAACCTAATGCTGCAAAAGAATACGAAAAGTCAATCAGCTGTAACAAATTCAATGCATGGCTTAACTTTTCCATTCATCGAGCGTGTTTGTGTTTCTTAAACAATCAAATAGAATTTTTTCAAAGTCCATCGGACTTTGGATAATATCCAAACAGCCATCAGTTGCTGAGAATATTATAAATTTATCTCTTGAGATAACTCAATTCTTTGTGATTAAGTTTAATAGGTGCGTTCAAGCTTGAGTTTATGCTGGACATTGAGCATCTTCATACAAATTTTGTAGTGGTCAAGGCCACCTCTTTCATCAACTGAAATTTGGAATAGTCCATTCCATATTCCAAATATAATTTCGAGAATCACCTGCCCATATATACTACTATCTATTACGTATTTATCATCATCAATAGATACAACAACCATAGCAAGAGTCGTAGGATATTCCTTTATCAAAGTGCTTTAATCCACCTTTTGATTTGAAGGGATATTTCAACCCTTCATATCGATTGGTTATGACATTTTCAAGAAAAGTAATAAAATCCCGGATATTAGGAAAGCGTAGTTAATGACACACAATGCTTTTTTCTATGGCTTTTTAATGATGCGAGATGCCACATACGCTTTAGTATGAGAGTCACAAAATCAAAACACATTCCGCACCTCCTGCACCTCCCATACCCGTCAAGGACCTCCAACAGCAACAAAAAAGAGTCGCAATCCAAGAAAATTTCCTTGAGCTCTTCACCTGCACATCTTTTTGGTTTCATATCAGATATGGACAAATGTGTCTCATTTTAGATTGAGTTGACGATTGTAGCAGAGGATTGTGTCGTGTCGGCCCATCTTCAAGACCGGACTCGGCCTTGGCAGTATGATGAATAATGTTTGTCCAATCTTCTTCCCCTCTTCCTCCATGCACTTCCTGCATCAGGAGCGAAGATTACTAGTCTTTTTCGCATTTGAATTCATCTTGCCCGGCAGACTGCTCATCTTCCCACCAGTCAGTACAATTCGTCAAGAGATTAGCGGGAGCTTGCCGGTAGAGGGGTTCAATATTCCCAAGCCGGGGCGTGTGTAGTCAGACCACACAATAATGAATATGACGACGTTTCTGCCTGCCACCCCTGTCCAGCTCCAGAGCTTTATTGCCACTGCAAAGAGCCCGGAGACCCCATCTGTATGTTCCGGGCCACCTCCCCGAGGGAACAAAAAGAATTTACGAGCGACTTGAATTTCTTCTTCTTTGTTCAGGTATTGATAAGAAGCCACTATCAATGGCGCCTTTTATCATATCCCAAATCGCGGAATCCAATTACGCGGAATGCGGAAATCTGACTTTCTTTCCCCTTAGCTTCGGCAAACGCGTTTTGAGGTCGGGATAGAATTTGAGCGCATTTTTTTGACGGTGTCGGTCGCCCATACCGGCCTGTGCAATGATGCACACGATGATGTCTACATTGTATGTTAAGTCCTTGAGACATGTTTCTCATGGTTTATGCTCTATAGACATCTCTCCAAATTCGAGCGGTAAAAAAAAAGCGTGAGATGTACCTTTGCCCATCCTGAGGCTCTCGCATTGCCCATCATAGTAGAACGAGCAATGAAGCCTCACGCTGTATGATTAAAACCTACAAGCACAATTCGTAAAGCAATACGTAACTGAACGAAGTGGACAATTGA
>VOFC01004304.1_pt1 | contig 34670 bp, 57 predicted proteins | sample 5384161 | NCBI WGS metagenome assembly VOFC01 (sample SAMN12384722, study PRJNA508395) | human gut metagenome | isolation source: healthy gut B | host: Homo sapiens | reverse complement strand
TCGTTCAGTTAAATGATACGCTCGAAAGATAAAATAAAACTGGTAAAATGAAAATAAAAAATGAAAAGGATCTGTTATCAGCAGATTTTCAAAGATAACAAAAATACTGTTGGCTCGCTTTCGGATGCTCGGCAGTTATAATGCTGATAGTCTATATCTGCTACAGCCTCATACCGTTCGGCGATGTGACCATTCTCCAGAATGGATCTCTATCATCAGTACGGCTTGCTTTTTGCGGAGTTCTATGACCGCGTTACTCAGATGAAGAGCTTCCTCTACTCTGGAATACGGGTCTCGGAGGCATCTCGGCAGCTTCTATAACTATCTGTGCAGCCCGCTCTCGATAGTCATGCTCATCTTCGGCCACAAGAATATGCCCGAAGCTATAGCGACAATGATTCTCCTTGCTGCGGCGTTTTCGAGTGCGACCTTCTGCTATTATCTCAAAGAAGTCGTTCGGTGAACACTCGCCCGTAACTGCGGCGTTCGGTGTGCTCTATTCCTTCTGCGGTTTCTTTATAGCCTATTGGAATCTGATGTGGCTCGACGCCATGGTTCTGTTCCCGCTGATGATTCTCAGGAATTGAACGCATCATCAACGAGCGCAGACCCGCTCTCTACATTTTCTCGCTGTCGATGACACTGCTGACGAGCTACTATGGGCTACATGGCGTGCATCTTTGCGGTGCTCTATTTCCTTGTATATTATTTCAGCCGTTATAACATCTCCGACACCACGAAAGCTCTCGAAGTTTACCCGACCCGGACGGCGAGCAGTACAGCAAGCTAAAAGATAAAATCAGATACAACTCATTCCTGTCTGACGGAATAACGTTTGCTCTTTCGAGCATTGCAGGCGCGGCTCTCGTTGCGTTCGCGCTTGTCCCCCGTCTATTTCATTCTCCAGAGCTGCTCCGCGACGAAACATGGCCCGAGACCGTCAAGTCATATTTCAAGATATTCGACTTCCTCGCAAATCATCTTGCAAGCGTCACGCCCACAATAAGAAGCAGCGGAACCGATGTTCTTCCCAATGTCTATTGCGGAATGGCAACGGTAATACTTGTCCCCGCTCTATCTTTTCTGCAAACGCATACCGTAAGAGAAAAGATAGCAAATGTGCTTCTTCTCGGGCTTATATTTTCAGCTTCAATCTCAATTGCTCAATTATATTTGGCACGCATTCCACTTCCCGAACGATCTGCCCTACAGATTCTCGTTCATGTATTCGTTCATCCTGCTCACCATGGCATATAAGGCGTTCCGACACATTACCGGGAGTTCTCCGGCAAAGAGATACTCGGCGCGGGAATAGCTTTATTCTTTCGGGGAATAGTTATAATCCAAAAGGTCGGTTCAAAAAATGTCGATGAAACAACTGTTATTATCAGTCTGCTGTTCGTCGTACTTTATACTCTTATATTTTTATCTATTCTCGACTAAGAAATATCAGGCGTCGGCTATGGCTGTTCTGATGCTCTGCTGCGTCTGCGCCGGGCTATAAGCGCCATGACACCGACAACTACAGCATGGACAGAACAAAGGCCGAATACGCCGGAGACTATCAGGATTTCCGAGACCTCAGAATGAAAGCAGTGATATTGAGGGCAATGACACTTTACCGTATGGAGCTCACCTCACTCAGGGCGCGCATGGATCCCGCATGGTATAACTATAACGGCGTATCCACCTTCTCGTCCATGGCATACGAAAAGGTTGCAAATCTGCAGGAGCAGCTCGGTCTCTACGGCAATTATATCAACAGCTACACCACAATCCGCAGACCCCGGTCTACAATTCAATGATGTCGCTCAAGTATATTGTCGACAACAACGAATACAACCCGCCGCTGAGCGATGAGTTCTATGAATATGTCGGCTCCTCCGGCAAGTTCCATGCATACAGGAACAAATACTGGCTCCCGATAGCTTACTGCGTGAATGAAGATATCACTGCATGGAGCTTCGATTCGGACAATCCGTTTGAGGTGCAGAATGACTACTTCTTCCGCGCAACCGGAATCGATGAAGTCTTCAACAGGCTTGATATCACAGATTCTTATTTCTATAACATCGATCCTATTTCGATAGGTCTTGATACGGGCTACATGAACTACTACAAGACTTCTTCGGACAGCACCGGAACTATTTCGTTCACCGTCTCGCCCGAAAAGGATCAGAATGTTTATCTGTTCGTTGAATCTGCCGGAATCGAAGATGTTCTTATCTCTGTCGGTTATGAACAGTATTCTCAGAACACGAGCCGCGAATATGTCTATGACCTCGGCATGTGCAAGGCGGGAACGCCGATAACCGTTGAAATGACCGTCAAGGATGATGTCAACAGCGGTGCGCTCAACTTCTTTGTCTACGGGCTCGACACAGACAAATTCGTTGAGGGCTATAACAAAGCTCAACAGCGGCGCGCTGAATATCGAGAGCTTTACCGACACAGAGATAACCGGCACGCTGAACGCCGCAGAGGACAGTATTATTTTACACCTCCATCCCCTATGACAAGGGCTGGAAAGTTACTGTTGACGGAAAGGAAGTCAGCGAGAATGATATTGTTGCCATCGGCGACGCGCTGCTTGAGTTAGAGTCAGCGCAGGAAACCACAGTGTAAAGTTCAAGTACACCCGCGCGGAATGGTTATCGGACTCGGCATATCAGTTGTTACAGCACTGATTCTTGTCGCTGTTGCGATTCTTCTGAAAAAAGAGAAAGAAGCATCAGCCTCAGCCTGTCGCAGTGGCAAGCGGAAGCTTTGTGTCCGACACTGCATCTACGGAAATTTCGGATATCGGCAACGATTTCGCTGAAGAAACACCCGAAGCTTCTATAGATAAATCAGAATCAACTGAGAGCGACGAAACCGAATAATAAAAGCAAATGCGCTGCCGTATAAACTGCGGCGGCGCATTTTAAAAGAGGTAAACGAATGCTGAAATTCAACAGTGACGGCAAGTTCACAATAATGCAGATAAGCGACGCGCAGGATCTCCCGCTCGTTCGCAAAAGCCTTGTCCGGATGATAAACAGAGCCTGCAATGTTCTGCACCCCGATCTCGTTCTGTTCACGGGCGACAACATACTCGGCAATCATATAAACGATGCCGTGATAGGCACAAGGCAGGTAGCCTCCGGGCATGATGCGACGAGATCACGCGTGGAACGGGCGATAAGTCATATTGTTCTGCCGCTTGAAGCGAGAAAAGATACCGTTTGCCGTGCTGTACGGAAACCACGATGATATGAATTGCATAGAAAAAATCCGAGCAGTCGGAAATATACGGCAATTACTCATCGTGCGTCGGAAGCGGCGCGGACGTTGGCGCAGGATGCGGAACTTATGATATCCCGATAATGTCGTCGGACGGAACGCGGCGCGCTTTCACCGTGTGGATGCTCGACTCCGCAGGAAAAGGCTCAGACGGCAATTGGTACACGACCATAAGCCGCAACAAAATAGATTGGATGCTCCGAAAGAATGAAAAAATCAAAAAGATTTCGGTGTTCTCCCCTCTTTTGTATTTCAGCATGTCCCGATTCCGAGACTGTGCAGCTCATACGCGAGTGCGAAAAAATAATGAATGCACAGAGCACGACGGGCGATTTTATGAGCTCGACCCCCAAAAAGCCCACGGCACTCTCGGCGAATATCCGGACGTATGCTCTGAAAATGTCGGCGAATTTGAAAGCGTTGAAAGAAATGGGAGGCGTGCTTGCCACAGTCGCGGGTCACGATCATCTAAATTGCTTTGAGGGCAAAGTTGATAAATATTGACATAATCCAAACAGCCTGCGCGTCATTTCGATGCTACGGCAACAAGATGCGCGGCGTGCGTATCTTTTGAGCTCGATGAAGCCAAGTCGTTTGAGTATAAAACAAGAACGGTAACATATTTCGACCTATTCAAAAAGACTCCGGTCTCAATAATGCGATACATAAACGATGCGGATGACAAGGAAAAACTAAAATACGGCATATTGGCGGGAACTGTGGCGACCGCCGCCGTCGGCGCTCTTATGATAGCGCTCGGAAAAAGAAAAAAAAACAGGAAGTATGGCTTTGAGTCATACTTCCTTTGCTTTTAATCAAGATGATATCTCGGTTTGCCGACGCTCTTCTTGCCGTATTCAATGGCTTCCGTCGGGCAGAGGCAGATGCACGCCATACAGTGAGTGCAATCCTGCCCCAGACCGGTTTACTGTTTTTCAATTCAATGTTGTTGAGCGGGCACATTTTTGCACACTTGCCGCATCCGATGCATTTGTCATTTGCCGTAAAGGCGTCCGCCTTGACAAAGAGTTTATAGAACACCGGGTTGACTATATCGCTCATAAGCTTATCATAAGCATTTCTGCGCGGCTGAGCAAATTTCTTTTCGGCTTTTATAGTCTCTGAAGCGTCTGCAATATCTGGCTGAGCCCTTTCAATTATCCGTGCCAGCTTGCTCATCATTCGGCACACCGAACATAGCAACATAATTTTCAGGCATCACTATCTGTTTGACACCCATATAGTCAAATGACTTTCTTGAGCATAACTGCCTGATATATTTGTCCGCATCGCCTATCTCGCCGCCGCAGTCCATAACGAACCACACCTTGAAATTCCCGCTGAACCGAGTCTCGTCTATCCACTTTTCGACAATGCGCGAATGCGCCAACCGTAAGTCGGAACGACAAAAAACAAGACGACCGTCAGCGCTTATCTCAGATGTATCCCACGCTTTAATTCTTTCGTTCATATTCAGCAGCTCGTCGCCAAGCGAATCGGCAATCCTGCGTGCGATATATCTGCTGTTGCCCGTTCCTGTAAAGAACAAGATCATATTATCATCTCCGAAGTAATATATTTTCATCTTTTTATATTTCGCTCAATTTTTCATGTGTTTAAGTATATCAGAAACAACATGTACGGTGCAATAAAAAGTTATGGTTTTTATATAATCCGATTCAGCCGAAATTTGCAGACCTTGACACGCAAAAAGAATCCTGTTAGTATAAAAACGCAGGCATTATATTTAAATTATTAATACAGCAATATTGCAAACCGATTGGAGAAAAAATGAGCACTTTAAACAACAACCCAAAAGAGCGGATATTTGCTTTCGATGCCGCTAAGGCTATCGGTATATTTTTTATAGTTATCGGGCATGTGTTTCACGACCAGGGAATCTATGCTCAATATGTATATTCTTTTTCATGTTCCGCTGTTTTTTTCTTTTTGACCGGCGTTACATTTTTCGCGCGGCAAGAACGGATTCTGGAAGTTTCTGATTCAAAAACGACGCGCCTTCTCGTGCCGTTTTTTATATATTTGCCGCAGTCAGCTGGGGCGCATATGCTATTCTCGGTTCGTCTCGTCATTCGCGGAGAAGGCAATCGACAGCAGTGTTCCTGCCATAATCATAAGCACTTTAAAAAGGATACTGCGCCGTAAATACTCCGCTTTGGTTTTTGCCGTGCCTGTTTCTTGAACTGCTGTTTTGTATGCCATAACATTTATAATAGACCGAATAGCTTCAAAACGCCGATTGTCATACGCCTTGTTCGGTGTATCTATAATTTCAGCAATTGTCATACAATATGTAATATAAAATTTTCTCTGTTTCCGACAAAAGCGCCGATATTCAAGGCTGATGTTGCCATAGCAATGCTCCCGTTTTCTCTGAGCGGGGTTTTATTCTCAAAATTTGCAGCACAAAATCAAAAAAACCTTGCGCAAGCCATACATATTTATTTTATCATTGTTATGCGTCGCCGCCGGAGGATTTTCGGCACTGAAGCTGAATGTTCTCGTAGGATATCAGAGCAGCGAATACGGCAGGATACTGATATTTTATTTATCCGCTTTCATGTCCGTACTCGGATTCACCCTGCTGTGTTTCTTCATCCCGAAGCTTAAGGTTATATCTTATATCGGCTCCAACACTATGCCGATACTCCTATGCACAAATTCCCGGTAGTGTTTTTCCACACACTGTGCCCGTTTATATCGGAAAGACTCGCCGACAAATCTCTGTTCTGGAGCGCTATTGCGGCATTGCTCTCCATCGGGCTGTGCCTTTGGTGGCTTTACCTATACACAAAATCGCACCATTTGTGCTTGGAGAAAAGATGCCGCCGAGAAAACGCTCAAAATCTTAAAGCTATATTTAAAAGGCTGCCCTTCGGGCGGCCTTTTTAGCAAACTCGTTTTGAATTTTATTAACTTTGTATGAATATTTATATAAATATATTGACAAGTTTTTAAAATAGGTATATCATGGGAACAGAAAACAAAAGGAGTTGATACTCTTGAAGAAAACATTATACAGTTTGATGCTCAGCGACGAAGTCGTCCGCGAAGCGATAGACTTGCGCATCAAAAGGGCACCAACCGATCGAATTTAATAAATCAGATACTTGCCGAATATTTTCGGCATGGTCACGCCGCAGAGGCGTATAAACGACGTATTCAGGCTATTGAAGAAGCGGTTGCCTCATACGGGCAGCTTGTTGCCGTTCTTCACTCCGAACGACCTGACAATGTCGCTCAAGAGCAGTCTGGAATATAAATACCGCCCCACCGTCAAATATGAAGTGGAGCTGTATGAAAACGGACAGGATTCCATCGGCGAGCTTTCGGTGATATTCCGCACGCAGAGCGCCGCGCTTATCTCCGACATGACAGACTTTTTCCGCCTGTGGCACAGCATAGAGCAAAAATATCTCCCCCACTACGGAGTGGAGAATGTTGACTATGCCCTTTATTATAACAAGTTCTGCCGCAGTATAGTCGTGCCGAAGAGAAACTCCTCAACCGAGGAGCTCGCACAGGCTATATCCGGATATATAGAGCTGTTTGACAAACTTATGAAAGGCTTCCTTGCCGGCAGATATTCTCCGGCAGATATCGAGCACTGCTACGCCGAATACATCGCGCGGCAGTCAATAATAATATAACTCCAAACTCAGACTAAGCAGGTGATTTTTATGAACACTCAGAACTATACTCAGAAGACCGTTGAGGCAATACAGAACGCGCAGAACATAGCGTAAAGAGAGAACGACAACCAGTCGCTCGTCCCAGAACATCTGCTCTACTCTCTGCTTGATCAGGACGGCGGACTCATCCCCCTCCCTGTTCGGCAAGATGGGCGTTGACTGCAACACCGTTCTCGGCGAGCTTGATTCTTATATCGCCACTCTCCCCAAGGTTTCCGGCGGCGAGATGTATCTCTCTTCGGAGACCGACCGCGTTATCCGCACCGCCGAAAAAGACGGCAAAAGCATGAACGACGAATATGTTTCGGTTGAGCATCTTATGCTCGGCATATTCACGAACATGACTCCGGAAATCAGAAAAATATTCAATACTCACGGCATAACCAAGAATGCTTTTGTCGATGAGCTTTCAAAGGTCAAGACAAGCCCGGTAACCAGTGACAACCCCGAAAGATACTTACGACGCACTTTCGAAATACGGCACCGACCTTGTCAAGCGTGCGCGCGAAAACGAAGCTTGATCCCGTTATCGGCCGTGACACGGAGATAAGAAATGTCATTCGTATTCTTTCGAGAAAAACCAAGAATAACCCCGTGCTTATCGGCGAGCCCGGCGTCGGCAAGACTGCTATCGCCGAGGGTCTCGCGCAGAGAATAGTACGCGGCGATGTGCCGAGGGACTTAAAGACAAGACTGTTTTCAGCCTTGATATGGGTTCGCTTATCGCCGGCACAAAGTACCGCGGCGAGTTCGAAGAGACTCAAGGCTGTGCTCGAAGAGATAAAAAGAAATCCGAGGGCAAGATACTGCTCTTCATCGATGAGCTGCACACAATAGTCGGCGCAGGCAAGACCGAAGGCAGCATGGACGCAGGTAACCTTTTGAAGCCCATGCTTGCAAGGGGCGAGCTGCACTGCATCGGCGCAACTACGCTCGACGAATACCGCAAATATATTGAAAAGGACGCCGCTCTTGAGCGTCGTTTCCAGCCCGTTATGGTAAACGAGCCTACTGTTGAAGACACGATTTCGATACTCAGAGGACTCAAGGAGCGCTATGAAGTTTATCACGGCGTTCGCATACACGACAGTGCACTTGTCGCCGCCGCTACCCTTTCGGACAGATACATTACCGACCGTTTCCCTGCCCGACAAGGCAATCGACCTTGTCGATGAGGCGTGTGCTTCCATCCGCACCGAGATCGACTCAATGCCTTCTGAGCTTGACGATGTACGCCGCAAGATAATGCAACTTGAAATCGAAGAGATGGCTCTGAAAAAGAGACCGATAAGCTCTCTAAGGAGCGTCTTGAGAAGCTCGGCGCCGAGCTTGCCGAATACAAAGACAAGTTCAACGAGATGAAGTCGCGCTGGGAGGCCGAAAAACAGAGCGTCGATGAGGTCAAGAAGCTCAAGTCGGAAATCGAGCACACTCACGCAGATATTGAGCAGGCTCAACTTCACTACGAATACGAAAAAGCGGCAAAGCTCAAATATTACGATCTGCCCTCTCTTGAAAGCGTCTCGCAGAAGCCGAAAAGAAGAGCGAGCAGCGCACCGAAAATACCCTTGTCCACGACACCGTGACCGAGGAAGAGATAGCGACCATAGTCGCAAAATGGAACCGGTATACCCGTTGCAAAGCTCATGGAGGGCGAGCGTGAGAAGCTGCTCCACCTTGATGATGTTATCCATCAGCGCGTTGTCGGTCAGGACGAAGCGGTTCAGAAAGTCACAGAGGCTATCCTCCGCTCCCGTGCAGGCATATCCGACCCCAACAAGCCTATCGGCAGCTTCCTGTTCTTACGGTCCTACCGGTGTCGGCAAGACGGAGCTTGCAAAGGCTCTTGCCGATTGTCTGTTTGATGACGAGCACAACATGGTTCGTATCGATATGACCGAATATATGGAGAAATACTCCGTCTCCCGTCTTATCGGAGCGCCGCCCGGATATGTCGGATATGATGAGGGCGGGCAGCTGACCGAGGCAGTACGCCGCAAGCCCTATTCCGTCGTGCTGTTCGACGAGATTGAAAAGGCACACCCGGATGTATTCAACATCCTGCTTCAGGTGCTCGACGACGGCCGTATAACCGACAGTCAGGGACGCACCGTGGACTTTAAGAACACTATCATCATCCTGACCTCGAACCTCGGCAGCCAGTATCTGCTCGACGGCATCGACGAGAACGGCAACATCTCTGAAGAGGCTCGCGAGGGCGTCATGAACGAGCTGCGCCGCAGCTTCCGTCCCGAGTTTCTCAACCGTCTTGACGAGACGATATTCTTCCGCCCGCTGACTAAAGACAACCTCAAGGGCATCATCGACATCATGCTCGACTCCTCAAGAAGCGTCTTGCGGACAAGAGCCTCGGACTCGAAGTTACCGACGCCGCCAAGGAGCTCATCATCGACCGCGGATTCGATCCCGTTTACGGTGCAAGACCGCTTCGCAGATACCTGCAGAGCAGCCTCGAGACCCTCGTCGCGAGAAAAAATTCTCTCTGGCGACCTTGACGCGGATTCGACCATAACCGTTGATGTTGAAAGCGGCGAGCTCGTCTGCAAATAACAAAATTATAATGCCCGACTGCATGGCACAAAAGCTGTGCGGTCGGGCAGTTTTTTATATCAAAATGCCGCTTGACTAAAATATATACCTGTATATTACACTGCAATTGATATAAAAAAGAACCGAAAAGGGTCCCTGATATGAAATTTTTCAAAAAGTCGGAAGCACGATAAATTCCCGCGCTTTCGCCTACACGAGCTTTTTGTGCTCAGCGTCTGCGCCGCAGTGTTTTTGAGCAGTGCGACATGGACATACGGCTGGATAGCAGATCCCTATCCGCTCGGGGGACAAATTCGTTCCAACTCTTCTCGGCATAATATGCGCGTGCGCGGCTTTGACGCAGTGACCACAGACCGCATAAGGCTCTCGATAGACAAGTTCCGCGACGACGCCGTGCCGGCAAACATAAAATCGCTCAAGCTTTACAATGAGCCCAAGCGCAATGCAGAGGGATTTGAAGTATCGGCTTATCAGCGGCTCGACGGAGATGTTCCGACGGAGATACTCGCCAAGGGCGACGAATATGCCAGAAACTATGCGAAGTTCTATGATGTGTACAGCACGGTTATCGTCTTTGCCGCCGTTCACTGGGACGAAAACGGCAATATGAACTTCGGCGAGATGGGCGAAGAGAAGTTTGCGCAAGAACTGACCGCGCTCAAAGAAATAATCGCCAAGCGTCAGAATCAGAGCCACCGCGTGAAGCTCATAGTAACCGCACTTGCCGACGGCGCATGGGGCGACGGTCACAACGGAGTCAATGTCTATATGGCATCCCACTGGGAAAAAAGGTCGCCGATCAAATAACCGCGCTCGTGAAAAAATATGACTTTGACGGCGTGGATATCGACTGGGAATATCCCGCAAGCGCAGACGACTGGAAAGTATACAACAGCTTCATTCAGAAGCTCCACCGCACCTGAAAAGCATATAAAGAGGACTCGATAATATCAAGCGCGCTTTCTTCCGGTGCGCTCGGGCTTTCAAAGGAGACTTTTGACTGCCTCAATCAGGTTCAGTTCATGGCGTATGACGGAAACGACGAGGACAGATATCAGAGTTCACTCCAGCAAGCCGAAGAGGGACTGCGCGACTTCGAGAAAAAGCGGCGCGGATATCAGCAAAATAAACATCGGAATCGCCATTTACGGCAGACCGATAAGCGGCGCACCTTACTGGGCATCGTGGCGCACGCTCGAAAAACGCGAACTACTGGGACAGCAAGTATTACAACGTCCCCGACGCCGGTCAGATATATGACGGCACATTCTGCTCCCCTGCTCTCGCAGGCGACAAGACGGCATATGCTCTGCTCAGCGGAGCGGGCGGAGTTATGGTCTTCCGTGTGGGCTGCGACAGGCTGATGGATGACCAGAACTCAGTCACCGGCGGCATTGAAGACACGCTCAACAGATATGTAACAGGTTGGTAAAACCAAAAGCAGGCGGGAAAAATTCTCGCCTGCTTTTAATATACGCAACAAGCAGAGGACTGCCACCGCTTTCACGGTGACAGTCCAACTGCTAAGAGATATGAGAACAGAGGTATTCAAAATTAGTGATATCGTTCAGGCGAGGCTGAAATCGAATTTCATCGCAAGAGTCTCGAAGAGCTTTTGCATCACGCCGTCTGCGATACTGCGGATATCAAGTGAATCGACGTAGTCAACAACTTGATTCTGCTTATCTTTCGAGATATCAAATGAATTGAGAGTCATTCTGAGAAGTTTTTCGAGCTTTCTTTCGAGCGTAAAAATACTTGTCGCACGGGCGAGCCATATAGGCGCGCATTATACCGGCGTTGCCGATATCCGACTCATAGAAATCACTCTCCGAATATTGCGGCATTATACCGCCGAATAATTTATAAAGCTCGGAAGATGTCTTTTGTTTTAGCATATGTATTCGTTTATTTTCGGCTGCGTATAAGCTTCGACATATATCTGCCTGAGATTTTCATTCAGCTCTGCAAGAGTCATCTGAACCGCCAGTTCAACCGAATACAGAAGCACGGGATCGCTGCTTCTGCCAACAATGTTTCAGCGGTACTGAACTGATTGTCAAACATGACATTGACGAGTTCTGTGAGTACTCCGTCCTTGGTACGCAAAATATTCTGAAATGTTCCCGCCGAGACTCCTGCTTCTCTGATTATATCAAGCATGGTGGTCTCTTTGTAGCCCTTTTTCTATGAACATTTTCACGCAGGCAGAGAGTATTCTGTTTTTCGCTTCGATAACACTGCTTCTCTTTGCCAAAGATTTGCGCCCCTAACGCTTTCCTGAGTTGCAACCCAATTATAACATAAAATATTATTGATACAAGTCGTTTGGAGCAAAAGGACGAAAAAAGCCGGAGTTTATTCACTCCGGCTTTCGCTTATTATACTATACCCTCAAGGAAGTTCGTCTCTTTTACATTGCCGTCTTTTGAAATGCGGAATGTCTTTATCTCATTGTGACCGAACTCGGCCTCAAAATCGGCATTGAACGATTCACAGACAATATGCGCTTTTGTGTCCTCACCGCGAGTCTCATAGAAACGCATGATGCAGTCGCCGCTGCCGTCCTCGCAGAACTTGAAAGCGGTCATTATTATATTATCCTTGTCAACCGACAGATAGCTCTTTCTCTGCGGCAATGTGCCCTTTGTGGAAACTTTCCGGCACGGCCATAGGACGAATATTAAACTTTGCCGCCTCATTCATGATGCCGCTCTTCTCGGCTTCACCGTCACAGACGAAAATGCCGTATTCAAATCTCTGCATTCCCTCGTCGGTGAAATTGAAGTTTGCCGCAGGGCGATCCGAATAGTGATCGGCAAAGATAACATTTCTGATAACCGTAAGGCGCAAGTCGTTGTCCTGGCAGTCGTATGACTACTTCGAGTCGTTGACCACGGCAAGCGTTCTTCTGCCGCCGTCATCAAAACTTATCGCGCCCCAGCGTCCCGCAGGCTCTTCCTCGCCGTTTGTCGGGCGTTTGATATATGCGCCGGGAATCTCATAAGTATTTATTCTGTTCTCTCCGCCGACCGGGAAGCTCATCTTGAGCAGCGTAAAATCTTCCGTCCAGAGCGCTTTGCATTTGGAACGGAGAACCTTCTGTCCGCTCGCAAGAATGAAGTCCTGAACAAGATACGATCCGCCGAAGCTGTGGCGCGTTCTTATAACAGCTCTTGCGTTACCATTCTCAATAAGCTCAATTTTTTCAAAGCTTCATGATGCCTTTGATATCATGAAATCTGAACACCATGTGCGCCCATGTGTCGGTCTCGTGGTCATCTATAACAGTCGGTACCGCGATGGGTTTATCTGCGGATGCGTAGTCATATCCGCTCAATTTATCGACAAGCGAAGTTATAAATCCCGTCTGCTCGTCAAACTTGACTTTGAGATACTCGTTCTCCATCGAGAAGCCGGAAGCGGAAACATCTGTATCGATATGTATTTCCGGCAGGTCGCGGTTTTCGTCCCAGCAGGATTTGAGCCAATAGATGGCATAGCCCATTGCGGGGACATCGGAAATGAACACCGTGTCAAGATGGGAGTCGTTGGAGCGCGAGGAGCGGACATTGCTGAAAATCACATCGTTGCCCGCATCATCGGTCACCTGCTTTGACGGGTGATATGTTCTGACCGGTGCTTTGACCGGGAAAGAGAGCGGGTTGAACACAACCACAGGACGCGGAAATTTGCCGCAGGAGTGACCTCTGACCTCGCAGACTGGGTCGGAAACGCCGTCGATCCAAGTATCTATTCTGCGTGCAATGCGCAGGAACGCCTCATTCTGTATTCTGTCTGATATCGTCAGCGCATGACCCATAGAAGCATTAACATCGTCATATGCTTCCATTATAGAGCAGCCGCAGAGTATATCGTGGAATTGATTGAAGCAGACATCGAGCCACGCCTCTTTGAAATCTTCTGTTCTGTCGCGCATGCCGGCGGTCTTAGATGCGACAGTCGCGAAAGCTTCTGAAAAATAGAGCGAGTTTTCGAGCTTTCTGTTGAGCTGTTTTACAAGGCTCGTTGCGGAATAACAGCCGCTCGCATGATGCTGAAGGTCGTCTTTTCCAAACCGGCAGCTCGACTTTTCAAGACAATGCGCCTCAAAGAAAGCATCGGGCGAAGAAAACACCATATCATGATATCCGTCTCTTTTAAGCTGAGTCTGAACATATTCGATCAATCCCCTCGTCGGACCGCCGCCGTGGTTGCCGACGCCATAGAAGATCATCATGCCGTGCCCCTCTTCGTTTATCAGCTTTTTTCCGCGAGGTCGCGCGATCTTTTGATAGCCTCGGCATTGCCCGAACCGTATCCGCTCGCATCCGGGATATGGAAAGTCGGTATCTGAGTGCCGTCAAGGCTCTCCCACATAAACATATTGGGTATCTCGGCGTTTTCATGAGCACCGGGGCGCATCATGACATATGCGGTCATACCGCCGTTTTTATAATCTGAGGAAGCATTCCGCTGTGGCCGAAAGAATCCACGTTGTATGCGGTTTTGCATATCCTGCCGAATTTTTCGTTGTAATAGAGCTGAGAATAGAGCGCCTGACGGGCAAAGCTCTCCGCCGAAGGCATATTGCAGTCCGGCTGAACCCACCAGCCGTTGACGGGCACCCAGCGCCCTCTTTGACCATCTCTCTTATCTCCTCAAACATATCGGGGTCGATTTCTTCGACCCACTTATAGTACGCCGCAGATGAGCAAGTGAACACAAAATCGGGGTATTCATTGAGCCTGTCGAGTGCACTGCGGAAAGTCTGAAGCACTTCCCGCACCCCTCCTGCCAACGCCAGAGCCAGATAGGATCGAGGTGCGCGTTGCCTATGAGATGAACTTTAGGTTCATTTGACATATATTTTCCTCCTCAAAGAAATTACTTCTTTTTTATGAGTACGGTCTTAGCCGTTTATTCTGTCTATAAGCGGACGGGCTGCAATATCGGGCTTGTATTTTTCCGACTCTTTGAGCGCAGAAAGGCGCATTGAGTTCCATTTTCAGGAGCGGCTGCGATATTTATAAGCTCCTCTGCGAGCCTTTCGGCATTGCAGTTTTTATTATAACTCCTGTCTTTCCGGGAACGACAAACTCGGGATTATATTTCCAGTCGCTCGCTATCACCGGCACCCGGCTGACATGGCATCGATAAGCGTTCCGGCAAAGCCCTCGCCTTTATAATAGGTCGGGAACAGCAGAGCAAAATATGATTTCAGCGTTTCAACGCTCTTATTCGCTTCAATAGCTCCGCCGTAGCTGATATAATCCGGGAATGACTTTTCAAGCTGTGAAAATCTTTCTTTATACTCGACATCAATCTGACCGAAAATATCGAGCGTGTATACCGTTCTTCCGAAATGGGCATTGACGCTCTCGACCGCATTTATCGCGTCTTCTATGCCCTTTTCTTTCATAACACGTGAAAAAGTACAGAGCTTATATGGTTCGCTTTTGGGATATTCAATATCGCTCTCTGCCAGCGGCTCAAGTTCTTTGAAATTGTACATAACAACCGCATTTTCAAAGCCTCGTCTCTGCAGAGCGGATTTCATCATATCCGATTCCACATATATAGCATCAAATTTTTTAAGCAGTCTGACAAGCCGTTTATGCTCATCCAAAAAAGAATCGAGCCATCCGCCGATGACCACATAATGTATCCTGCGGTGATAAAGCTTGTTATAGAACAAAAACAGCGGTGCAAAAACGCGCAGTCCCCTGTTTGCGGGCATCATTATTATATTTTCACAGTTTTTGAACAGCTTCAAGACATCGATTGCCATTCGCGGCATGGCTTTTTATCCCGCCGCAGCTGTCAACAACAGCCACCTGAGCATCGCCAAAATATTTTTGAGCTCATCGGTCACATTTTTGTTTTCACTGTTTGACCGTTGAGCAAGCTGCGCCCAAATCCGAAGTGGCCGCAAACACCCGCTTTTTCATTGTTACGCCATATCCTTTCGCTGTCAGGCAAAAGCCTGCGAGTTTTTCCGAAAATATAAGTAAATGATAACAGAAATGTTGCGTTTACGCAACACTTTTTAGACTTAATCGCCAACGGCTGGACAAATATAACACAAAAAAGTAACAGCCCCGAAGCGATTAAGCCTCAGGGTTGCCAATTAACTTTAACACAAATTTACATGTACAGAACAGGCTGTATTTTTTGTCAGGCGAAATCAGTCGTCATCAGTTTCTTCGGTCTCCGCCAGCTCTTCCCAGTCCTCGAGCTCACCGCATCTGCGGAGATATTCGTGTCCTCCGTCAACGGCACATGCGCCGCATGAGCAGAATTTGAAATCATGTACGGATTTGCTCTCGATAACCTCGCCGCATTTTTTGCATCTTATTGCATTTCTGATTATCTTCATATAATATACCCCCTGTTATAATACATTTTCAACATTATTATACATCGCAGAAAATTTGAAGGCAAGGTTTTGTTTTTGTCACATTGGTGAGAAAAAGTCAGCAGAAATATAATTTACGCCGCAGCGGTTATCTGCGCTTTTGCTTTTGTCGTTTTACTCAAGTGTTAGAAGGAGTGTTAGAAAATATGTGTTTTCTAATCGTACACAAAAAGCAAAAAAGCCCCGAAACTGTTGAGTTTCAAGGCTTTTTGTTTGGTGGAGATAAGCGGGATCGAACCGCTGACCTCTTGAATGCCATTCAAGCGCTCTCCCAGCTGAGCTATACCCCCAAATATTAAGTTCGTTCGGAACGCTATCTATTATATCAAAAGAAGCGGATTTGTCAATAGTTTTTCAAAAAACTCGTACAATACGCATTGCAAAAAAAAACATGACTGCGGTAAATATCTGCCGCAGTCGTATGCTTGTTATTTGTCCTCGTAATCAAGAACTTCTCTTGCGATATATATCGGTCTGTGCTTTGTCTCAATATGTTCTGGCAAGATACTCGCCGACCATGCCGGTGCAAAAAGCTGAAGACCGCCGAGCAGAAGAATGAGGCACAACGGTTTGTGGCGTAGCCGGGAACCTTGATATCAAACGCCAGCTTCTGGATTATGACAACTATCATGTAGATTATGGACGCGGCAGAAGATGTCAAGCCGATATAAGTTGCAATTTTGAGCGGCGTAGTAGTAAAAGCGATAATGCCGTCCATTGCATATTTGAAAGAACTTCGCAAAGTTCCACTTTGAAGTGCCGTTTGCGCGGTCTTCAACGATATAGGGCATATAATATGTGTTGAATCAACCCACGAGAAAATGCCCTTGGAGAAGCGATGATATTCGCTCATGCTGAGCACGGCATCGACCACACAGCGTCTGAGAAGTCTGAAATCGCTTGCGCCGCTTTTGAACTCGATCTCCGAAGTTTTATTGATTATCTTATAAAAACAATCTTTGAAAAGCCGAGAGAACTTTTTTGATTCGCGTCTGTCCTCCTGATAACATGCCACGGCATCGTAGTTGGGATCCTTGTCAATCGCCATCATATCAAGTACCAGCTCAGGGCGCTGCTGCATATCGGCATCGATAAGGCAGACCATTTCTCCCCCCTGCTCTCTTTGAGTCCGGCATATATAGCCGACTCTTTGCCGAAGTTGCGCGAAAATCCGACAACTTTCACATTTTCATCGGCTATCTCATAGATGTGGCGGAGCTTGTCCATCGTCTGATCGCGGCTACCGTCATTGACGAATATGAGCTCATAATCAAAGCCTTTGTCTTTAAAAACTTCAGTTGCGGTGTTATAAAATAATTCAACATTATCCTGCTCGTTATAGCAGGGAATTACTAAGGATAATTTCATCTTTTCCTCCGAAATTGCACAAATATAGCTTCTGAATTGTATCTACAAATTTCATTATTTGCAACAATTATTCACTGATCTCTATGCCGGCTTTCTTTTCAAGTGATTTAACAAAATCATTCAGCTCCTCATAAACATATCCGTTGACAAAAAGGTTCTTCGTTTTGAGACGGAGGTGTATCGATTTTGAAGACGGTTTTGTTCACCTTCTCAAACGATTCGTATGATTTGAGCTCCCTTTCGCTGAGGCGCTTGACTGTTATCTGATCATAGGTTGAAGGATCGCCGTTGAGCTCCGCGCGAACCGTACATTTTTCAAAATCATCGTCAAACACGAGCGTGTTTCCTCGAGTTTTACGCTGTCGCCTTCGATTATTTTAATTGTGTATCCGGCGTTCGGGTCGGACAGATATACGCCGAGATTCAGCGACTTTTCATCGGGAGTGATAAGATAATTATATATATAATCGTCCGTATCGGCATTCTTGAGCTTTATAAGAGAGAAGTCCATATCATAATCGGCATTTTCAAAAGCTTCTATCTCATCGAGTCCCGCCACGCCCTCATACTCGGTCACTTTGAATGTAAAGAGGTAATGTTATGCTTCGGTTCAAACACAACGCGGGTCTCGCTGCCGTCGGCATTGAGAGCGGGAACTTCGACTTTGCTTCCGTCGCTGAAAGTGATTACTCCGCCGAGTATATTTGAATTGAGCCCGAAGTTGTCATACAGAGACACACATGAAACCGTTTTAGGGCTGTCAAATTTCACAGTCACAGTCTTTTGTGCATCATTTTTATCGAATCTCGACACACAGTTTTTCAAGTTGACATGGAGACCGGCAGTCCTGTTTCCGACACCGATGAGTCTGAAATCGTTAAGCAACAAGCATCGCCGGAGGACACGCTGATATCGGCATTATATGTGAGGCTGTCCGTGCGGCGATTCAATAGACCGAATCGCCGTTTATTATGCGCTCGGAATAGCAATAAGCATACTGTGAAAGATGCTCGCTGAGCGCTTTATATTCGGAACATCTGAGTATCGAATGGCTGAGAACTTTTTTTATCTATCGGCAGTCTGATCCTGTTATTCCATCTGTATTGCGGAACATCGGTCTCATATGACGGATCGTTATTCTTCTCTCTGTCCTGCATCACGGTGCTCTTGATATTAAAGTGCATAAAAATCGGCTTTGATTTCCACGCAAGTGAATAGCCGAAGCATGAGCACTTTCGAGTGTATCCGCTCTCTTTTTTCAGGATACGCTCCATCGCCTTTCTTCAAACGATATGCTGACTCCGCGGTGATCCGTGTGGGTATCGAAATCTATTGCTAAAATATAATCCGGGCGATATTCGAGAAACACTCTCGATATCATCAACCATATTTTTCGGCTGTATATTTGGCGTGAGTTCCGAAACGGTCGAAGTGATAATCTTTAAATCCTTTCCCGCATAAGTATGATCCCATCCGGAAGAAAGAAAAAAAAAGCTTTTTGCCGACGTAGAGCTGCGTTCCGTCAGGATATCCGAAGAAATAATACTTTCTCTCTCGGTATACCGAGTTTTTCAAACGCATTACAGGCTTCACTCTGACGGGTATATGCAGAAACTCTTTTATCATACTTTGTTGCGAACACGACACGGACATCGGCGCCGTTTTGTATAGGCGGAAAACACCTGACCGGAGATAAGCAGATCGTCATCTTCACGAGGGACTATAACCATGACTTTTTTTGTTCTTAACTGAGAATCATAAAGCTGTTATCTACGCCGAATCGTTTTGAATCCAGCTTATTGAGCTCGGTCTCATATACGCAAACCACAGCAAGAACGGCAAGCACAAGCGCCATGAGAACTATCAGCACCGCTCTTTTCTTCTTTTTCCTTTTCACATTTTCTGCCATGTTGTTACCTTAACCTTTAAACAGAGATTTTTGCTTATTTTTTCGGCTTCTTCACCACGGTAACGCTGTCAACACCGTAGTACACCGCAGTCCAATCATTGAACCATTTGTTGTTCGCGTTATCGTTGGTAATATTTATCATATATGAATTCAGCGACCAATAAGATTTGCGCGGTCGACTGCGCGGTATTTTGACATCCTTTATGCCCGCCGCTTTCTGCTCATATATCGCCTGCTCAGCCTCTTCATAAGCGATGCTGTCGGACTTGAGCGCATAATATTCTCCGACATAGATAACGCCGAAACCAAGGGCAACCAAAACTGAAAAGCACAACAGCGGTTTTCTTAATTCCGTCCATTTTGCCGTCAAGAAGCTGAGCCGCCAGGACAAATGCCGCGCATCCGAACATAATATTTGCGCCGAAGAAAGAGCGAGGAGGCGCTTCGGGCGAAACTATCAAAACTCCCGCAGCTGCCGCACCGGTGAGCAGATATATGCACGGCAGGAGCCAGTTGAGCTTTTTCCTTTTTTTGATGCAAACAATTAACAGGACAATTACCAAAACTACAAGCATAAGCAGCACAGCACGCCAGATATTAAATATATCTGCTCCGCCGACCACAGCAAATGCTTCATTATATTCCGCTCGCGGTGGGTATTATCGATACGCACTCTGTTGCCGGGAGGAGAAGCAATATTCGAATCGGTTATGACTCCGAAAGTCCGGTAACATGATGTGCTCTGACGGGCATTTTTTTTATCTTGAAGTAGATCAAGGAAAGAGCATAACAGCTCCCATCGTTGCGCCGCCCATATTCTCATTTGTCCAACCCGCAAAGACGCCGGCGACAAACATGAGAACCGAAAGAATAATTTCTTTTGAAGGCTTCGGCTTTTTCGGACTCCGTATCATGGATGCGGTAGAACATAAAGAAAGATCAGTATCCACACGGTTGTCCACAGATAATTGAACGCTGCGCTGTACCAGATATAGGCCGATGCGGGTTTTGTTCGTTCAAGCCACTCAAAGGCATAAATAAAGACCAGCAGCGGTATATTTATCGGTCGCTTGTAGTTTGCGTGAAAATATATCCAGCAGACCGAGCAATGTAAAAAGAACAGGAGTTCACAACATTGAAGACCGATTTATCGAACAGAGTAAACAGCTGCAGGAGAAAAATGCGCCGGTATTCTGCCGTTACAGATCTTGTAATGCGTCACCATGCCCGTAAAAATATCCCTTATTCCGTCAGGCGTTCCAGCGTGCCTTTGACAACATGTCCAGTGTACTTGAAGAAATAGAGATAATCATCGGCGGCATATCCTATCATGCCGTTAAACACAAGTATAAGCTGAACATAAGCGCTGCAATAGCGACTACAGCCGTAATTTTGACCGTTTCACGATTCCACGGTTAATTTTTTGACTGTTCAATACAATTTTCCTCCGATTTTTCGGTAATAAACCACCGTAGGATATATTACCACAAGTGTAAATATAATGCAATTAATTCCTGTTTTACAACATAATGAAAAAATGGTTACATACGATAACAAAACTGCTTAACAATTGGTATATTACTTCAAAAACAGACAAAAAAAGCTGAATAATATGCAAATTTTCACTTTATCTCAAATATATTGATATTATATACATTATATAGATTTTTCTTATAATTTTCAATTCGTTTCTTTTTCATGCATAAAAATCCCGCCGTATTAAGCGGCGGGATAAAATATTTAATTTCAGCACTTGATTACAACATCGTTGGGGAAGAACTCGGGAAGATAAGCCTTGTGAGCCCACTTCATCTCCTCGAAGCACTTGTTGCCTTCTCCCAGTCGCCGACGAGCGGATGCACGAGCAGCGCATTGATAGCTGCTGCCTCAAGGAACCGGTTGTCGCGGGCTTCTACGGTGTTACTTCTCATACGCCTTTACAACGCGCATAAGACCGATGATATGTCTGTTATCGACCTTGTCGATAGCGACGGGCTCGCGCCGTCCTTGCCGATAACAGCGGCTATCTCGAGAACGTCGTCATCGTCCATGAAATCAACAGTGCCGTTATTCTTGATGTTGACTATCTGGACATCGCGCTTATCGTTGGCGATAGAATCGATAAGAGAAACTGCGGCAAGAGAATACTTGTGACCGCCGCGCTGATCGAGAAGAGCGGGCTTTGTGACAAGAGTCTCGTCCGAATACATCTCAAGCAGCTCTTCCTCAATCTCCATGCAGACGCGGGCGCGGCACTTCATCATCTCTTTCTGATGCTTAAGCTTCGCATCTCTGCAATAATAATACTGGAGATAAGACGAAGAATTCCGCGAACGGCGTTGAGGGCAATCCGGAGCGAGAAGCCGTCGTCCTTTATGTTCGCCATAACTTTTGTCGAGAAGCCCTGAGCGAGCATATCGTCGATAAGCTCTTTGCCGTCCTTCTTGACGGAGGTTATCCAGCTGAGGTGGTTTAAGACCGACATATAATATCGCAGTGTCACCCATAGCCTCTTTTGTATCGTCGATCCATGTTGATCCGGGACATTGCAAAGGCCCATGCCACTTGACATTGGTGTGGTTGAGCACGAACTCGGTGATGATGCCGGAGGATTGGTGAAGTTGATGAGCCATGCGTTGGGGCAGATAGCACTCGATGCGGTCGCAGATATGCTGCATGACCGGAATAGTACGCAGAGCCTTGAAGAAGCCGCCGATGCCGGTGGTCTCCTGACCAATGAGGTCATATTTGAGCGGGATAGTCTCATCGAGATAACGGGCATGAAGCATGCCGACTCTTATCTGGTGACAACAAAGTCTGCGCCCTGAAGAGCCTCGTCAAGGTTATCGGTGAGAAGAGTCTCGCACTCTATGCCCGCCTTCTTGAGCATTCTCAGGCAGAGGTTGCCGACTATCGTTCTCTTCCTCTCGTCTATATCCATAAAGGATATCTTCTTGAGCTTGAGCGAGGACTGAGCCTTTATGAATCGTCCACAAGCTCCGGGGCAATATGTGCTGCCCGAACCGATGACTGCTACCGTAATTTCTTTCATATATATACTCCCTTTTCTGTAAAATCCCTTTATTTATACTGCCTGAATATCCAGCTTGGCGCAATGGTGACAGGCTCCTTATCGAGCTTTATGAACTTCAGCTTTCTTCCCGCTCATCTGCTGCATATTCGTGCAGCTTTTTCGATATAAGGCATCGTTCGTACAGCTTTGTGTGCATTGAACCGGAAAGAACAACCTCGATCTCGTCCCGTCAAACTCCATCTGCTTTTGCAAGCGCCGCGATGAACTGCGCGCCGCGCTTTGCCATCTCGTCCGTTTTGGCGAGCGCAAGGGGGCATCGCCCATAGCCGCCGCCTTGAAGAACGAGCCGATAAGAGTCTTGATATAGAGCGGAGCCTCCTCCCGTCTCAAGCTTTGCAACGGTTCCGACGAACTCCTCGCGCGAAGTGATGCCGAATGCATCATAGTACATCTTCGTGATAAGAGTGGGTTCAAGTCCGAGATAGACTTCATCGTATATGAGCCTGAATGCAGTCTGGGCTATCCAGTTGCCGTTGCCCATATCGCCGGTGCACTCGCTGAGTCCGCCGAGCTGGAGCATATTGCCCTTTGAATCAATCGCGGTTGCAGCAAGTACCCGTTCCGCAGTTATAGCCAATTGCATGCCGCTCTCCGGAGCCCGCCTGAACGACGATAAAAACCGTCGTTATAGATAGCAAAGTTCCGAAGCCCCTTTTTCCGAAAGCTTTTCGCACATGATATCATGCTGGAACTGATGGTCGATTCGCAAGACCCATCAGCGAAAAAAAGCAACATCGTCAAGAGATATTCCCGCCTCACCGACAAGTTCGGTTATACCGTTCCAGATAACCGCGCTGCCTCGTCAAACGCGCCCCTCGAGATTCTCGTGGTTGCTTCCCGGTCCGTAGACCGTTTTGACTACATTTTTGTCCTCATCAAAAAGGAGAACGCCGCTTTTGTTCCGCCTCCGTCAACACCGATGTAAAAGCTCATTCACCTTTCTCCTCATCACTGAAAAACTCTTCGCAGATTTCCTCCGCGTTATATCTGCGCGTCTTGCCGGAGCTCTGTCGATCCACATGCCGTTTGTGAAATCAGGCACGGGCACGGGCATGCTGCCCATTGCTATCGACTGCTCCGAAAGGCAGGTTATAGCCATCCATGTTGCCGCATCATAGACATCTATCGGAGGCTCAAGGTCATACATCGCGCTTCTCGACAAATGCGGAGAAAACGAGATAATCCATACCGCCGTGGCCGTGCTTCTCACCTCGGAAGCGTAGGTTTTCCAAAAGCGGATGCTCATATTTTTCAAGATATTTTTCAAACGGCTCCCAGCTGTGCATCCAGTCGCCTTCTTCGTGCTTCGTCACGCCGTCGATATATATTCCCTTTGCATCCTCGTTATATGTCGCGCGAGTGCCGTGAATCTTATAGTTGCGCGAATAAGGCCGTGGAAGCGTGCAGTCATGCACGAGCGTTATAGTTTCGCCGTGGGCGCATTTTATCATAGTTGTAACTATATCGCCCTGGTTGAATTTGTAATCCGCGAGGTCGTAATCCCGCCCTGAGTGTTCTTGAGCCAGGGTGTTGAGTCCGCACGCCTTGCTTGCCATTGAAGTAAGAGTGAGGAAGCGGTTGCCGCGGTTGATATGCAGCGCCTTAGCTATAGGGGAGCTGATGAGTGGGATAAAGCTCACCGTTGCGGTTCTTGAAGTTATGTATTCTGCCATGACGGTTTTCGCGTCCGAGACCTATCTCGTCTCCTGAGGTCATGCTCATAGCCCCCTGCATATGCACAACTTCGCCGAAAATACCCTCGCGCATCATGCGCAGAAGAGCCATTTCGTTGCGGTCATAGCAGCAGTTTTCAAGAAGCATGCAGAACTTGCCGGTCTCTTCCGAAGCCCTGACGAGCTGCCAGCATTCCTCGATAGACGCTGCCCGCCGACTTCCATGGCGACATGCTTGCCTGCTCTCATGCAGTCGACCGCTATGCGGACATGGGTTATCCAAGTAGTCGCGACCATAACAGCCTTGATATCGTCGCGCTTGAGCAGTTCTTTATAGTCGAGATACATCTCGGGCTCCTCGCCCGTTTCTTTTGACTATCTCAACTCCACGGCGTGCTCTGTCCTCGTACTTATCGCAGACGGCAACAACCTTTACGCCGTCAATGCTGATAAGCTCGCCGAGGTTGCCCTGACCGCGTCCGCCGAGGCCGATTATTGCAAAGTTGGTCTGTTTTATCTCCATATCCGATTCCTCCGTGGGGATATCAACACATTCGCCTTTTTTCGTCGAATGTTATTATAATACTTTTTATTAATGATACTTCAAGATTGGCAAAAAAAAAACAGCTTTTCAGAGAATATTATCGAGTATCTCTATCACATTTGCCACAGCGCCGTCGTTATTCGAGCGCACAACATAGTCGGCGTGCTCGAGCGCCTCCGGCGAGCCGTTTTCAGGGACGAATCCTGCTTTTGCCGCGGCGAGCATTTCAATGTCGTTATATCCGTCGCCCACGGCAAAGTTCTGTCGTGAACGCCGAGAGCGTCGGCGAGGAAAAGCAGACCTGTGCCCTTGTCTGAGCCTTTCTTCATGACTTCTATATATCCGCCGTTTGTCGGCAAAAACGCGGGATCATCAAAATTCTCGCGCATAAACGCCTGCACTTCCTGCGATATTCCCTCCGCGTCAAACATAGCCTTCGCCCAGGGGAACCTCCGTCTCGGACGGGTCGTTGACAACTTTATAAGGTATACCCTGACTTGTGAAATGACGGTGGGAAGTGTCATCAAGATGTATTGCATAGGTGCTGTCAAACGGATACATTTCTATTGAAACATCCGGGAAATTTTCCATTATAGCCCTGACGAACGGGATTCCGTGTTCGGCATCTATACCGTTTACGAACACAGGCTCGTTTTTTCATAGTCATACGCCATAGAGCCGTTTGTCAGCAGAACGGGCGCGTTTATATACGACGGGTCATAGAGATGAAAGCCCTGATATGTTCTGCCGGTGCAGACCGTAAAATATCCGCCCTCGGCAATAAAATACGCTATTGCCGAACGGACATCATCGGTTATTATTCCGTCGTCATTCTTGAGCGTGCCGTCAAAATCGCTCGCTATGAGAACTTTTTCAAACTTTCCCAAAGCACTTCCTCCGCACAATAAAATTCGCGCTAAAATGATAACATTTAAGGATATCAAAGTCAATTGAAACGCCTGTCTTTTTGCTTTTCTTTTTTGCGCGAAGTTGAAAAATCTGATAATAGTGATATACTATATAGTCAGGGTCGAAGATAGAAAAATTCTTTTTGCAAAGAGAAGTCATATGATAAAGGATATTCTTTCGCCGCACAGGGCGCTGCTCAGCGACCACAGAGCTGCGTGCGCAGAAGAACACCTCGCGGAGTGTCTATGCTCGGCGGGAATCTCGTCGGCAACGCACGCACGGAGAAGAGCGGCATCAACGCCAGAGTATATAAAAACGGGTTTACGGCTTTGCTTCAAGCGCGGAATACTCGGAAGAGAGCATTAAAAAGCGTACTCAAAGCCGCGAGCGACAACGCCGTGTTTCTAAGTTCGAGAGTCAGCCACGAGGCGAAGATAATAAGACCGATTCCCGCCGGAATAAAAAACGATGAACGGCGACATAAACGACTGCGAGCAGAAAGTATATTGAATTTGCAAAAGAGATCGACGAATATATCGCAAAGAAATATCCAGATCTCGTCAGCCGCTCGATAAGCATCAGGGCGGGATTCGATGGAGAAAAGGCTCTGCGTCAACGACGGATTCGATTCATATTCACTCGTGCCGAGAAGTTTTGTCTATGTTTTCTGACCGCCGAGGCCCAAGGACGGCACAAATGTTGAGCTTTTTATAAAGTATTCGGCGGGCGCGGATTCTTCACCGAAGTATTTTCCTCCCCGATGAGCTTTTCGGCGGCATGATGCTTTATGAAAACCCTTATGAAAAAGCGGAGGGCATATATGCTGATGCGGGATACAGAGACGTTGTGATGCATCCTAACCTCGCGGGAATACTCGCGCACGAGGCGGTCGGTCACACGGTTGAAGCCGATTTAGTGCTCGGCGGTTCGGTTGCGGCGCACTGCATGAACAAGCAGGTTGCAAGCGAGCTTTATAACCATGGTCGACTTCGCTCACACCCTGCCGGACGGCTCATCCACTCCCCTGCCGGTTCTTGTCGACGATGAGGGCACGCCCGCAGAGGACGCAATTCTCATAAAGGACGGCATTCTCAGAGGATACATGAACAGCCGCGAGAGCGCGGAGCATTTCGGAGTCAAGCCGCAGGGCAACGCGAGAGAGCTTATGCATTCTCGGACGAGCCCGCTTATAAGAATGAGAAACACCGCAATTCTCCCCGGCAAGGACAAGCTTGAAGACATGATAGCTTCGATAGACGACGGATATTTTCTCACTGAAACCAACAACGGTCAGGCAGACACGACCGGAGAGTTCATGTTCGGCGTCTGCATGGGATATGAGATAAAAAGCACGGCAAACTCGGCAGAGCAATAAGAGACACGACGATATCTGGCATAGCGTTTGACATGCTCAAGACTGTCGATATGCTCAGATGACATGGTGTGGACCTGCTCGGGTATGTGCGGCAAGAAAACAGCCGATGCCCGTCGGAATGGGCGGCCCTGCAGTCAAATGCAAAGTAAATATCGGCGGACGCTGAGAAAGGAGCGATGAAAAATGACTGATATATATGAGATAGCGGAATACACTCAAGGCGCTAAAATTGCGGCGCGGATGCGGCTCAGTGCATCGTCGGCAGAAGCAAAAAAGATGAGCTGAACGTTGACGGCGGAAAATTCAGCCTGATGCGCTCCACATTCAACACGAGCATCTCGATGAAAGCAATAAAGGACGGCAAAAAAAGGCGTCACAAGCATAAATCAGGCGACAAAAAGAAGCGATTGACGAAGCTGCGGCTCAGTGCATCGCCGCGGCGGAATCTTCCGTTCCCGATGAAGCCGAGCAGATAGCGCCTTTCACTGCAAAAGTCGAATACAAAACCGGAGTTTTTAAGCCCGATCTTAACAAGCTGTTTGACAGAATAGAGGAATTCATGAGCCAAACTAAAAAGAATATCCGAAAGTCATTCTCCGAGCAGCTTATCTCCGACTATGAGCACAGCGAAAAGCTCTACATGAACACCAACGGAACAAGCCTCAGATATGAGCACGGCGAATACTGTTCAACACGATGTTCTCCGCACATGAGGGTGAAAAAGCCTCGTCATTTAACGGATATTTCTGCGCGCTTGACAATCTCGACAAGCCGTTTATGGACGCAGGTATGCAAAGACAGCTTCTCGAAGAGAGCGAAAAGCAGCTCAACACCGTCTCGCCGAGCGAAAATTTGTCGGCAGAGTTATATATTCCCCGACTGCTTCAACGAGCTTTTTGCAGACGGCGCTTGAAAATTTTGCATCATCCGGCGTGCTTATTGACGGCATCTCCCTGGAAAGACGCGCTGAACACAAAAAGTCGCGAGCGAAAAGCTGAATCTCAGGAGCGTTCCGCTTGACGGCAGAACAGTGGTCGGTCAGCGCTTTACCTCCGACGGCTACCCTGCCGAGAACATGGACATCATTGTTGACGGCGTTCTCAAGACTTTTTATTCTTTCGCAGTACGGAGCAAACAAGACCGGTTTCCCACGCGCTCTCAACGGCGGCAATAACCTCGAAGTTCTCCCCGGCGACAAGACGCTCGAAAGAAATGATATCCGGAATAGACAGAGGTCTGATAGTCAACCGCTTTTCGGGCGGCCAGCCGTCGTCAAACGGAGATTTTTCCGGCGTCGCGAAGAACAGTTTTCTTTATCGAAGACGGAAAAGTCAGCAGTGCAGTCAGCGAGACGATGATAAGCGGTAACATTATCGACATGCTCAACAACATCGTCGCGATATCCAAAGAGCAGACCACGGACGGACTTTCTTTCATGCCATGGGCTGAATTCGACGGAGTCACGGTATCGGGCAAATAAGAAAAAAATTTCCTGCGGCTTTTATGTATTTTTAAGCCGCAGGATACACATAATGATACTGGCAGCCGGAGCTGATATTATTTCGGGCGCTTTTAAGTGAAAAAGCTATTGTTTATTGTCTTTTCAACAGCGCATTTCAGCATTTGCTGCCTTTTGACGGAGTCGGAGCTCTGCGGGTGTGGTTGACAGCCCGCAGACCCGGCTCTTTTCGCGTATAATAAGAAGGGAGCTTTAAAAGCTCCTCTTATTTTTGTGCATATTATTTTTGTGCATATTCAGCATCGTTGCTGTTATCGGCAGTCGCAGGAATGTTATTTTTTCTTTGTGCGTTCGAACGTTATATCTTCCGAAGCATTCGTTATTTTCACAGCATTTTCAGGATTCTTCTCAATATTTGTCAAATCAAGCTTTGATGTTTGTTTTGAATTGAAATTATTTCTGACCTTCTGAATTCTTTCATCGGTCTGTCTTATGGATTTAAAAAACACCAGAGACGCTATTGCGGCGGAGGATTTTATATTTGAGAGCCTTTCAATATCGCGATAAAGCTCCCAATAATATTTTATCAACTTGCTCTTTTGCGCGTGGATGAAACGGAACCGGCGCGGACGCGGTAGCTTGCGAGAACTTCGTTGAGTCCGTAAGCGCGGTCGCAGTCGTGCATTATTTTAAGCCAAAGTGCAAAATCGTTGCGCTTTTTATATCGGGGACATAGAATTTTCCGAGCTTTTCTGCGTTATAGACAACAGTCAAATTGCCTATTGGGTCGCCCTGATAAAGCATTGAAGAATAATTTACGCTTTTCGGCGCGGAAATGACAACGCCCATATGCTCGCCGCGCTCGTTTATTTTTTTCATACGCGGTGTATGTAAAATCATATCCCATTTGCTCCATGAAACTTATCTGACGGCTCAGCTTGTCCGGATACCAGATATCGTCGCTGTCAAGAAATGCGATATAATCGCCCTGCGCCGCATTTATCGCCCTGTTGCGCGCCGCTGCGGGACCGAGATTGATATCGGTTTCAAGCAGGTGTATTCTGTTGTCGTCTGCTGCCATACTGCGCACCGCATCAACCGTACCGTCCGTGGAATTGTCATCGGCAACGATAAGCTCCCAGTTACGGTAAGACTGATTCTGTACGGATTTTATGCTCTCTGCGATATAGTCCGCGCAGTTATACGCCGGCATTATAATTGAAACCAGCTTTTCCACCACTCAAATCTCCCTTTGCGGCTCTGCCGCACGCGCCCGATTGGCGCGTATGTTATGTCTACATTTTATCACATTTTGTCATGCTGTTCAACCGACAAAATCAAGCAATTTGTGGATTATTTGCGTGATTTTTCTGTCCACCAACAAAACGCCTATGTAAGACACCTAATATAATAGTACAACAAGCTATGCTCTTTTTCAACGCGCATAATATACAAAAAAAATACCGCCTGATTTTACATACAGATAAGTGCCCGCACGATATTGAAAAAAGCTTATGTTCATAGCGTATAATTGAATAAACCTATGTCAACGGAGGAGAAGATATGAAAAATCCGGCAAAGGCAAGCGATTTAAGTCTCATCGAGCCTGTCATAAGTAAATATAAGAACACCTCAGGCTCGCTTATAACCGTCCTGCAGGAGATTCAGGATATTTACGGCTATCTGCCCGAAGACGCGCTGTGCCATGCGGCAATAGAAATGGGCATTGCCCCGGCGACCGTTTTCGGCGTTGCGACATTCTACGCGCAGTTTCGGTTCACGCCTGTCGGCAGGTATTTTATAATGCTCTGTCAGGGTACGGCGTGCCATGTCAACGGCTCCGAGATGATAGAAAAGGCCGTGTTTGAAACGCTCGGCATACATAACGGAGAGACAACGCCCGACGGGCTTTTCACACTGAAAACAGTCGCCTGCCTCGGCTGCTGCTCGCTCTCCCCTGTTATGATGATAAATTCCGAGACCTACGGCAGTCTGACTCCGCAGAGGGTCAAAGAAATAATCGCCGAAAAGGCAAAGGAGGCGAACGCCGATGTATAAAATTAAAATCGGAGAAGGCAGCTGCGGTATATCGGCGGGAGCCGGAAAGATACATAAACTGCTCAACGAGAAAAACAGCGGAAATTATACGGTTCACTCAGTCGGATGCATCGGAATGTGCTTTCTTGAGCCTATTGTTGATATCTATAACGGCGATGCGCTCACAGCAAGGCTCGTTAAAGTAAGTCCTGATGATGTGGATAAAATCATAAGCTTCACGGAGAGCGGCAACATGTCGCAGATAAGCTCTCTTGTTATATCCGATGAGGACAAGGGCTTTCTCGAAAAAAGCAGACCAGGATAGCCTTGCGCGGGTGCGGAATAACCGAGCCGGAGAGCATTGAAGATTACGAAAAGTACGGTGGATACACGGCGCTTTCAAAAGTTTTGAAAAAAATGACACCCGAGCAGGTCATTGAAGAGATAAAACTTCCGCTCGCCGGGCGCGGAGGCGCAGGCTTCCCGACATGGTTCAAGTGGAACGCCGCAAGGCAGAGCGCAGGAGACGAAAAAATATCTGATATGCAACGCCGACGAGGGCGATCCTGGTGCATTTATGGACAGAGCTGTTATTGAGAGCGACCCGCACGCTCTGATAGAAGGTATGCTCATCGCGGCGTATGCTATAGGCGCAAAAAAGAAGCAATAGTCTATGTCCGCGCCGAATATCCTCTGGCTATAAAAGGCTTTGCAACGCCATTGAACAGGCTGTGGAAAAAAGGCTATATAGGCGAAAATATTCTTTCTTCCGACTTCTCATGCAAATTCAGAATCAAGGCGGGCGCGGGAGCATTCGTCTGCGGCGAAGAGACAGCTCTTATTGAATCCCTTGAGGGTCAGCGCGGTATGCCGCGCCTCAAGCCACCGTTCCCTGCGCAGTCGGGATATATGAACAAGCCGTCAAACATAAACAATGTCGAGACATTCGCGAATGTAACATGGATAATCAACAACGGCGGAGAGGCGTTTGCCGCTATAGGCACCGAGACCAGCAAAGGCACAAAAGTTTTTGCGCTGACAGGCAAGATAAAGCGCGGCGGACTCGTTGAAATACCGATGGGCAAGACGCTCAGAGATGTTATTTTTGATATCGGCGGCGGAATACGCGGCGACAAAAAGTTCAAGGGCGTTCAGCTTGGCGGCCCGTCCGGCGGATGCATCCCCGCGCGGCTTGCCGACACGGTTATAGACTACAAGGCTCTTTTCGGCAACGGGCGCGATAATGGGCTCGGGCGGAATGGTCGTTATGGACGAGAGCACCTGCATAGTGCGCATGGCAAAATTCTTTCTCGATTTCACAACAAACGAGTCGTGCGGGAAGTGCGTCCCCTGCCGCATCGGCACTATGCGCCTGAGAGAAACTCTTGAGCGGATATGCCAAGGCAATGGCAGAGACGGAGATATCGAGCTGCTCGAAGAGCTGTGCGCTCAGATAAAGGACGGCTCGCTCTGCGGTCTCGGTCAGACGGCTCCGAATCCCGTTCTCACCACGCTCAGATATTTCCGCGACGAATACGAGGCTCACATAAAAGAACACCGCTGTCCCGCTGGAGAATGTCCGGAGCTTATAAGCTATCACATAGACTCTGACAAATGCCGCGGATGCACGCTGTGCAGCAAGAAATGCCCGGTCGGCGCGATATCCGGAGAAGTAAAAAGCCGCATAAAATAGACAGCGGCAGTGCATAAAATGCGGCAGCTGCAAGGTTGCGTGCCGCTTTGACGCGATATTTATAAAATAAGGAGGTGTGACGATGAAAGAGTATATATTACATTGACCGTTGACGGGAAAAGCGTAAAAATCGAGAAAGGTTCGACACTGCTCGAAGCCGCAAAGGAAGGCGGGCGCGCGGATATTCCGACTCTGCCATGACGAGCGGGTCAAGCCATACGGCGCATGCGGAATGTGCGTTGTAGAGTGCAAGGGCAGTCCGAAGCTGATGCGCTCCTGCGCAATTGAAGCCGCCGACGGAATGGAAATTATAACGGAGTCAGACAGAATAAACAGGGTGAGAAGATTCTCGCTCGAAATGCTGCTTTCGGATCACACCGGAGACTGCAAAGCCCCATGTTCTCTCTCGCCTGCCCTGCGGGCACCGACTGTCAGGGCTATGTCGGGCTTATCACCGCAAACGGCGAAAACGCACAGGCTCTGTCGGTAATAAAAGGCAGGATTCCCTGCCCGCATCAATAGAGTATATGTCCGCATCCGTGCGGCGCAGACGCGGGACTCGTCGAAGAGCCTATATCTATAGCCGCGCTCAAGGCTTATGCAGACCGCGACCTTGAAAGCGGAAATATATTCATGCCTGAAGTTGCCGAATCGACGGGCAAAAGGTCGCGATTATAGGCGGCGTCCGGGTGAATATCGGCGGCATATTATCTTTGCGATAAAAGGGACACGGCGTCACTGTTTTCGACATGATGCCGAAGATGGGCGGCATGCTCCGCTACGGCATACCGCAATACAGACTGCCGAAAAAGAAGTGCTTGACAAGGAATTGGCGCTCGTTGAAAAACTCGGCGTTGAGTTCAGAAATAATATAAAAATCGGCAGAGATATTTCTGATACGCTTAACCAAGAATACGACGCGGTAATTGCCGCGCCCGGTGCATGGTCGAGCACAAAAATGCGGGGGATTGACGGCGAGGATGCCGAAGGAGTATTCGGCGGAATAGATTTCCCTGCGTTCCGTGATACTTGGCTCACCTGTTGATATCGGAAAGCGCGTAGCAGTATGCGGCGGAGGCAACACGGCGATGGATGCCTGCTGCACGGCAATCCGCCCAGGCGCGGAGAAAGTTTATATCATCTACCGCCGCACCCGCGATGAGATGCCCGCAGATGCACTCGAAATCGATGAGGCACAGGAAGAGGGCGTAGATTTCAGATTTCACAAATCCCGATAAAATATTGACGCAGGACAGCAAAGTTCGCGGAATAAAGTCCAGATAATGGAGCTCGGCGAACCCGACGCGAGCGGCAGAAGAAAGCCAGTTCCGATAGAGGGAAAATTCGAAACTCTTGAAGTTGACAGTGTAATAATGGCTATCGGTCAGGAGGCCGGAGCTCAGCGGATTTGAAGAGCGCTTGACAAGACCTCTCGCGGCACGATAAGCGCAGACGAGAGCACATTCAGAACGAATATAAACGGTATTTTTGCAATCGGCGACGCCAAAAACAAGGGCGCAGACATAGCCATATCCGCTATAGGTGAAGCGCAGAAGAGCGTAGCGGTTGTTGACAGTTATCTTCGCGGCAATATTATCGGCTACAAAAAGCCGGTACTTGTCGAGCGCGAAATAAACAAGAGCGACCTTTGCGGACAGAGAACATATCGCGCGCGAAAGGATGCGCGTTCTCCTGCAGAAGAGCGAAAACACAGCTTTGACGAGGTCGCACTCGGACTCACTGACGAGCAGGCGCGACGCGAGGCTTCGCGATGCCTTGAATGCGGCTGTCTCGACTATTACAGGTGCAAGCTCATAAACTATGCGAATAAATACAATGCTGAATTCGAGCGCTTTTGCGGGTCAGAAATCGCCTCCGCGAAGAAAGACACCGGGCACAAATACATTCTGCGCGACTCGGGCAAATGCATTCTGCGGGCTTTTGCGTGCGTGTGTGCTCGCAGGTCATGGGAGTCGGTGCGATAGGTCTTGCCGGAAGAGGCTTCACGACTGTTGTCTCGCCGGAATTCTATAAATCGCTCGGGAATTCACAGTGTATCTCATGCGGACAGTGCGTATCTCTCTGCCCGACGGGCGCAATTGTTGAAAAAGTTCCATTCAAAAAGAATGTTCCGCTCCGCGAAATTTTGCACCGCGACGCACTGCACCGCTGCGCCGCAAAATGCGCGATAAATGTTTTTCGAACGGCAATTCGATAACGCGGTGCGAGCCGGCAAACGGAAATATCATCTGCACATACGGAAAGTTGGCTTGAGCAAGCTCGCCAATGTGGGCAGGCTGAAGGTCTGCAAATCAGGCGAAGAGACCATTTCTCTGAACGCGCCGCGGAAATAATATCAGAGAAAACAGCTTGCTTCTCGCCCGCCGAGATTGCCGTCACGGTATGTGAAAATATGACAGACAACGAGCTTGAAAAAGCCGCAGGACTCAGCCAAAAGCTCGGCTGCGCTCTTGTTGACATGGGCAATATTGACCGGGATATCAGCGCAGATAACTGCGAAAGATTTGAAAAATCTTCGGCACGGATTTTTATATCGGTGCAAACCGTGAAAAGACTGTTTCTCTCGGCGCAGTTGATTCGGATGCGATTGATTTTTCAAAATCA